>Ga0163217_1053392_pt1 | contig 12399 bp, 16 predicted proteins | sample SynspAceP_FD_185933 | JGI IMG/M metagenome (GOLD analysis project Ga0163217, IMG submission 185933) | Saline lake microbial communities from Ace Lake in Antarctica - Synechococcus sp. Ace-P (PacBio error correction) | ecosystem: Environmental > Aquatic > Non-marine Saline and Alkaline > Saline ... | reverse complement strand
CGTTACTGGACGGGCTGGCTGCCCCAGGCCACGCCTGGCAGGGCTGCAGCCTGTTGCTCAACGGCGGCGAAGCCGCGGGTAGCGGCTGGGGTGGAACTGAATTGGTTTCGTCCGGCTGCCATTCTCGGCTTTGCCTCGATCCCGAGACCCAGCTGGTGGGCGCGTGCGGCTGGAAGCAGAGCTTCAGCGGAGGGCTGGCGGAAGAGCGCAAACCGATCGTCAGCGAAGTGGCGGGTGCCCGGGTTAGTCGAATGCAGATTCGCTCTGCGGGCCCTTGCGGACTGTTGACTCAGATCTCCGCCTCAGGACCATTGTGTTCAGGAGGACAAACCAGCGATTTCTGAAGGTACCCTTTTGGCCTTAATTGGTGATCGAATTTGAGTTCGATTTCGCGTCGACTTTCAAGCCAACCAGGTCTGTTGGCCGTGCTTTGTGCTACGGCGTGCTTCTTACTTGCCAAACAGGCCAGCTCGGCCGCTCTGAGCCGCTACGACGCCCACAGCGGACGGGTTGTTATGCGCCTTCAGAAAGAACTCACTGAATCCGCTTGAGAAGATTCTCGATTCACGGAAAATTGCAACGGCGGAGTCAGCTCGATTGCTTCCTCCCCGGGCGTCACGGTGTGGCTGGAAGGTGCCTCCAGGGGCGGCGGAGACCCTCGGTCCTTTGGATGAGCACCGCCAGCCGCCTGGCCCGGCAAGTCGATGGGCACGCCGGTCTCCTTCCGGAGGGTGGCGCATCTTCCCCGTAGACCTATGCCAACCCGGTGCTGCTGGAAGCAGCGGCCCGGGCTTTTTTTCCCCCCGGGCCCCCTTTTGGCCATTTTTTTTTTTTTGTTTTCCTTTTCGGGGAAAAAAAGGGGGGGGGGGATTTTTTTTTCCCAAAAAGGGGCCCCGCCCCGGGGATGGCCTGGGGGGGGCCGGAGCGGATTCACCCAGTTGCTGTGATTTCGCCATGGGCCGGTTGATGACAGCCCTGCTGACCCAGTGCCCTGCTGCGGCTGGTGATGGATGGGGGGGTTGCGGTCCCCTGCAGCGGCTTAGAGCAACAGCTGTGGCGGCGATCAGCGCCGATGGCCTCGGCCGCCAACGGTTGCAGGAGCAACCCCAACCCGATGGAGCTTCAAACGATCGCCCTCGCCTTCGACGACTTGCAGATCGCCTGGCTATCTCCTCGAGCGCCAGCGGGATTTTGTCGATGGGGTCTCCCATGAGCTGCGTACATCGATGGACGCTGATCCAGTGGCTACGCCCAGCGTTGCAGCGCCCAGCCAGAACAAACCAGCTGACCCAAGTAGAGCGCGATTCCGGCCAGCGACGTGGGACAGCGATGGGGGCTTGCTGCGGAAAATGATCGCGCCGTGGCTTGATCCAGGGCGAAGCAGAGGCGGGTGGGGCGGCTGCGTGATGCGGACTTGCTCGCCATGAAAAAACGCCCGCGATAGAGGCCGGCCACCTGTAGGTGAGCACCAGGTCAATCGATGTGGAGCTGCTGCCTGCTGGCGACTTTATGAGGCAAGGCTGGTGGACCATGCCCGGTTCGCGGCTGCGGCGTTTGGCGCCCGTCCGAGGCTGAGCGTCTGGTGGCCTGCGGTTGATGCCGATCGATTGCCAGCAGTGCCTCACCAAACCTGGTGGAAAACGCCCTGAAGTACGCCGATCCAGGCAGTCCGATCGAGTTGTTTGCCACCTCCCAGTGCACCCCCAAGACCACTCCCAGGGCCCAGGGGAGAGCCTGGCCTGGCAGTGCGGAGGTGTCGGGTGGTGCATGTTGCGGACGCGGCCTCGGGCGTGGCGGATGCCGAAAAAGAGCGGATCTTCGAGCGCGTTTTGTTCAGGGCAGCGCTTCTCAAGGCGTGGGGCAGGCGGGCATTGGATCTTGTCGGTGGTTGAAGTTTGCTGATGGAAGCGGATGGTGAGGGGAGGCGCGGGTGGTGGGATGCCCCCGGCCCAGGGGGCGGTTCCGATTTTTCAGTTGCCTGCTGCGCGGGTTACAGTTCCAAGGATTTCCCCTTCTTGAGCATGAAGCCGACACACGGACGGTCTGAATTCAGGCTTTGGGCAGCCGGATTGCTCGACCTCTGCGCACGTAACGGATGTAGACGTCGGAAGGCAGGTTGTCATCACCGAAAATGGTTGGCGCCCCAGACCGCGGCAAGGATCTGATGCGGACTCACGTCTGCCACCCGGTTTCGGTTCGCGCCAGCAGGGTCTGGAGAGGTCGTATTCGCGCACCGGTGAGATGAATCGGGGCACCATTTGCGGCGAACTTCCCGGTTACGCGTGTTCATGGCAGGCCGCGATAAGCTGAGTAAGCTCGCCAACGCTGCCGTCAAAGTTGCAGTTCCGCGTGCGGCGCATTTGCGGGCGCGGACGCGGGCGAGCAGTCCTCGATGAGGAATGGTTTGTTGATGAAGGGTCGTCGGACGCCGGAATCCAGCGCTCACTCGGATTCGCGGGATTGTCGTCTCGCGCCGTGAGGCATTTCACCACCGGCACGGTGACGCGCTGGAGCGAAAGCCGGCGGCAGATCTTCGACACCACTGAAAATCGGGCAGGTCCATTCGAGTAGCACAGATCGAAGGGGTTGGGGTTGTCGCGTAACTGGGTGAGGGCGCTCGCCCGTATCGGCTTTCGGCCTACTGCAAAAACCCTCCAACCAGAAAACTCCCCCTGAGGGAAACGGCGCAATCGAAAATCGTCATCGACGATGAGAATTGCGTGGGCTGCTTTTCGTCTGTTATCGCGCATGACTGTATCGGCGCATGGACTTCCCCCGCTTGGCGAAACATTCAGCTTCGGGCGCATTTGATTTTTGCTGGATCCATGTTGGCTTTGTATGTAGCAATAAGCCGGGTTTTTTTGAATGGGCCGGGTTTTCTTCAAGTCTTGGTTAGGCCTCTTGGCTTTGGCCACCGCTCCCAAAGGTCGCTTTGGGTCCCCACACTGGGGCCCGCCTCACGCCGCTCAAAGCGCCGGCCATGACCGTCTTCCAGCCCAGGGAATGGCTGCGCTGGCGCCCGAAGAACCTTATCTGGCCGCATGGCCCGCTGGGGCCTTGGCTGATCGTGTTGTCCTACGCGGCTTGGTGCCCTGGCCACGCCCCACTCATTCATCTGGGGGCCTGCTGGACGATCCGAACGCCGGCCTGGCCAACGAGATTATGCCACCCCTTCGCTGCAGCACTGGTGCGCAATTGACCCGCCTCGCGTCGCGATGTCTGCGTGCGCACCACTGCGCCGGGTAGGTGGTGTGGCGTTGCAGGGTGGTGCTTGCTGGCCCTGATCACGGGCACTGCTGATCGGCGTTGCGCTGGGCAGCCGTGAGCGGCTACCTGGGCGGTGCGCCTCGACCGAATCCTGGTTGCTGCTGATGGAACCACGCTTTTACACCTTGCCGGTGCTGCTGGCTCTCGGTTGGTGCTTCGCCTTCCTTGGCTGGGGCGCTCCTTTCCCAATGCGGCGGCGGCGCTGTGTGTGGATGTACATCCCCCAGTATTTCCGGGTGAGTGCGCAACCAGACGGCCAGGTGAAGGCGGAGCTCTATGGGGAAGCGGCTCATCGCTGGGGGCGGCCGCATGTGGATTTCCTGCGCCGTTACTGCTGCGCAAACGTTGATCACCTCGGTGCCGGTGCTGCTCACCCTTCAACGCTGCCGACGCCGTACTCGTAGCTGGGCGGGCCTCGGGCTTCCTGGGCCTGGGGCTCCTCCGAATCGATTCCGGAATTGGGGCCGCGCGACTTGCAGCAGGGCTCTCACCGCGCTGCACCGGCATGTCTGGTGGACGGCGCTCTATCCGGCCTGGCGATGTTTGTGTTGGATACTGGGGCTTTCTTCCTGGGCGAGGGCCTGGAGGCCTGGGTGAGCGGCGGCGATGGGGGCAAGGGAGGCTGATGTTCAGCACTTGCGGAGCAGAGTGGCTCTCTTCAGCTGCGTTCACCTGCTCTCTATCTGTCGGCTATTGCTTCAATCGATTTTCGGAAAGAGCAATTGGGCTCTAATGGATCAAGGCCATTACAGTTCATGATCAAAACTGCTTTCCTGGTCTGATGAAAAATCTTGCCCAAGGCCTCAAACTCCGTGTGTCTTTCGCGGCATCCATGCAAAGCCGCAGCAAGAATCGAAGCTTTCCACGCCTCGTGAGCTGATTGCATCGTTGTAGCGGTCGTTGTGCTGCCTTGCTGCCGTTGCTTTACCGCAATATCTTTCAAAAGCCGCGAGCGGCTGCCAATGGGGCGCTGATAGGCAGAGGCGCTTGGCCTTGCACAAAGAATGTGCAACATCTTGGCTGCTGTCTGATTTTGGGGCTATTGGTATGACGGAACCCGAGTGACAAAATGTTATTTGCCGTTAAACGCAGTGGATAAACTGCGGTTGCTGGCGGTACTTTTGTTGCTCACCCGTTTGAGCCCTGGGCCTGCTGGTTATCGATGCAATTGGCCGTTGAAACAATTGCAGCGACGAAATGAACTGCACAATCGATGGTCAATACCGATGGAGTTACGACATGAGTTTTATTGACCTAGTCTGCCTGCAAAAAGGCCTGTTTTTCGCTTGCATTCTGATTTCCAGTCATCCCTATGCCGCATGTGCGTAACGCTTCTGACCCTCCAGAGATAGAGTGGTTGTCTGGATCTCTGCAACGTGTGTACGATTCGTTGAGTGCGCAGGCCGATCATGCCTGTGTTTCGATGTGCCTCTCCGTTCCAAACGACCTACCTTATGAATTCAGGTCCCTTCGTGCAGGCCACGGTCGTAGGCTGAATGCTCGGCACCGACAAATGACCGAACGCATTCACGGCTATGTGTCCGGCTTCTTTCCCTTGTCCCTCTTTTTTTTTCTTTTGCTCCCGCTCAGGCGCTTGCCAAATAACTCTGGCCATTGTCGAAATCCGACACCCGCCTTGCGCGACCAACTGCTCGCTATTCCCAATCTACCGTCGCCCACTGCCGGAGGACGATCGGAACACAACATCGAGGTGCCGTCGCTGGGGAACGCGCAGGGGCGAGGGCCTGCAGGGACTGCAGAGCGCCCGGAGGCTGGCCGATCGAAGCGAGCGCTTTCCGGTGGGGATTGCCCAGCCGTTTGTTCACCTCGGGCAGTGCGCTCCGCTTGAGTAGGGCGCCCGGCCCTGAAGCCCTTGAATGGGAATCCCAACGCCGGCCCGCAGGGTAAGACGCGTCGGCCGCGGCGTCGCCTTCCATCTGGGCATTCTTGATTCCCCCCCTGAACAGCCGTCCATTAATGCGTGGTTGGAGTTCCGCGCCTGCCCGAAATTCGCACCCCGGGAAGAAACTTTCGCGCGCCGACGACCTCTTGGGCTTCGATGCGCTCCAGCCTCGAGTTGGCCTGGAGTCGTCTGCCTGTGAAGCACCTCCGTTTTCACTACGAGCTGATCGCGGATCCGAGACATACTGCGTCGCTCATCGCCGCTTCACCCCCTGCTTCCGGGCGCGAGGCGGGTACTACAGGCCGTGCCAGCCGGCCGCGCACATTGATTCCGCCTGCACCAGTTAAACAGGTGGAGATTGTGTAACTTGGGTTCTGTCAGCCCAGAAGCGTTCGGGAGGCTGCTCCACTGCCACTGGTACCGGCGGACGAGCTGGGGTGAGGCCCTGAATCTCAGCGCGCTCTACCGTGAGGGGTGTTGAAGCTTCCCTGCGTGCCATACTCCGCGTGTCTCTCGGTTTCTCGCGCGACGGCTCCGGCACTTGATTTGGAGTGTGGCTGCCCGGGCCGCGTATCGGGAAATCTTTTCCAGCGTTGCAGCAATTGCGGTGGAACTTCCAGCCGCGCTCCGCCATTTCCCGCCAGAAGGAATTTGGCAGAAGACTGGGCCTGCCAACAACAAGGCAGCGGCCCTGGGCAGGGGGGCGGCACGAAGGGCGGCCCCGCTTTGCTCCGCGACCGGACCAAAGCAAAAGCCCGATGCCAGGCGTGTGGAGGGTGTACGGCATCGCATCCATTCTCGCCACCCCGTTCATCTGATCTGTCGACGACGGCTCCCATTTTCCGCCCATCAGCTCTCCAGTTTCTCAAATTCTGTTTCGATTCAAGTTGCTCCGTCCTGGCGGCCTCCTACACTTTGAAGGATTGTGACCGCTCGTTGCCGAAACTGAACCAGGTCTCTTACGGCCTCCCCCACAACCAACCCCAACCGCCTTAGCCCGCCGGGGGGGCGGGGCCTCCACAATAGGCAACTGCGTTACTCGTCTGAATGGGTTGTTGCTTGTACAGCATCTGGCGATCCTTACTGCTGCCGCCCTTGATCGTTGTGATGAGGCTGGCACTTCTTGCCGCACCTGCGCCATGAGTTTTGATCCGCATCACTGTCTATATTTACCGGTTCTCTAGCTCAGTTTTTCTCGACTCGGCTATTCGGTCCCGGCTGCCTGCTGGCGAGTGCTACACAGCGCGCGGCGTTCAGTTCCGCCATGCGTTGGCCGATCCCGCTCGGCAGGGCTTATGTCGCTCCTGACCGGATGAGAAGCACTCAGAGCCAGACACTCAGTGCGCACTCGTTGGCGGTATGACGATACACTCTCGATCTGCTGCGCAAATCGCCCCTTGCGCAGGAGCGCGCGCTGTGTCGCGCCGGCGTGCTGCAACCAGCTGCTGCCTGGCTCGGTGCTGGCGGCCCAGGGAATGTAGTGGGGCATTCCGGCCGGTTTCAGCGCCAACCGTGGGTGGCTCGTATCGCGGCCGTACAGCCATTGCGCCTGCCGGCCCTCTCTGATCGGTGAATCCTGGTCGCGTGGCAGACTCGGATTCGATCAGCCCTCGGACATCTTCGTCAGCCTCTCCTCGCGAAGCCACATGATGTAGCTGGTAGTGTCGGCACTGTCGAGCAATGTAAGGCCGCACTGCAGCCAGACCCTTGACTAGGTAGGCGCGTCGTCCGGCAAGGAGCATCACTCGCTCAACTCTGCTCCCCGCTCCTAACAGACGACATCGGCCGCATGTGCTGCCTTCCAGTTGCAACCTCAATGGCAGCTAGTGCCTTCCTGACGAACAACACCTCTACATGGAGGTGATCAACCAGACCTCGTCACTTCGCAGTATCACCTCGACGCATGACGCGATGGCTTTCGGTGTGCTCACGCCTTGTGTCCTCCCTTCTCTCAAGACGGTCGCAGATGTCGGCGCCCGGTTCCGATCCCGATGGAATAGTGTGGCCGTCATGGCAAGAGCCCTCACCTTGGCAGCTCCAGTCCTCTCTACTGCTTCACAGCACTCCCTGATCATCGATCAACATTGGCCCGTGACATGGCATGTCCACCTGCTCCGTGGCGGTCAGTTCTTCGCTGTTGAGTTTGAAGGTGGCTCGCTCAGGTGTGACCTGCGCCCAGCGGCGCTTGCTCACTCTCATGCATGTCCGGCGCGCTGCTACGCTGTTCAACGGGTGGGGGCTCGCTCGCCGTACTGATCGTTAAAAGGACAACCCAGCCAGCTCTCGGCTGGGTCTCGCACATGCAAAGGCGCTGAACTCGCGGCCCGCTGAGGTGAAATGCCGAAGTCTCGGCGGCTCGCTTCCCGTGCGCGCCCTTTAGCGGTCGCAAGGTGATGACTTCCCGGGCTTTGGTGAGCTCGGCGAACTCTTCCTGGCATATCCCTTGCGGCAGACCTGATCTCTCGCTGAATCTTGTGCGCCACCACCCCTGGAGCTGCTTGGTGGCCAAATGATCTCAGACCCAGTGACATGAGACATGAACGGCGCAAACTAGTAGGTCACCCGCGCGGCACTCGTGTCGAGCGCGCTTTCGCCGTAGCGGGAGGCCGCCGCGATGCCACCGCCGCAGGGGTGGGAGCGTACGTGATTCCACGGCTTCTGTTCGCAACAAGGCCAAAACATATCACAAAATTGCGTTTAGGACCTCCTGCGCGCACGGCATGCTGATGGTAGACTCCACGGCGGGCGGTGCGCGCGACGCTTGGACGCCCTGCTATAGAGTATTTGAGTGTTGGCCGGAAACCGCGAATGCTGGTGCGCCTCGTACCCATGCCTTCGGATCAACGCCCGCGGCTTCCAATAACTACCCATGTTGCGGCGTGCGTGAGCAACCGGCTTCGAGACTTCCCTCGAGCAAGGAGCAGAGCCTCGAGGCCGCCCGCATATCGAATCGGGAAGGCTCGTGCATGAAGCTGGCTGTCCGCGTTGTTCTGCTAGCTGGGCAGAACTTTTCTCCCGATCCGGCTGATCCTCATCCTCTGCTACGCCTCGCCGTTCTGCTCTGACGGCCCGCAAAACCAGCCTGCGAGGTGCCCCTCCCGCCCGAACTTTGCCCAGCATTTCGCGATTGCCGACGGTTCCGCCACACCGGCCTGAGGATGGACGTTAATCGCCGTAACCGATCTCTGGCTTACGTCGGCTCATTTGGCGAAGAGGTCACGAATGTATTCCTGTGCGGCGCGCTGTCCAAGGTCGGCGAAAAAAAATTGCGCTGGCTTCTCTGTTGTTCGCCGTTTAACGCTGGCTCGCTCGGTCCGGTCCCTGTTATGGGCCCTCGCCTGGTGTGGAGGCCGCAGGCCCCGATGGAGCCCGTGTGGAGTGCCACTCCCGCGCACTGACATCTCGAGGCGGTCGCTTGTTGAGCCCCTCGGCACTACAGCGGCGGCTCAACAGGGGCTGCTGGCTTGGCGTAGACGTGCTCGCGCACTGGCATCGTCCCCGTGGTTACGTACCGGCTTAGTTTGGGGGGTTTTCTGCTGTGTGCGCCGGCGCCCAGCTCAGGGTTCGGGAGCATGGACACCCGAGGGTCTTTGCCTGCGCGTACCTATCCAGGGGTGGGTCCGGAATATCGGCTGCAACCACTACGGTCGCTGAAAATCTGCGATTTCTCGGTATTGTGTGGCACTGAATGCTGAGTGTCTTGGTTTCGGTGTGAATTTGTGATCTCTCCCGTAGAACTTTTGTTTGTTGTTATGGCTTTTTTGCGACCCCATTACCGTGTGCGAATTGACGCCCATGCGTCTCCGCAGGAGATCAACAGTCCGCGGTCCTGACGCCCCTCTGGTCGGGGTTTTTGTAGGCGCGCTGCGGGCAGGAAGAGCGCAGCCGATATTGATTGCAGTTGGGGCCATGATCACCGTTTTGCCTTGCACTAGGTGGGCGCAGCCCATACGGGGGCAGACAAAATGCGGAATCACAAACGTCAACAAACGGACATAATAGAAGTTCCAGGAAATATTTCATCGGTCTCCCTTCGATTGGTTCGGAGATCGGCTGACCAACTGGTTGTTTGCCTCAAGCGCGGGCCGTTAGTTGAAATGTGGTCTAGTCCTACTTGTCACGGCCCCAGGGCCAAGGGGCGCCGACGGGATCTCTCTCGCCTCCTCTGCCCGAAGTGAGCCGAGGCGGCGTTATCTACGCCGCCGAGAACGCATCCCACCACCGGTTTTGTCGACGCGCCGAGGGCACGCCCGAGCCGCCACATAATCCAACAGGTGTGGAAAGCGATGACGGACGGTGTCTCTTATACATATTAGGGACGACTTAAGGTCGCTGACTATCTCGTGTAGTGCGCGTATGTAAGCCGGGTTGACATGTGATAAGAGTGCGGGCACTGATTCACTCTGTGGGAAAAAATAGATTAGGTAGATGGGGGGTGGGGTGGTGTTGGCAGGACGATTAGTGATAAAGCGTAGTCGAGATCGGGTGAGGGATTGGTGGTTGGGGACGTCTGTCCGCTGAGGAGCGCTGGGGGTGATGTTGAAGGGGGAGGGTCATGAGAGCGAAACTCTCCGATTCGCGTTGTGGAATCGATTGCTAGAAAGGTGGACGGTGTAGGAAGATAGGCAGCCTCAGGATCGAGGTATTTGCGTCGCGCCAGGTAGTCAAAGGGGCGGATTTGCTTGGAGGTGGTGGGGCCGCGTCCGGGAGTGGTTGGTGAAGTTAGTAAAGGGGAGGGGGGAGAGTTGTAGGTAAGGAGGTGTGCCGCTGGCACCTGACAGAGACAGGATTCAGGCCATGGTTATCCGTCGCGATCGTAGATCGATCGTGGGCGGCACCGCCGGCTCGTGGCACTACAAGGGTAGTGAAGTGAGTGGCGCGCAGGGGAAGGGGTGCCACTCGAGGAGAAGAAGGCTGCCTGACTGGTGGGAATGGAACGAAAGTGCGCATCTGGCCGGCGTCGGTGCAGTGCCCCTCGAACAGCAGCACCGCCGCGCCACCGATTACGTTTCACGACCTGCCACCCGTTGATCATGGAACACCAGGGGTGCATTGGCTACGACCCGGTCTGTGTCCGGACCGAGGAACAACCGCACACGGTGTGGTATGCATGTAGTAAATCTCTCCGTGCATCGACGAAGAGACTTACTATGAGAAATGAGCCGCTCTCGCCGGCGCTCAACGGAAAATATCAATCAACCAACCATCTTTCTACATTGTAGCGTAAGGAGAACAAGACCAAACGCCGACGCTCAAGGACGAAGAGAAAAGTTTAGGAACAAAGGGACTAGGCCGGCAGCGGGCGGACTCTTGTTGGTTCAGCACGGAGGTACATGACGTTGTAGTGGTGCGCGGTGTTGCCTCGATCAGATAAAGCGGCTCATGATGTGGCGTGCGTAAAGTACTGGTGAGAAATGGTGCCACTTCCGATGGATGAGATTGGTTGCGTTCACGCCCCGTGTGCTGAGTAAAGTGCGTACACGTATAGGTGCGAATCTGTGTGTCGATAAGAGCAGCTCGGTGGATGAGCTTGTGATAATCACACCTCAGCTGTTCAACCGGGTAGAGCACGAAATTCCGGACTTGTGTGCGTTCCCAGCCGTGGTTGTACCAAGTGGGAACAGACCACTGAAGTGGAAGAAATGTAGGTTATTTGGAAGTGAAGACACCATGAGAAGAGTTAACAGGAAGAAAGGCCGGGACACATAAAGAATGCTGAGAACAATTTAAGAGAAGAGTAGATCGTCCTAGTCCGTAACTTCCAATGCGGACAACTGGTGCATAGTTAGGAGACGATAGAAGGTTGAGCAACGCAAGGGTGATAGGGGGAAAGTTAAGGGATGAAAAGAGGCAGAAAACAAATTAAGGGGAGGGTGCACCGCCACCCGAGTTGATAGCTGCGAGTGGAAACGCGGCTCTTGGAAGGCCGACAGTGGATGGTGTGTATGATGGAGCAAGTGATCGGCCTAAGTGTAATCAGTGAGGCAGTGTTGAAGCGCGGCGGTTGTGAAGGTCAACGGGTGATTCCCACAGATCAGGCGGATTAGGAGCTCTCGCTAGAGGCGGGATGATAAATTGGAAGCAGATAGAAGGAGGGTGCGAGTGAAGGTGGTACGCCGCCTGCGAAAATGGGGTATGTGGTATCGGTACGGCGCGCTCAAACTGGAAAGGGTAGTATAATTACTGGGGTGTGTAAGGAACGTGGCGTCGCTGTGCGTGAGATCCGCAAAGAATCTGATGGAGGGAGGGCGGCGAAATAGAGGGGTGGTGTGGATCAAGTGAAAGAGCGTTAATACGTCCGGGAAGTGGTGAGGTGCGCTATAATGCGCGCGCCGTGCGCCTGTTGCGAGCTGGAAGCAGCAGTTATCCGAGATCGGCCATGCGCCGATTCAAAGCACGGGCCTGTGAGTCGCTCGTAGCGAGCCGCGGGCAGCAGCGCATGGAACGTGGGCTGGAGCTTTCAGACCTAAGCTCGATCAATGGTTTTGGACTGCAGCAAGCGCGCGGCCTCCTGCAAGCAGTGGGTGTGAATCATGGAATTTTGATTGAGGCCTGCCCTTGCCTGCCGCCGCGTGGTGCTTCTCGATTCAGGGGGTCTATGCCGTCGTGGCGCCCACATCCCAGGGTCGCCTCGCCACCTATGGCCAGCTGTTCCAGCCGACTGGCGGGATCGGCCGGCTTACGTCTTGGCCGCCCCGCCAGCGTGGGTTGGTCGTTGCGTTCGTTCTCGCCCTTTGGCCCCCTTCAACCGGTCCCCTGGCACCGGGGTCGTCAGCGCCCGAGGCCAGATTCAGGCATGAGCCTTCAGCCGCGAACGGCTAGCGACTGGATCCAGCGCGAGCTGCCTGATCGCTGAAGGCATTCCCCCGTGGATGGGGGCGGGCCGCCTGGCCCTGCGGAGGCTATCTTCTGGGGTTGCCGCCAATGACCACTCGCCCAACCATGATACCGCTGCGGCCGGACGGGATTCGGATTGCTTTTGCTGGCTGCCTTTTGCAGCCAGAAGCCGCCGGGACTCGACCTCCGCGGCGGAGTACGGTGCCTGCGCGGGCGCTTTCTGGCCCGTGGGCGGCCGGGGCGCCTTATGGGGCCGGATTTTTTGGCCCCCCCTGGAGGCGCGGGAAAACCCTGCCGGGGCCGACCTGCCGCTTCTCCTCGCCCGGGGCCTTGACCGTGCCCTTTTGGCGGGGGGGGAACCGGAATTTTCTCTTTTTTCCCCCTCTTTTTGG
>Ga0163217_1092952_pt1 | contig 12400 bp, 14 predicted proteins | sample SynspAceP_FD_185933 | JGI IMG/M metagenome (GOLD analysis project Ga0163217, IMG submission 185933) | Saline lake microbial communities from Ace Lake in Antarctica - Synechococcus sp. Ace-P (PacBio error correction) | ecosystem: Environmental > Aquatic > Non-marine Saline and Alkaline > Saline ... | reverse complement strand
TGGGCGACTCCCACCCTCCGCTGTAATTCGCCCCCCGCGGCGATTGAGTGCACCGGCGCCAGCTGGCGGTGTAGCACGACGATAACCAAATCACGACGCAGTCCGATGTTCGATCAGAGCAGCAGGTTCTGGCGATCAGCAAGGTAAACATCAGATGGCAAACTAAGTGGGAGCTAGAAGAGTTCGTGGAAGTTCCCATTTCGAGGTGTCCGTCGATATCCGTATGTCCGCGCGTCAAGCTCCCCACCTTAACCAGAGCCTAGGTCGGCTCTGCGCGGTCACAGCAGCTCCCGGATTCCGCGAATCACTCCTCATGGAAGGCACGTCACGTCGGCGAAGGCGGCACGAATTGCTCAACCGGATTTTGAAGAGGGTTACAGAGGGATGGAACCCCCTGTCCCAAGTGGTGACACGACCGAACGATTCCGGCATGGCAGTAGCCAGCGCCTTCTCTGCCATGAGGGACGTGATACGCAGATCGCCCCCCGCTGGCCCGGTTATCGCAACTACACACGCAATCCCGATCTGCGGCAGTTCCTTGATTCCGACCTGCCCGATGGTAGCTTATGGCTTTGCCGCTGGTTGTCGACGTGCAGTGGGGGCTTTCGCGGATGCCAATAAAAATGAGACGACTTGACGCCATGTTGAGGCTAAACGATATTTATCCCACCGGCGCTGGCACGTTTATTCGTACAACAAACGATGCCAAGCAGCAATCATTGTCCGTATTGGTGAAGAAATCGAGCGAATTCGCGCCCATTCCCGCCCGATTTTCAAGGATGACCGGAGCGATGCCGTCGTCGCCTGCCTTGCGTATTCGTGCGAAATGGTGCGCTCGACCCGCGATTGACGTGGCAACCCGGTTGAAAACGGTCCAGTTTTGCGCACGTGGACGAGAATGCCGCCAAGCAGAAAGCGCAGCTCATCTGAAGGGCTGCAGACGTCAAAGAAGAATATTTCCCAACGAACGGCGATGTGCGATGGACATGCGCTGATCTTTGATTTTTTCGAAATGGTGAAGATGGAAGGCCGCAGCCGTAAGGTACTGCCCACAGATTAAACTCAAAACCGCCGGCGCTGACGGGTCACTGTAAGCGCGTGTGGTATAAATCGCGGTCATCGCCACGATTAAAGTTAAAGGGCGTACAGGTCCTTACGCTGTGACGCGATAGGATTTGGCGTACGTATACGCTCGTGTCCATCGCCCGTCGTTGCCAGCTGCACCAACGCAGGCGCATCTAATCGCAGTGGGTTTGGCAGTTTCCATTGGCCAAAACCAAGCTTCCGCTGTGTAGCTACCCGGCGGGACCTTGGCGACATCCCGAAAGCTCAGTATTTGTCGGGCTGGAACCACTGACCGCCCCACCGCAGGCACCTTGGCGTGTGATTATGATGTCACGGTTTTTGTGCAGGTTTTGGCAACGTATTGACCGGTTGCCGAAAGCAGCGAGGTTGCTCGACGTGCCATTCAGCCACGGAGTGGACTTGTTATCGAGCCCGCCGAAAAGGGTATTCGCCGCCCCGTGCATCCCCAAGCTAGCGTGCCAGCTGCCGGTTGCCAGATTTGGGAAGCTTGTCTTGGGCCAGCAGGGCTACAGCGGATAGACAGGCCAGCTATAGGCGGATCATGGCGGTCATCCGTTATGGACATTTGTTGACCAGAGTACCCGAGGGGCCCATTGCGTATACGATAACAGACATAGTATCCGAGTTTTCCGGCCAATCAGCAGTGTAAGAAATTTGTAGGGTTGTGGTGCGCACAGGGATTCGAACCCCCACCCATCAAGATATGATTGTGCTCTACGATGAGTAGGCGGCTTACCGGGATGCATTAGCACCCCGCGGCTGGACTGGAAAAAGACCTATTTGGTTGTGGGATCCAGTAAGAGTGCATTCAAGGAGTCCTTCGTCGTCATATTCGGAGTTTCGGCCGCGCGGCCGCCCTCAGCGCAAATCTCTGTTCCGGCCGGCATGGCACTTCGCCGCGGCGCGTTTTCCATTATCAGACGTTGTGAAGGGCGCCAGTTGTGTGCAGACCTGCTCATTGCATGGAATGTGCGCAGTTTCGCAAATCCACTGTGGCGCGCCGGCCGTCAGGGCGCCGGGTCAGCAACGCGAAAAAGCATCGTCAGCACCTCGCCGCGTTCATTTGCGGGCATCAAGTCAGGCTGCGTGCGTGGGTCTTCGTTCACAAGTTGGCTAGCGAGTTTGCCTCCGGGAAATGCTATGCCCCCCGAGTTCCGTTCCGGCCAGAGTTTGGGTTTCGGGGTGGTCGGGATTCTGTTTGTCAAGGTGCGAAGGCTTCAGCGCGCTATGGTGCTCGTCCGGGGCGATTTGGCATAGCGCGCGATATCGGGGTGCGGGTTACACCAGTTCGCCGAATGCGGCTGCACCCTTGGGGTTGCTGTTCGCCCCGTTCATCGCGCGGTGCGGCCATGACGTGCGGGATCAGATCGGGGAATAGTTGTTGCATGATTGCGGGCTTCGGCCTCCTCGATTGACCCTCTCAAGTGATTACTCTAGCCTCTAATAAGGCCAGAACGGCACGTCGCGGCGTTTGGACCGTCGGCCCGGGAAAGGTTGCGGAATTTAGCTTGGCCTAGAGTTCGCGCGGCCGCCAGTCGGATTTTTAGTCTGCAGCTTGAGCAAGGTGTCGTTTTTCGTGCTTCGGCTTGATTTCGAACCCCTTTGCGGCAAGGCCCCAGCGCCTGGTGTCGTATCGCCGATCGCCAGTTTTGGAGCATCAAGCCGCGCACCGCCGACCAAGGAATGTATCGTCATTTTTCCCCAGCCAGTTTGCCGGATAGCTGTCTCTGCCGTTGGGTGTCGCCCGGTATCTCTGCGGCTGTGCGGTCAGCAGGGTAGTCAGTTCGGGCGGTCAGGTATTTGTCCGACGTTTGCTTGGCATTGCCAGATGCCTCGCCCGTGGCCAGCGAAAGCCCTTCGGACCAGCGCTTCAAAGCCTTACTCGCGGTTGACGTCAAAGTGACGAAGTGCAGTTTCTCGCCATGAGGAATGGAACACGCTCTAGCAGTTAAGCAGTTTTCAGCCCCAGCATTTACCGCCAACGATAAGCAGGAAAGGCCAAGAAGACCCCCCACATTGCAGCGCGTTCAGCGTGATATTTCATAGCCGGCGACCGCATATTGGCCCCGCCTTGCAAATCATCAACGACTCGCCCCCAAAGTACTAGCCACCCGGTGACGATGGCACAAAAATCAGAGGCTTGATTAAGGGTATGTATGTTGCGGCTTAATTAGCTGTCAAGGAGCGTCGAGCTGATGCAGATTCGCGGCCGTCCGGCCCAGCGCGCTCGGCCTGCGTTGTACAACGGACATCGCGTCGCCGAGAAGTGGTAGCGTTGGCGATTTCGCCAGTTGCGTCGTTCAGGCGCTTTGCGCAGGCGTCTTCGGCCCGCAGAGTTCGACGTCCCGTGTCGTGCCCTCGCAGGGCCTCCAGGGCCGGACATTCAACTAGATATGCGCTAGGAAACGACCCAGCCAAAATACCCCTGCTTCGCCCGTGACGGGAGGCGGACGGCACGCGGGATGCCTTGGAAGGTATCGCGCGAAAGTTGCGAGCTAGGTCACTACGCGTCGACACAAGCGTTCCAAGAGCCCTGATTTGGGTAGAGAGGATCGCATCTGCTGGCAGTCAGTCCCGCCGGCTCGCGAGCGGCGCGACGCTTTCCGAGCCGGCCTTGACGGGAGACAGGCTGCGCGAGGGTTGGTCGGTGCGGCACAAGCGGTTTGCTGATAAATGCTCAGCACTCGGGCGCGGGTTGGCGTCAAGCTTGCCTGCAATCAGGTACGTTGCTGATTCCAGCGGACCTGCTGTGCGGCATCGATTCGCTTAGCTGCGCAACGGCCGTTTCTTGGCCTGGCTCACCACAGTGGGCAGTTGCCGTTGAGCCACCAATGCTGGTCATCACGCGGCAAAGCGTTCACACCTCGCGCTGAGTCCCCCGTCACGCCTGGTTTACGTGCACGTCCTGCGTGATGCCGACTATATTGGACGTTGACCGCATAATGCGCTTGCAGCGCATCAATGCGACGAAGGCCGTCAATATCACAGGCGTGGTTGGCCAAATTGGATAGCGAGCCCCCATAGACGATGCCGACCGCGATTAACGCCACCCACAATGCCCCGGAAGAATCGACTGCGCTTTCCGCCTCGCGGGGCGTGCGACGGTTCCGCTTAGCCGGGTGGAGGTGCGTCTGCCTTGGGTTTGCGGGCCAAGGTCAGGCTTTGCGTGGGGGTCGAGCGGCGGGTTTTTCCGCGCCGTGCCATCGAGGGGCCGCATGCCATATGAGCTGCGTGGCGATCAGCGTTGCGGCTGTCCGCGACCGATTTCAGTCCGGTCTTTGTCCGGGTTCGCTTCGATTTCGATCTGCGCCCATTGCGTTTTGTCGAACCGATTCCCTTCCTGTCCCTGCCCCGGTACGTCCCCGCCTAATTCATAAGATGTTAGCCCCGGCCGTTCTAGCTAAGGCTACTCCGCCTGGGTCCAGACCGCGGCGGCACCGCAATTCGTATGTCTGTCATATGATCTGGCGTCGGATGGCCAACCGGTCAACGACGGGCTGTGGGAACATGCGAAAAGGTTTGCCGACCCGGCGAGCACTGATCGCAACCGATATGAGCGTTGCATTAGCAGACAAGGGCCCTGGCGAGCGTGCCCCGAAAATAGGCGAACCAAGCTCCGGTGCGGACCCTGCTGCCAGCATCTCAGCGATTGCCGGAGGGACCCGAGCAGGGAGACTTGTCTATGCCTCATGTTGTGCAGCGCAGGCCGGCCGCGTCGGGTGCCCCCGCAATTGGCCCCGCAGATGCGCGACTCGCACAATATGTTCCGCCCGCGGGGTGAGTGCCCGTGGATGCTTATGGCGACATAGTGGCTGTCTGTAGTCTGCCTTCGCTAAGCGCGCATAACGTCGTACCCTTTTCGCATAGTATGCAGTGAACGTGTGGCCGCACGACCCGCGGCCAGTCCCCACGTAATAATCCCTATGGTGTATTCTAGCGACCGCGCCGTGGTCAGGTAAGTCCTTGGACGTATCGGACTATGTTGTTTGAATGACCGTGCCACCCGATCTCAGCGGGGGCGTTATGATGGTGCGCATCGTCTTGGCATGACGCGTGACATCTTGGGAAATAACGTGGCAGGGGCCGGAGGGGTGATGTATCAGATAGCGTTGATCGCGGCCTTGTTTCTTGATTGCCCGTGCTCCCAGTTGACTGCAGACGTTCCGCAACAGCCTTTACCCCCATGACCCGCCCGATCCTTGTATCCAAAGCAGTTGCGGACCTTGCGCTCGATGTTCTCGCCGGCAAGTTGATATGAAGGAACGGTTTCTGTCCTCGTGGGTGTTTTGCCCAAGACGACGCCTGCATCGGCTTTGCGGTGTGGTGCCGGAAATTGCGGGCGGGCGCATGCGGAAAGTTATATCATGATCGAACAGGCTCTATACAGTGCAGAATGTAAAACTTGCGGGACTGCGATGCGATGCGGTGATGTGGGCGGGGCTGATTGGCGGCGTGTTGTCGGGGGTTATGTGCGCTAAGAGGTCTGGTGCTTGCACCGGGATTCCTGATTGCGTGAACATTAGCGGCATGCCTGACGGCCGCGCCTACGGAATGATGTCGCGTTTCCCCCCCCCATTATTTGAATGCTGCTTGTGTCTGGTGGCCATGCCAATTTCTTGATCGCCCATAGCGGATGATCGTTTGAACGCATCGGCGCACATCGACGACGCCCGGGGAGGGCGATTGAAGACACGCGCGGTCTTTAGCCTGCGCAACGGGCTGTCCCGCTGTGGAAGTGCGGCTGGACGGGGATCCAAGCGGTTCAAATGCCAGCCCCCATGCAGACGCGCAGATTGCGACATGAGCTTTTCGGGGATGAAGGACTTCCCTACTGCGTGCGCTGATAGCGTATTGGACGGATCAGACACTGAAATAAAGCGGGGGCGGGGGAAATTTTTCAAGCGGATTTGGCCGACCGGATTTCAGGCGCCTATGACCGATGTGTGCGCGCGGAAAAACGGCGCGGGCTATTGGACACTTTACCTTGCGCTACCCAGGCAGACCTGTCTTGGGGGGGGGGGGGGAGGCCGTCGCACGGGCGTGGTGCAAAATATGCCGATCCGGACGCACCTTACGACTTTGTGCCACGTCGGCGTCCGCTTTGTCGCGCCGCCGTGGGGCGATGTGCACGTACAACGCAAGCCATGATCGCCTTTGCGGGGCTGCCATCGCTGGGCCCGCGTGTTCGACTACTTAAGCTGTCAGCGCGCCACGCTGGCCGCCGACGTTCGGCCGGGGTGCTGGGTCTGGCAAAAAGGGGCCAGGCGGATTGGGCGTCGTGGGTGCTGGCGGCTTTTGGGACAGCGGCTTGCGATTGCATGGCCGCGTTGGCGCCAGCGTTACGCTTTGGGCGCGATATAGGCGATATGGCGCAGACGCGCGCAGATCCCGCGCCTGCCAGATGTGACGTCCGGGACGGGATCACATCACCGAATTATGTGCAATATTGCAGCGTCAGAGACTATTTTGCTGGCTGGTTCCTGCGCAAAGCGCTAAGGACGTTTTTACAGCAAATGCACGCATCTGGACGCCAAGCAGTGGTTGCTTGTTGCAAGGGTCGACTTGAAAACGACTGACAGACCTGTAGCCACCATTGCACGCAGCTTTGCGAATGCTATGCCTGCGATCCTGACCGGGCCATCCTTTGCGCCGACTCGCACGCGGTTCATGCGACAGCGCCTGCGCTCGCTGCGGTGATTATACCGTCGGCCAGAACCTGCAACAGCAGTTTGTCGACGGTACGCTGGCGCATTACCGCAGCGTACAGAACGATTGGCGCAGAGTGGGCGTGCGCGTTTAAGAGATGTCATCGCGATGCCTGCGGGTGGCTATTGGTGCAAGCCTTGGTGACAGCGGGCCCGCGCCGCGCTGATGAAGCGCGGCTTTGCCAGAGATGCAGCGACCTAGCACAGATCCTTTGGGCAGAGGCGCAGACCTGGTGGTTGTCAGGTTAGGCGATCTCGCCTGACCGACGTCGCCCCTATCGGAAATTATGTTACGGGCTGGCATAGGGGATTGGCACTGCAATTAGATCCGCATGACGGGTCGAGGCCGGCCGCGAGTCTTGGCGTCACGCGGCTCGTGCAGGATCGGGGATTGATCTGCCGTTGTGCGCGGTGGTTGCCGCGCTGACGCGGAGTGAATCAGTTCGGAAACTGCGCTGCAGAATCTACCAGCAGGCTTAAAGGAGAATGACATGGCGCTTTGGCTGAATGAATCGAGCCGATGAATTTAGGCTGTAGCCGATTACTGGTCGCGAAGGGCGTCAGCTTGGGATGGCGTGAGAACTATCAGGCGCGGAATTTTATGCGTATATGGCGGTCGCGATCAGCATTTTTCTATCATTCCGCACGGTCTGGCGGTTCGTTGGAATCTGGAAATGTCGCGCCGCCTACCCGACCCACGCGCTGTACCCAATAATTGGGAATGCGTCGATGTCAAAAGCAGCGCACCCTTGAGGGCCAGTCACGTGGACGTTATCAAAATGATCCGCGGTTGGGACATGGTGCCCCTGGTTAAGAAATTCGACGTCCTGTCCGTCAGCCCCCCGTTGGACGCCCCAGTTCGAATTGGATATGATTGCGCGATGGGCCTAAACAGGCTAGATGGACGCCCGCCAATCACATTGGCGGGCTGTCTGAATAGAAAATGTCAGCCGTGGACGGCTTCTTGCCGAAATGATTGGTCAGTAGGTTAATTAATGACGGCGCGGTATTTGTTGGTTCGACCAGGCCATATGGTCTCGACGCTTTTTGCCGCCGCCCATACAATTAGGGACCGCGGGCAGGCCAAGCTTTTTGCGCAGGAAACCGTCACGCCGCGCTGAAGCTCTTCGGTTCGCTGCCGGCCAACGGTAGTGGCGTCGTCGTTATTAAAATGATCGGGCGAGCCGATTGTGACCTTTTTCGAAGGTCCATATTCCCCGGGCGTATGCCGCTTTTTTCTTTTGATGTCTTCGCGTTTATTTCGCGATCAGATCGTCAAGTTTTCCATTCGTACCTGTTTTCTATACGGCGTCAACGGCCTAAGGCAGCCGTTAAAACGACGTTGCATGGCCAAACAGAAAAACAGGGGAATGTTTGGCGCGCAACACCAGTCACGCGGCAAGTGGTTTAGTAGCAGGTAGTGCTCGGGCTTAAACGGGCTTCGCCCCCCGGTGACGGCGTTATAAGTCGCTTATACTTTTGCGCGTGGTCAGTTTGACGCCCCCGATGCGGGCCAATGTGGCAGCGCGCAAATTTTCGTCCAAACTTGTGGCAGGTGTAAACGCCGGTTGGTATTATGCTTGGTCCACAGTCGATTGCGCCAGCACCTGGTTGGTGAGGAGCGACATACAAAGACGGTGGCCGTGCGTTGCAAGGTTCAAAAGCGGCTCCGGAGAGCGGATCAGCGAGGCGGAAGGATTCTCGATCATGTCGACTGCCTTTGATTGTTGGTCACTTGTTTTTTGGGTTTTTTTTTTTTTTTTTTCAAAGCGGGTCGGCGCGACCTGAATTTCGTTATCGAAGTGTGCCGATGTACGACGATGGCCATATCTTATTCGCGATATGCTCGATGCGGATATGTCTTTGTTGCCGGTCGTGAGTGATAAAGATATCGGCGGTTAATGGCCGACCGACGTTCTTCAAGAGGACACCTCAAGCCGTTCCATGGCGGCCTGAGGGCGCAGATCGGTCGACTTCAGTGACTTTTCACACGCGCCCCGGCGCGCTCAGGACGCGAGAAACTGTTGTAACGTCGCATAGCGAGACGCGGCACTTTGCAAGCCTCCATAGGTGTCAGTCGCGCCCGGCGGATTGCGGTCGACAGCCGAGTCTTGCAGCGTATTGTTGTCGAACTTCGACTTGTTGACGGATATCGTGCACGTTGATTGGGAACCGGGTAAGCTGACCTTCTTGTGAGGTCAACATGGGGGAACGGCCTGGTGGTCGTTTCCTCGGATACGCCTTTTGATTGGCTCGCGGGTTTTTGGTGAACCAGGTCGGGGATTGCCCATCGTTTCTTGATCTGGCGCTTGAGTGGCGATTTCTTTTCGGATGATGGCACAGCGATGACGTCTTCGCCAGCTTCGGCGGGCACCAGAGGATTGTACGTCGTAGCGGTCGCCGCCATATCAAGATATGTTCGCGCTTCTAGGGAATGGAAGACGGTCAAGGTAGCCAATGCTTTTCCGGGTTTGCCCTTGAGTTGCTGAAAACGGTGGTGTGGCCGACCAGCGCGAATCGCCGCCAGCAGCGTGTCTTGGGTCGAAATTGTTGCAGGACGCCAGCGCTTTCAGGCCCGCGCTGTCAGCGTTAGCCGATCAGCAAGCGGTCTGGATCTCAATATGCCCCCAAGCGATCCAACCGATGCGCGCCACCAGCCAAGGTTGTCGTCGTATTCGTCGGGCAGGGCCATTCAGACCGAGCATTTCGTTTCGGCAATATCATTTTTGCGGCATAGGAGCAAGGCGATTCTTGAGTGTAGTCCTGATATGTTGCATGTTCCCTATTGCGCATTAGCTTTGCGCGGCGTGTGTACATCTGGCAAAGCGCCGAGCACAATCATGAAAAATCGCGGTGGCACCGATGCTATCGGGCCGCAGGCGATTGTTGACAACCCCCAATGGATTAGAGTCCCGAGACATCGCCACGGGTTGGCCTTTGTCGCCCGTGGAATGGGCAAACGTAGGCGATTATCTATTCCCAGGTGGGCGAGCATTCCGTGTTGTTGGGTTCGAGCAGATTTTCCCCCAGCGTCAGAGCCCCGCCGCCGCCAAGCCAGAGTGGGCTGCGCTTTGTACATGAGCCGCCGAGTATGTGATTGGTGACATGATTTCCCAGTCCCAAGGCGTTGTGGGCGGGATATGGAAATTGGAGCCGCGGTAAGCAGCGATCATACCGCTTTTGCTGCCTGCGTGCTGACGTGCGGTTTAAAAAAGCAGATCAAGGACGGAGGGACAATGTGGTGGCTTGGTGGGAGATCCGATGCAGGTTTTTCGCGACAGAGCAGGAACAGTGTTTGAAACAGCCTGCTGCTTGGTGGAAACGAGTATTGCGTGCGCCGCCGTTGCGGCGGGCCAGGATTTTACCCGCTCGCGGCCGCTGTGGCGCAGATGTAAATCAGCTCGTCTGCGTTTCGCCAAATGCGGCTGCAGCGTCCGCGTTGCATGTGAAGCGCGCCGGGTTTCCACTGACGGTTGCCCGGTGAAGCTCGTATACGCGCTGGGATAGGCTCCCACGGGAGCGGCGCGTTCATTGGGTTGTCGGGCGGGGCGGCCAGTTGTCCTGCAGGCGCAAAGCGTTTGGTCAGTCGGTGCGTCCAGGGGTTCCCCAATAATCGTTCCGCCCGATTTTCCACCCCGCGGGAGGCCGGTGGCGATAGCACGTATCCGGTCAGCCACGATGGCGAATCCGGGGCGGCGTTTGCGCCCAAAGCATTCTACCACTCAAGGCATTGGCCTCTTCTAGCCGCAGATCACACGGTTAGGCGGGCGGAGGGCGTAGGATGGCTTTACCTGCTGCGACGGACTCTGCGGTTTCACCCGATAAAGCCGCGCTTTTCTCGCCTTTTGCCAGCGTTTGACGAAGGCTTCGTATATCGCATGTTAAAAGCGTCTTGTCCGGTCCAGATCGAGGGTCCTTGGTTATGGCTTCCTGAATGTTTGTTTTGATTAGCTTTTCGGCCCCCCGTGGTCCAAAAACTTTTGGGGCCCCAAAACCCCAAAAATTTTTTTTTTTTTTTTCGGGGGGCGGGGCAGGGGGGGGGGGGCGGGGGGAACCTTTGGGGGGGGGTGGGGCCACTTGTTGGGCTTTTCTTCCGCCTGGGAAAAAAAAAATGGCAAAGCCGGTGTCAGGCGATCATCAAGTATGTAAAGACGGAAGGCTTCCATCATATGTAGTCCGGGATCGTCATCGCCCTTTGAAAAAAGAGCGGTGCATCGCGCGGCTGTGATCTGGATCCGCCTCCCGTTAGCCCCCCCAATCATTTTGTCGGAAAAGTTTGCCATATCGCCAATCATGCGGACGTATTCACGCGGATCGATTGTGATGAACCGGGTGTGACCACTGTGACGCCTCTGCAGCAGATCAACAGGCCACTGCGCGTTGCTGGCATTGTCCGTATGGGGCAGACTCGGGCAAAGATGTAGCCGAAATAGATCAGGCAGTTCGGTGATAAGCTCGCGTCGGTCCGGTTTCCCCTGCCCATTCACCGCGTCAAAAAACGGGCCGCCAATGTCGGCCCGCGGCAGTCGACGTGACACTGAGTCCCGGCGCTTATTGCGCCCATCGTCACCAGAAAGGTTCGCCCCAGAAGCAAGTTTTGCCCGTTACAGCTAAATCGCAGTCAGTAGTTCAAATACGGAAAATATCTTATCAAAGCGTGCATTTGATCGAGCATCCGCCCCGTACAATGGGGCGCCAAGCAATCCCTTGATCTAGGATTTCACGATGACCGCCGATTGACACGGACATTTGCAGGAACCGTGAGCGCCAGCAAGGGGGCGCCTGCGGACCACTGCTCTTTGACGCTTGGTGCGGCCATCGCGGGCAGATCGTCGCCATCGTCATTGCACCCGCGTATTTCGCCTCAAGATAGAGCCGGCATCCGCGATGACCATTCGGGGCGTGCGTGATCGCAATACTGAGCACAGCTTCGTCTACCGAGAACAAGCGTTTGCGGAACGCGAAAGCCAGGCGCCCAATTGATGGTTTTGATATCATCCAGCTTGGGGTCCTGCTGTTCTGACGGGGGCTTTGACATCCGTTTGCCCTGCTGATTCCTCGCGCCGTGTTATTGCTGCGGGACCGTGCTGCATTTGCTTAGCTATTGTGTGGTTGGACTGCTGCATCGCTATGATTACCACGGATTGCCCTAAACCTTTGTGGCCGCTTCAGGTCGCTGACGGCACGTTTTGCTAACTTACCACGTGCTTGCATTTCGGCTTTTTGGGCGTCGTTGGTGAATTGGCGTGGCATCTATTTGGGTATCTACGCCGGCAGGTCACGACGAAGATGAATACGATGGTTGACGCCTTGCTGGGCGGACGCAGTCGCCTTAGCCAGATGAGCAGAAGCTGGCGACTTGGCGGTGTTGTCGCCGCCCGCCGCGCACGAAATTTGGGCACGCCCGCTGGCCCCGGACGATAAAGCTTGTCAGCAAACGAACTGAAGACGGGACCTCGCTGACACCATTCCGAAAATTGCGCCGAAGGATGCCCAGGAGTTGATCCGAATCCCAACAGGGGCTGATCTTTGCGCGATATTCTGCCATTTCCATTGGGCGCCCGCTAAATCCTTTTTTCTCTTTTTTTTTTTTTTGGTTTTTTGGGGGG
>Ga0163217_1101113_pt1 | contig 12401 bp, 15 predicted proteins | sample SynspAceP_FD_185933 | JGI IMG/M metagenome (GOLD analysis project Ga0163217, IMG submission 185933) | Saline lake microbial communities from Ace Lake in Antarctica - Synechococcus sp. Ace-P (PacBio error correction) | ecosystem: Environmental > Aquatic > Non-marine Saline and Alkaline > Saline ... | reverse complement strand
AGGTCTCAGCCATGGGAAACCTCTATAAAGTTTGCCCCCTTGAAACGCCGCCACTGTACAGGCAAAGACGCAGTGGAAGACCTCAATGCATTACTGACACCGGAATGCTGGTACGCCCACCTTCGATCCCGATTGGTGTGGGGCAGGTGCAAAGCAACATCGGACGGGCAAGGTACCGGTTTAAACTTTCGAAGCGAGGGCAAGATCGTGGTCGACAGCTTTCGGGTGATGCTCCACCCCCTGTCTTAGATTTTGGGGGGGGAAAGGGGCTTCTTCGTTAGGCGAATCGTTAATTAATTCGCGGAAAAAAACACCGCTACGCGGTTGCAAGATTGCGCGACAGCAGTTAACTGCCTATTATCCGCATAATTGCGGACCGGAAAGACGAAACCAGCTCAGACCATTGCAAAAAGCGGCAGATTTCGAAGTCCGTCTGGCGCGCACCAAGCGAGCTTCATGCGGCACAGCGCTGCCGCTTTTTGATGTCTTTGGTCACCGAACTGGTGCGGCGGCTCTTTGGTTGATCACGACAACAGGCTTGAAAGCGAATCAATAGAGATTTTGTCGATCATTTGCTGCTTATCGGACCGTTAAAAACGCGCAAAAACGAGTTGGTGTCTACCGTCTGATCCGCCGCTGCATGGCGACGCGGGCAGGCGGGTTTCTATTCCGAAAACGAAATTGATTGAGCCGCCGCTGAAATCCTCTGGGCGTGAAATTCTTGAGCTTGGGCGGTCTAGTGCTGCATCCATCCTATCGACCGCGGGCATCGCTATGCACCAGCTTTGGGCGGCGGTTGCATTCCTATGTGGCGCAGCCACTAGAGCGAGATTCCTGTTTCGGCGTGGCAAAGCTTTCACGGGACCCAAGGGATGCTCTCGCCAAGCCTTTGTCGTTGCTTGACCACCACGCGCTATCTTGCGCACCCCCTAACTGCGGGTCACGGCTTGCCTAAAGCGCGGCAGAAGATGGACCTGACCCCGCGGGATCGCTGAACCGTCGACAGGCGTGGTACAAATGCCCAGCCTGGATCCACAAAGCTACCTGCCGGGCTTGGCGGCTGCTGTGGCGAGGGGCCTTTATCGATCATGACTTTAACACAACGGACGACTTTTGATGGCTCGACAACCGCCGCGGCTCCAGCAGAACGGCAGGCCAAGATTTACAGCGGGGCAACCCGCGTGGACGCGGCCTTGGACAGCGCCGATCACCGGCACTAGGACGACATCGGGGCACTGGTGGGCCGCTGGCCGTTGATCCGCGCCTTGTCCTGGCGACGGTGGTCTTTACAGGCTGCTGGCTCTGCTCAGCATCGCCTGATTGAGCGCCCCTTGTGCGAGGCAAGGCCGCCCGCGTTCACAACCGCATATCACGCAAAAAAACGTCTGTTACATTGCGTTCTGGATCATGGGAATTGCGCCGCGAAGTCGTGGACACGCCCCATGCGCCACCGTGGTGCGGTGGTTCGCCAATCTCACACCAAGCTGGCTCGATATCTTCAGCCTGAAACGCTGCACAGCGATTTATTTCGTATCAAGTCTGAGTTCGCCAAGTCTGGCCCGGCATCGGGTGGCTGGCCAAAGGCGACCGGCCGCGTGTTCATTGGAACGCAGCCCCAAGAACATGCCGCAAACATAGCGAGATTTTCCAGCCAAACGACTGCTTGATATCACCGCTTGTGTTCGTTTCCGAGGCACCAGCCCGACGGCAAGCAAGTATTGCCGTTCAAACAAACAGCCTATTTCAATCGTCTGCGCCAGAGCTGCGCGATGGCAATCTGGGTTCAGCCCTGTCACCGTGGCTTTATACGTGCGACCGCTTGGGGCCGATCCGCGTATTCTATGGCTGGTGGGGTTGACATGAGCTTTGGCGCGGCATCTGGTGCGCACGCATGGCGTTCCGCCGGCAGGGGGAAAGGACCACGATCTACCCAACAGCACTGCGCCGTTCGCACGATTTTCGACCAACCGGCAAAACCGCTGGCCCAAGCCTGGCGAAAACACAGGTCCGTAGTGCGCATCCGTCGTTCGAATAGCAGCCCCAAAAACACCGCGAACTGCGCTGAGATAGACTTTTAAGCGGCGAAATATGCGGCTTGAGCCTGCGAAGCGTTCAAAACTGGACTATACCGCGCGTCACTTAAAACCCCGCAGTCCGGGGGTTGGGCCTTTGCGGGGAGAAATCTCAAACGGTCCGCCGAGTTGCCATTTATGGGATCGAGAACCCCCGATGAGGCAAAACCGGAAAGGTATAAAGACCCATGGCTCTTCCTGAGGTTTCTCCATGCGGCAAACTGTTGAAGCAAGGCGTTACACTTTGCGTCACCAGAACAACAGCCTGGAACCCACGTATGGGTCCGTTCACTTACGGCGCGCGTAACGGCATCCAAAAAAAACCCAATCATGGACTTTTACACAGACTGTCCAATGCTGGACAAGCTCTGCAAGTATCCGTTGGATACCGTTACGCCAAAGCGGCAGCATTTCTTTCGTGGTTGGTACCAAGCGTCAGGCGCTCAGCCGATCGCCGACGCCGCAGAGAAATGGCGACAATACTACATTGAACCACGTGGTTGGGCGGCACGCTGACAACTGGCAGGGGACTGTTTCCAAATCCATCCAGCGCCTGAAGTCCATCGACGAACAGTCCCAGCGTGGCTTGCGGGTCTCTGACCAAGAAAGAGCGCCTTGGCATGGAGGCCGTGACCAGTTCAAACTGGAAGCATCGCTTGGTATCCGTGAAATGGGCGGGTCGCCCTGACCTGATCTTCGTCATCGACTGGTCAAAAAAGGCCAAGCACTGGCCGTGGCCGAAAGCGAACAAAACTGGGCATCCCGTTATATCCTGTTGTCGACACCAAACTTGCTCGCCCGACGGATCGACTAATATCATTCCAGGCAACGACGACGCTGCACGCGCGATCCACCTTGTACTTGCGATTGGCCGCTCGTTGCCCCGGCGTGGACGGTGTAGTCCGCTCACTGGGTGGCCGCAGGCGTTGATATACGGTCGATGGAAAAGCGCCCGAAGAAGAAGCCCGATCGACGGTGGTCGTCGAATGTGGCAACCGCTTCGAAGAAACCGTAGTATGTCGAACGGACGCAATGTTCCAAAGCGCACCTCTGGATAGTCCGAATCTAAGAAGGAAACGCTGGCCGACGCCAAGGTTCGTAAGCGACGCGAAAAGAGGACGGCAGGGGCTTGCTTTCCCTGCGCTTGTCACACACCACTACATGATTAGACAGTGCGTGCAGGAAGTTCTGCCCTCAATTATTCCCAATTCAAGGAGAACCAAAGCGATGGCAATTACAAGCATCCATGTCAAAGAACTGCGCGACCACAACTGGTGCCGCATGAATGGACGCCAAAAAAAGCGTTGACTAAACAGACGGCGACATGGAAGCCGCCGTTTGGATTGGCTTCGCACCAAAAGTCTGGGCGAAAAGCTGCAAAGAAAATTCTGGTCGTTACCGCAGGCCCGAAGGCCTTCTTGCCGTTTAAGGTTGACGGCGACCGGTCGCGGTGTGCTGTCGAAGTTAACTCCGGAAACCGACTGTGTTGGTTAAAAACGCAGGAGTTCCAGAAAATGGTCGTATCGCAAGACGTCGCAACCGGCGTTTCCGAACCTTGATGCAGCTGAACGCGGTGACATGGGCGGCAAGCCGTTGTCCACCATTCATCACCGACGCCATCGCAAAATCGGCGAGAACATGTTCGGTTTCCCGGCATGCAATCCATCGAAGGCGAAACAGGTCGTGTCCTACGTGCACCAACGCAGTGGCACCTGGCATGGGCAAAACGGTGTTTCTGGTCGCATGACCGGCGCAACGAAGAGCTGGGCCAAACAGATCGCGATGCACATCGCTGCTGTAAACCCTTGCCGTCCTTGTCCGAAGCAGATCTGGACCCGGCTGTTGTTTGAAAAAGAAAAAGCAGGTTCAAATGGATATCGCACGCGAGTCCGGCAAGCCCGAAAGCTGTGTATCGAAAAAAATTGATCAACCGGTCGTATGCAGGAAATACATGTCCGAAGTGACACTGCTGAACCAAGGCTTCTTGTGACCATGACCTGTCCGTACGGTAAGGCCGCAGAAGAAGCAGGCGCGACCATCACCGGTTTCGGTCCGTTTGGAAGTTGGCGGAAGGCATCGAAGTCGTCAAGAAGATTTCGCAGCAGAAGTCGCGAATGCCCGCAAAGCTAAAAACTGCAGATACAAGCAGACAAAGAAAAGGGCGAGGGCGCATCAGCACCTTCGCCCTGTTTTCATTTAAATTCAGTTAACTAAGGGGGCGATACTTTAAGATCAAATGAACTTTCAGCGCGTCGAAGCGCCATCAGAAAGCCGGTGCCACCAAAGCGCAGATTTGGCCAGTGCACATGGGCCGATGTAGACCGATGACGAAAATCCTGCTCGCGCGTGAGATATTGGCTAAGGTGAAAAAACTCGACCACCGGGTAAGCCTACCGAAGCGAATCCGATCCATTAGTGCAATCGGACGTATGCGGTATAGGCACCAGCATTCAATTATTAATCGCAGCAGCTTACCTTGGCCAGGCGTGGATCAAGATCGATCGCGCGCCTTGCATGATTGCGACTGCTCGAACGCAGATATTCAGAAACCCAGCAATTTTGCTTTATCGCCACATGGCATGCCCGTCGGCCAAGGTCGTTTTGCCATAAACATCGGTGTGCGCGTGCCAAGCAAGTTTAGTTCGGACGTTGAGGATCAGAATGGATGTCATAGTCGTGACCTTGGTGTTTACATAATGATGCTGGGGGCGTAGCATAGGGCGCTTTGCGGAGTTAGTTCTTTCTTTTCAGGGGAAATTCGACCGGACCACCGAGATTCTCCCACGTTGAGAAACCTTCGCGCAGATGCACGGCGTCAAAGCCCATGTCTGCAGCGTCGCCGTTGTGATCGCAGAGCGCCATTCCAGAGGCGCAGGAAACACAAAGGTTTTTATCCTCGGCCCGAAGAACTCTTTTGAAATACGCGCTATCGGATCGACCCAGATTCGATTCAATCCCACGGGGCGCGTGAAAGCTGCCGGGAATATAGCCGCTGCGCTAGGCGTTCACGGAGTATCGCGCAGATCAACGACGACCACAGACGTCTGGGCGTTCAGCATCGCGATTTTCAAGATCAGGCGTGTCGATCTCGCGGATGCGCGCACGGGCGGCCAGCAACCATATCCGCCGGAAGACATCTTGAGCGTCATTATTCTTCCTTTCACCGGGGCTGTTGCAAGTCCGCGTCAGCGTCCTGTTGCGTCAGGCGTTGTCGATGTGGGTTATGTCACGCAGAAACAAACAGGGTAAAAGGGATAAGCAGCGCGGACGCTGACCGATACTGCGGTAACAAAAATGGGTGTAGATCCGTTATTTTTAGATCAATTTCAAGACAGATACCCAGTCATATCTTGCATCTTTACAATCAACCGCAGCGCAATCAATATTGTTACATAATACTGATTATAGCTCAGATAAGCCGGCCGGTTGCGCGCTTACTTGAACTGCGACTCCTATTAGAAAAACAATGGGTTATTCTAATAGGAGAACATCGCATGGGGAAACCGTGTTATTACCAAACTAAGCAATGCAAGAATTCACGAATTGAAGGCTGTGGCATGCGACGGTTGCCTGGTCGCCGAGATGGCCGCGGGTATTGAACGCCAAAGTTCCACGATCCTTTCGCAGATCAAACGTAATTCTGGCGGGATGGATGCCTTTTCCAAGGAAGTATGGCTGGAGACTTCGTCATGGCGGCTCATCCAGATCACAAACGGCGGCAGATACACACAAGCAGCTTGATTCCGGGCACCCTGAGCTGTCGTCAGCGCGTAGTGTAAACATCTTAAGGATGAGATGGACGCAGCTGAACAGATTCGGCAACGGAATGATCTTGATGGAGCCAAGCAGCGCTGTTTGCCAGGGAAAACAATCACCGATATATCTACTCAAAGAAGGCATTCACAGGACTTGTGGTGGACCTGCCCATGCATCGCAAGACGGACCCCCGCGTGCTCGAAAGCGTCAGGAAATTCCAAGTTCGATCCGTTGATGTCAGATCCTAATTCAGGCCAGATGATGTCGCCCAACCGTCGCCAGTTGGGGCAGTTTGGAAGGCGATTTTAATGCTGTTTGAACGAGACGTGGCCGAAGCAATGTACGTCGCTGGTGAGCGCGTCAGTCGTTTACGGTTGATCCTTAAAACCCCCAAACAAACGCCACCAAACCGTGATGGGAAGATACTGAAGCTATCAAAGGACCCTGCCCCATATCGGCCCGGGCAGATCCACACCTTTGATCGAGGTTACGAAGTTCGTCAGCTGGCCGCAATTGCAGGCAAAAACTTGGTACCAACAAACTTGTCTGCGATCCCTCGTCACCCTGGCAAAAAGGAAACGGTTGAAAATTACAATCGGTCGAAGGGCTCGACGGGTGGCTACCCAGAAAGCGAGATATTACGTCAGCTCACGGATCACGACATCCAAAAGAAAATAAGCGACCGCCTCAACAAAAAAAAACCACACGCGCAAATGCTTGGGATGGAAGGAACCGGCGGAGGTCTTCAGAGAAAATTATCGTTGGCGAAATGGGTCGATCACCCTACCTCAAAAGTAAATAGAGTCGGCAGTTCAGGTATCCGCTCACAACTCGCGTCAACTCGTCACGCCCTTATTACAGGATAAAATCATGAAACTTTGCCGTATCGAAGAACCGCCATGCAATCAAAAAACCTTGCGATCGGGCGACGCCCCGATGGTGCGCGCCGTAACCATATCGGCAACATCTATTTGACATTTGAACTCTTCCAGCATGACCCGAGCGCTTCGATAAGTTACGCAGCCTGGATGTGAACGACCGCTATGCCCTTGATCTTCTGGTAGTTTTGCACCGGATTGGATCAATGATATACGCCCGCATTTTGTGTATCGGGCTGAATTAGTTCTGACCACGCGCCGAAGCTGGGATGGCCTGTACCTGAGTCATCCCATCCTGATTCAGCAAGCTCTGTAGTGCTACAGTGCCAATGAACGATCATCAGTCCCCAAGGATTTCAGAAAAAAAACCGATTGGGCAAGGTCAGAAGCTTGCGGTCGTTATCGGCAACCAAGGCGCAGGCATGTGTCAGAAGCGGAGGCGTTATCTCATTTGTGGCGGGCTACGGCGACCTCAACGACGTTCAGAACTGCCTTCAGACTGGAATTCGGCAGAGGCCCAATGGGTCAAGGCAAGTTCCTGCGACAGTTTGCCCCCATCGGCCGTATCTAGGTGACCGCTGATGACGTTCCAAGATTCCTCAGAACCTTGATTTTATGGTGGATTTGAACGGCACCGCCGCCAAACCCGGCAAACACAGACAATTGTGTTTGCTGGTTGCGAAATTATCTCTTTTTCTTTCAGCCGTTCTTCATGGACCTTACTGCCCGGGAGATGTGATCGCCACTGGCCACAACCGCCGGTGTGGGTATGGGGTTCCCAAACCGCCGATCTATCTACAAAACCGGCCGATGTGGTTCGAGTTCGGGCATCGAAGGATTGGGCGATCAACGTCAGAAGTCATTAAATACAAACGGGTAAAGCGCCCTACCCTAATGCATAACCGGCAACGCGCACCGTCCGAATCGATCATTCGCCGGCACGTGGGACGTTCAGCGCTTGCGCAGACGGGCCGATATGAACATCAACGGGCGGCGTTCGACATAAGACATCGCGCCGCCCCAAACGTTGATCTAGGCCAACTGTCCACGGCTGAAGAACGGCCGGGCGCTCAAGCAATACGTCACACAGCAAAACGGTTATCTGTTGCCCCAGCTTTAGCTCGTTCGAAGCACGTTTACACTGTGACGTTCTGGATCAAGCGCTTAATGCTCGCATAGCTGAGCGCCCACCGGAGGACCGCAGCGCACGCGGCGCAGCTGCGATGCGCACGCGGGCCATCAGCTCGGCATCGAATAGGGTTTTAACCACATAATCATCTGCGCCCCTCTCCAGCCCGCGCACGGTGTCCACCTCCTTCGGGATCGTGCCGACCAGCATAACACGGGGATATGCGCGTATCTTCGCGGTTCTTAAGCTGACGACGACCTCTATCCCGCCCACTAGCAGAAGGCATTCATCGCAATCAAGGATAACCAGGTCGGGCAGCGCTCTGCAAACCAGCAGGATGCTTCCTCGCCAATTTCTTCGGCACGCCGTACGTCAAACCCCTCTTGATCAAGGTTATTACGCCAGAATTTGGGTCGCGCTGTGGCGGGTTCGTCTTCTACCAACAAGATTTGAGGCTGAGGGCAGACATGCCCTACCCTTCAGCTTGGTGGAGGTATTGTCCGCCTGGCGATCCGTCCGGATGGTGCCGTTACGAAGATAGACAACCTGTTCCGCGATGGATGTAACCAAGATCGCCAGCGTTCAACGTTTTTGGCAATGAAATGAAGGGCATGCCACGATGTGATATTGCCGCGGGTCTTCCATCATGAGGTCAGGAATTCGCGGAACAGCGCATTTATACATCTGGTCGACGTCTTCGTCCGCGACGATCACATCCATAAGCCAGTTCAGGTCGCGCTGAACATAGCAATCAAGGCGTCCGTGAGCATGTATCAACCGTCTTACACATGCGACGGAATTGGCACCAGTACTGTCGGCAAACGAGCAGGAAGCTTGCGCCAACACGCTATTTCGCGTTGCCATATTTTTTGCATAGTCGGCAATACGTGCCAGGCTGGCGCTAATTCTTTATTGACGCTAGGATCAAAACGCAAATCAACACCGTCGCGCACGCAGCGCGATAAATACGGGCGGCCCGTTCCGATTAGTCCCATGGGCTCGGTCAAGAGGCGCCGTCGATGGCTTTTTCCCGGTCCCCCGGGCACCTGATCGGAGCTCTTTCGTCACGGTTCCAGGCGACTGTGCGGCAAGGCAGAATGGCATCTTCAACCATCCCGCCCATTTTCATGATCTGCGCTTGAAGCTTTCCAGGTCACGCGTTTCAAAAGCAAGGCAATGGTTTTGTTCTTGCATGATTTACTTATCCAATCCGGCCAGTTGATATAGCTTTCCGTCCGAGGGTCCTCGGGCGATGAAAAAATCTTGTCAGGTCTCACCGAACTCAAAACCAGATTGGCCAAGGTGAAGAACGGCCGTTCTCTGGCTCACCCGCGCGAGCCTGCTGCATGGAGTGTGTGACAATCACGACCGAATAATCCTGACGCAGTCGGTCGATCAGTTGCTTCGATTGCGCGGTCGGCAAATCGGATTCCCAACCGGAACAGGGTTCGTCCATTCAGCCCAGAACTTCGGGGGCTCTGTCCGCCACCGACGCGTGCGATACACCAGACTGCTTGCGACGCCCGACAGGCCGGTGCCCGGCGCGTGCAGAGCCGGTCTTTGACCTCGTTCCAGATGGCGCCGCGTTCAGCGCACGCTCAACGATAATCGTTTCCAGCTTCTGACTTATTGCGGCAAGACCGTGGATGCGGGGCCCATAAGCAAACGTTAGTCATTAAAAGATCGAATTTCAGGGAACGGGTTAGGCTTTTGGAATACATACCGACCTTGGCAGCGCAATATGTACCGGATCAACCGCCGCTGTCTTAGAGTTCTTCGCCATCAATCAGATAATTCGCCTTTGACAAGTGCCAGATATCAATCGTATCGTGTCATGCCGATTTGATACAGCGCAGAAAAGTCGATTTTGCCACAGCGCTGACGGACGATTAAAGGCAGTGACAGTTTTGTCTTGGATTCAACCGACACGGTCTTTGATCGCGTGGTGTCACCATAGTAAACCTGCACGTTGCGGCGGCGATTTTTGTTTTGTGAGTTGGTCACGTCCGTCTCGAAATTACGTGTCTTTTCATTGCCGTTGCCGTCTCATTCTTACCAGCGCCGGCTTCAACCTGCGCCGCAACATGACGCGATGGCGTTCAGGTTGATCAAAAAGACCAGCAGGATGATGTACCCGCCCCAGAGCACGTTTCAAGGAATGCCGGATCAGCGCGTTACGCCCATTTCGATAGATTTGCGCCGGCATAGCAGAGTTGGGGTCCATCAGACCCGACGCAATTGCCTCGGGCGGGTTCCGACGGATAAGCCCACCATCCCGATCAGCAGCAAAGGGCCGTTTTCGCCAAGGGCTGGGCCAGACGATGATCGTGCCGGTCAGGATGCCGGGTGCGGCAAGGGCAGCACGTGGTGGAACACGATTGGCTATTGGGATGCCCCTTACCCCCATCGGCCGGTCACGGATACTGGCGGGCAACGGACTTCAAGACGCGGCGCGTCGAATAATTGATCGTGGGGCAACGTCATCAACGTCAGACCAGCCCACCCCACCAAGCGAGGGGCGGAGTTTGGCAGGTGGCATATAGTTGATAAAGAACCGCCAGACCCAGAATACGAACACAATTAGACGGCACTGCTGGAGGTTAGAAAATTATTCACCTCGATGAGGTTGTTCAGCAGGTTCTTGGGCGCGGATTCCTCTAGGTAGATCGACGCAGGCGACCCCGATGGGCAGGCCAGCGCCCAGCTACTACCGCATCATGAAACAAAGCGATCCGGATCATCGAAACGCCCATGCCGGCGGCTTCTGGCCGTGGCGTCCGACGGCGTCAGAACCAGTGATAATCGACGTTAAAACCGCTTGCCCAGCGGCCCCTCACGCAATCAGGCGCATCCACCAGATCAGCTGCTCTGTGTTGATGCTTTTGTCGTTGGCGATGCTCTCGCGGGTTACAACGCCCTCAGGTATCCGTCGACGCGGCTGTTGGTCAGGAATTCGGAATTCCACCGCAAGTCCCGATCAGTTCGGGCGTTCGCCAACACAAAGTCGCGCAGCTGTGCCGCGCATCCTTTTAGAAGATGATCGCACCCATTTCCTTGGGCTTCAAATCTGTGGTGATCCCGCTTTTCGACTTTGGCATCCAGTGCGGCAGCCATTCAACGGGCATAGCCAAGGGGTCCCGAGGGGGGGGGGGAAAAAACCCTTTATTTTTTCTTTGGGGAATTTTCTTTTTCTTTCGATTTTTTTTTGGGTTTTTTTTTTCCCAACCCCGGAAAAATTTATAAAAAAACCCCGGGGGGGGTTTTTTTTTGGGGGTTTTTTTTTTTTTTTTTCCAACTTGTTCCTCAAGCAGCTGAAGTTCAACCGTCAGAAATGTCTGTTGAACGGCCCCTGCAGCCGCGGCTGATATCGTGGATCAAGCAAGATCGGCAAGCATCAGCAGGGCCCAACAGCAACGGCGCCGATGGCCATAGGCTTTGAACCGGGCTTTCGGCCGCGGTTGCGTTTTTACAGTACGTGCATCTGGTCCAGCAGCGATTGCGCGGCTTTGCGGGGTTGGGCATATCGGTCATTCGTACTGCTTTTCCCGTATTTTGCGCACGTTCAAAAAGCGCATAGAACGTTCAAGCCCCAAGGTTAACACAACAGCGTCAGGACCAAGGGCAAAGGCGACCAGCGGTCTTCAGGGGGCTGCAAAGTCGGGTATCCCCCTGGTCAGCTGGCTGACAATTGCGGTTGGGTGATGGTGGTCATCGCATCAAGCGGATTGCCCAGATGGCGGGCGATAGCCCCTGCGCCAGCACAACGATCATTCCGTCTCCGCCGATGGCACGGCTTGCCGCGAGCAAAACACGGCCCCCCGATGCCCGGCAGATGCGGAGGGAAAGCACAACGGCGGATGGTTTCCGAATGGGGTTGCCCCCAGGACCGAAACCGACCCGTACGCGCATCGACTGTGTACGCGTTTGATGATGTCATCGCTTGAGCGACGAGAGCAAAACGGATCACCATGATGCCCATGGACCAGCCCTTTGCCGTCAGGAAACAGATTGTGGCCCACTCATTTTCGCGTCACCACCAGCCAGTCCGGGTTCGTCGCCACGCCCAAAGACTTGACAGAACGGACCGAACCGTTTCAGCCAGGGGCAAACAGACCGTTAAACGATGTTCGGGATGCCCCGCGAGGGATTTCAGCAAGGTTGGCCAAAGGCGGCCGTACTTTGCTGTTGGCCGGTATTCCGACAGGTTAGATCGCGGCCAAAAGACCGAATCGGCCACAGGCCACAGCCAAGGGCGATGATCGAAGATATACAGGTGGCCCCACAAGGCAGCGGCCAGGAATTCGACAGTTCCACTGTCGCACGGAAAGTCGGGGCCCATGTCGTGCCTAGGAAGAAATCTGCCGACGGATGCAGGGTGCGGAAGAAGGTTCAATGTTTCTCGGAACAGGCATCGGACAGGCAACGCATTGCCCCCCCACGGTGTCAGGGATTCGCCAGCGGACGCGAGGGCAAGGGATGAGGCCCAAAAACCCGCAAGGAAACCGTTTTCAAAACCGCTATTTTTTGCGGCCCAAATCTTCCTTCTTTTTTTTCTTTTTGTTGTGT
>Ga0163217_1069038_pt1 | contig 12401 bp, 7 predicted proteins | sample SynspAceP_FD_185933 | JGI IMG/M metagenome (GOLD analysis project Ga0163217, IMG submission 185933) | Saline lake microbial communities from Ace Lake in Antarctica - Synechococcus sp. Ace-P (PacBio error correction) | ecosystem: Environmental > Aquatic > Non-marine Saline and Alkaline > Saline ... | reverse complement strand
TTGGCACCCTGATCCCACTTGAATGCGGCTTCCTGAAATCAGTAGAATATCCCCTACATCAACTGTTTAACGCCGAAATCGCAATGTATCTTCGAGTTCTTTAAAAAATGTTAACCTCAATTATATTTTGCTTTTCATTACTTTCAGAAAAGCGGCTAATTCTTCTTCTGTAAACTTCATTCTTTTTTGTCTACATGAGATGATGACCCGTCGTCAGAAATGATCTTAGTAAGCGGATCATTTATGGAACCATTCTGTTAAAGACTCGGCAATTTCTGTTTACTGTGCGCAGGACCATTACTTCCTTCTAATTGATGTACAAGGTGGCCAAGCTCATTGTAATCTAAATGACTGATGGTTTCCATACATGAATCAATGTTGTTTGATTCAATAGCAAGTCGTCTATCACTTTAAATTCTTTTCATAAAGTATCTGGGAATCGTCTCTCTACACCTCGGAAATTTTTAATTCCTCGCTGAACATCCTCAATCGGTATATCATTGACCAATCCTGTTAACAAGCGCTGTAAGTGTATTTATAAATAGAATTGATAACTGAACGGAACTCTCTAAATTCAAAACTGTTGTCTCAATTCTTTTCACTTAGGGTGTTAAAGGGTTTTAGAATATCCACAAGTAAATGATGGTAATGCCCGACAAAAACTGAATTATCTGAGACAGTAATCGTAACCAGACTTATTTTCGGATTCCGAAAAGTAACGACTTGACTTTCTGTCTCTTCTCTTAAAGGGATAAGCAGCGGTTCATCAAGATGTCAACAATAAACGGTGCTTGTTTTAGGAAGCATTCCTTATCAATGATGCTTTAGCATTAAAGTAAGCATCAAATGATTCATGCAGTTCTGATATGTTCTGGACTATATTCATAAAGGCTACAACATCAAAGTAACAGTATTATAAACACGTTTAAGTTCCAACGACTGAAGAAAAACCTCTATGGAGACATGTGTGATTCACGATCTCTCATCGTTGCAAAAATGCATGCTTGCAAAGTTCATGAGATTCCGGAGTAGTTAATCTACTTCATTTCGATTTCTTTATCGATTTTTTAACTAAATATTCCTATTAAACCTTGATTTAAATTGATAGGCCTTTGAAGATTTCTTCTGTTCATGTATGTAATCGTTCGTCTTCCCATTAGTAAGCAGTTACTCCGAATATTGCCATTGACTTAGAGGATGATCAAAAAAATTACTTGATAAAACAGGCCAAAAAGCTCCGCTATCTAGACTTTAAGCTTGAATAACATCCATGTCTTCAATAAATTGTTCGACGATGATAACTCCGTTGCGCCCTTGACTTGCAGCATGCTTTTTGCGTAGTTATGTCCATCTGTTTGGTGACCCTTTAATCAACAAATAAGTATCTGAAATTTACTTCTTTTGAAGTGATAAGCAATTTTTTAATATCATTTTATCTAATGCTGTTTTAAGCTGATTATAAGCGGATAGAGTCGGTCTCTACCGATTTTCAATAAGTCAGTTTAGGTTCATAAGGATCGTGACTCCTCCAGTGATTGTATCATAATCTGACAAATCATATTTTTTGACAGATTTACGGTTCTATTAATACTATCTAGTTTACTATGTATCTGCTCTATGTCATATCATTGCTTACTTGAAAATAAATCTTTGCGTCTACTTATGCCTACGAAATACATTTAGTTCATTTGTTAAGTCGGTGTTCTCTTGCTCTTTATTTGAAACTCTTTTAGAATTTGGCATAACATTATTGTGCACCAGATTTTTGAATAGATATAGCAGCTGCCCTGTCATTTATGAATCGCAATACCTTCTTCTTTACCTTTTGACCTGCTACGGTAAGTAACTACAAAAATCGCGTTGAACGTATTCTCTTACTCCTGTTGCCTCTATACTTGATTCTACATGCCCTAGGACCGTCATTTCGTCTGAAATGAGTTACCTTCCATAGTCTTTCTTCGAAAATTTTGGTATTCTTAAGGCTTCTTACGACAAAATCTGTGAGATACTACCGACAACTAATCGTTTGGTTTCATTTGATTTCTTCCTTTCTAACTGCATTATCACATTAAAACGAGTACAAGTACACTTGGTATAAGGAGTTAATACCAATAACAAAAATACTTGAGCGATTTTTGGTGTTTTAATACACCTATTCAATAAAAATAAAGAATAGAGAGCCAAAGCGTATGCTTGGATAAAAACTCCAAACATAATCTGAACGGATCCCGGAGCAATCACTCCTTGAAACTAATTCCGCTCTTTTAGCAATAGTAGGTCAGCCAAATAAAAAATTCCATAAAGGACTGTACTCAGTCAGCATAAAGTTATCTGGCAATAAACGTCAATAATTCTTTTTTCCCGTTTTATTCCTCCTTCGCAGTTTGTAAAAAAGATTTTTCTTGAACAACTCATTTTATGTTGTATTCATTCAATTTCACGTTATACGGGTACGGAAGCGGCAACAAGATTCGGGAGCTAGTCACATTTTTTGATCCTTTCTCGTTATGTGTTTGAAGTATGCTTCAGAACGCTTCTTTAGAATTTTTTCCCTCCTATGACTTACATACTCATTTTTTCAATGAAATACAGAAATTAGATAACGTTATGTACCATTTATAAAGAGGAGAGATTTTTTTAAGGGCGTTGCATCATTCAAATCATTGTAAAATGCCAAAAGAAAAACAACCGATTTGAGATAAGATAAAATATAAATAGAACCTTTTTTAAAAAAAACCAGAATTGACACTCGTTCACGTTTTGTCTGGAACCTAGTAAAATTCCTATAAATTAGAAACTCTTTAGACAGTGGCAGTGACTATAAATTTTTTGGAGAAAGAAGCATTAAAAACTAGATTAATTTAACTTAGGTGATTGTAGCCACGTGGCATTTGAATCTAATGAAAACATTATTTCTTTGCTTCCATGTTGGATACAGAAACCATCTTGGTCCCTTATGATAATACTTTAATAAATGGACAATTGGACAGCGATTAAAATGGTTTGATTATACTAAAAGTAATCTAACAACACTATTTACGTGATGAGCACAGTAGCAGAAAGAAGGTTGTCACCCAGAAAGCTAAGTGGATGATGAAATATTAGCACAACTCTTTTTTTTCGCGGAAATTTACACCATAAGTAACTTGATTTAATCTCAAGCGTCCTACTGGCGTTAACAGTAAATGACGTGGTCAAAGCAACTGTTTTTTTTACAATTGTCGGACCGATGAATTGGGATGGTAACCCGATTATTATTCAGGACCCGATGAAAAGGTTTTTCAGCTTTTGTCATCGGACCATTGTTTTATTTAATATTATCTTTAATAGTAAGGAGATTACAACATGACAATTATTTCATTGAACTAATATGGCGCGATGCCATTAACCAACAGACGATGAAGAAGGTCTGATAAGTTAATTAAAGCAAACAAATTTCTTTATTACTGCGGTGTTTGACCCTTCTGGGAGACAGCATGCATTATTGTGTCAATCTGCATTCCATTATGATTTGAAACGCATTCCAACTAGCTGGACATCGTCCGGTTCATATTAATGGTGAGCAACCCGTACGCATTGGCGATCAAGTGGGAAAGCAGAAGGAAACGTGCTCCTACAAACGATGGGAACAAGTCCAGATAATGTTAGAAAACTTATGCACAAATGGTTCGACTTTTGAATGCAAGGTGAAGTAATGGGATTAAAATGGTAATAATTATGCGGACTGGGACTAAAGATTTTGAGTTGCCTCGACTTTTTACGTGATTATGGGTAAAAGTGCTTTAACGTCCAATACAATGTTAGCAAAAAGATATGTAGCTAAGCCGCTTTATAGAAACTGGATTCCTTTACGAAATTCACCTACCAAATTTCTCAATCGATGATTTCTTAACACTTGTACCACATGGAAGATGTTACAATTACCAAATCGGTGGAGCTGACCAGTGGGCGAAAATATTACAGCTGGTCTGAATTTATGTTCCGGCAAACAGAAGGCTGCAGAGCTCAAAGCATACGGTCTGACTATCCCTTTGATGGTTAAAGCTGCATGAGTCAAAATTTTGGAAAACAGCTGGCGTGCCGTTGGTTAGACTCCTGAAAAGACACCCCATATGAGTTTATCCAATTTTGCAAAATCAGACGATCGCTTTGACATTGTAAATATTGTTTGAAATACTCTTACTATTCGTTAACCAAAGAAAGGAATTGATGCTTAGGCTGAAAAGAGTAACAACTGAACCTTTCACAAGCGAGTAAGCACAAAAACACTGCACGTAAATGACTTGATTTGGGTTCACGGCGAAAATGCTGTTTAACGGATGTGCTGAAAAGATTACAGCAGCTCTTTTTTTGGTGATGTATAAAAGTTTGACAGCCTAATCAAATTGAAAGAAGGCTTTTAAAACACATTGCCACCGTATTGAACTCCTAAAGAGAGGCGAAATACGTGAATGGTAGTTGATGTGGTTGAGGCATTTGCAATCGTCTAGGAAGACAAGCACGTGAAGAACACTTACCAGACGGCGCTCCTTTCAATGAATGGTGAAAAAAATGCGAAGGTGTTCTGATCTATTTTACTTCCTGGACAAATCATTCGGATGACGCGTTTATTCTTAATTCGTCGAGGCAAGAAAAAAATATTTTCTAAAGATTAGTTTAATCCCACAAAAAAGACGTAGGTTCAACTCTGCCAGTCCTTTTAGTGGTATTTTAGCAGAAACAGCTGTGATTCAAACTTAAAAATCCGTTACAACACCAGAAGACATTCAACTAGTTGTCCATTAGCTAAAGAAATATGGGGGACTGGCATTACACTTCTATTATACAGGCCAGAGAAGAACAAAAAGAAAAAAAAATAAAGAAAAAAAAAAAAAAAAAAAAGAAAAAAAAGATAAAAAAAAAAAAAAAAAAAAAAAAAAAAAATAAACAAAAAAAAAAAAAAAAAAAAACCCCACAATTCATTTATATGCCTTATCCAACTTACAGTCTAAAGAGCCCTTTTTAAAAGACTTGAAGCAGGCAAAGAATATTAATTTTTTGTCGAATTCAAATCATATCGCTTATTGCGATATGTTAGTTATGAAATTAATACACTGAGTCAACTTTTTTCTTAGTAAGTTGTATCGGGTGAACAAAAGCTGAACGCGGGGTAAAGGTACTGGACGTTTTATGTATGGAATTAACTTAAAGGAAATCGCTCGAGAAAGATAAAAAAGATGCGTTGTTTAACAGTTAATAAAAATAATCCTACTAGTATCGTTGCTTATTAAAAAATTCGGATTTCTTTTACTAAAAGAACAACTAGTGATTATTGGGGACGGTTATGTACTGGATGATTTATGTTTTTCACTATCCCATTCGGTCTCATAGACGCATTCCATAAAAAAATTAGTTAAAACGAGGTTTCTCAGATGAAAATAGATTCGGAGAAATGATGGATTAGCTAGTGCCAAAGATTACACGGAGAATAAACAACTCCTTTTGAATAGTAGAAGAGCGCCTTTAAACAAATGAGATCGAGACCCAAAATGTGAATGCCGCTTATCCATTCTCGCTAAAGAAAAAAGCCATTACAAGAAGCCCTAAATTAAAGATTTTTCCAATACCTTATTCGGTGGTTCCGTATTCTAGTCAAAGGCCTGGGCAAGATATCGCTGAATGAACCCAGCACCTTCGATCGCTGACTTTTAAAAAATCATTATGGCTAAACAAGACTAGTAACATTTGCCAAAAAGCACTAGAAAAAGACTGGGTTCATTGTTATTGGTCAAACCAAATACACCTGATCGGGTTTAGATATCACAGATCCTAGTTTGTATGGACCGGGACACGGTAACCCTTGGAATAGCGGATTGCCCAACCCGGTGGTTCAAGTGGGGCGCTGCTGCTAGCATGTTTCAGCTATGGTTCAATCTCAGGAGGCTAGTGACGGAGGCGGTTCTAGTCGGATACCTGCAGCTTTTTCAGGCTTGTTTGTTTAAAACCTAACTCGTGAGGAAGAACCCAATTGGTCCTGGTTCGGGTCGTGGCTTGGCAAGGTGCCTCTATCAGTTTTGCCATTAACCAAATTCCATCCGTGATACACTGCCATGATGACGTGGGTTAACAACGTTCAAGAAACTTTGCTGCTTTCACAAACGCCTCTTTTATGACGTTTGGTTACCTAAATACTTTACAAAAACTGCTTTCAAAAAAGTTTAAAAATCGCTATCACTAGCTCTTGTAAAGCTATTTAGGATAACCAACCTCAAAAAGAGCGCGTTTTTGGAAGCAAGCAAGTTCTTGAACCGTTGTAAACACGTCCCATCATGGCAGGCTGTATCACGATGGATTTGTTAATGCAAACTGAATAGAGCACCTTGCCGAGCCACGGACCAGACCAGGACCAATTGTGTTCTGTCCACGAGTAGGTTTTAACCAACAGGGCCCTGAAAAAGCTGCAGGTATCCGAAATAGAACCGGCCTCCGTCACTAGCTCCTGAGCTTCGAACCATAGCGAAACAATGCTAGCAGCAGCGCCCCACTTGAACCTACCGGGTGTGCAATCCCTATTCCAAGGGTTAGCGTTGTCGGTCATACCAACTAGGGTCGTGATATTCTTAACCCGGACATTTCAGCGGTATTTGCGTTTGGACCAATAACAATGAACCCAGCTTTTTCTAGTGCTTTTGCAAAGTTACTTAGTTTTTTGAGCATAATGATTTTTTAAAAAGTCGCGATCCAGAGGTGCTGGGTTCATCAGCGATATCTTGCCCAGCCTTGTAGACTAGAATAGGCAAACCACGAATAAGGTATTGGAAAAATCTTTATTTAGGCTTTCTTGTAATGCTTTTTTCTTTGCGAGAATGGTATAACGGGGCTTCCATTTGGTGTACGATCTCCAATTTGTTTAAAGCGCGTCTTCTACTTAATTCAAAAGAGTGTTTTATTCTCGATGATTATATCTTTTGGCACTGAGCTAATCATCATTTCTCGATCTATTTTCATATGACGAAACCTCGTTTCTAACAATTTTTTTATGGAATTGCGTTTAATATGAGAGATGGGATAGTGAAAACATAATCATCCAGAACATTAACCGTCCAATAATCACTAGTTGTTCTTTTAGTAAAAGAAAATCGAATTTTTTATAAGCAGGCGATACTAGTAGATTATTTTTATTAACTGTAAAAACAATCGCATCTTTTTTATTTCGAGCGAATTCCTTTAAGTAATTCATAATAAACGTCCAGACCTTAACGCGATTCACTTTTTTTTCAATACAATACTAAGAAAAAGTTGATCAGGTATTAATTCATAACTAACATATCCAATTAGCGAAATATGTATTTGATTCGACAAAAATTCAGTACTTCTTTGCCCTGCTCTCACAGTCTTTTAAAGGCTTCTTGTAGACTGTAATGGTAAGCATAATTAATGAACTTGTGGGGCTCCTATATAGAAGTAATGCTAGTCCATATTTTCTTTAGCTAATTTGGACAACTAGTTGAATGTCTTCTGGTGTTGTAACGGGCATTTAAGTTGAATCAAAGCTGTTTCCTCCTAAATACACTAAAAGGACTGCAGATTAACTCTACGTCCCTTTTTTTTGTGGTTGATTAAACTAATCTTATTAAAAATATTTTTCTTGCCGTCGCACGAATTAAAATAACCGTTCATCGATGAATTTTCAGAGTAACATTAAGATCGACACTCGCAAGTTTCACCATTCATGTGAAAGAGCGCCGTTGGTAATAAGTCTCACGTGCGTTTGTCTTCTAGAAGATTCAATGCCAACACACATAATAACCATTCAACGATATTTCGCTCTCTTTAGAGCTTCAAAGTGGGCATGTTTTTTAAGCCTTCATTCAAATTTGGATTGCTTGTCAAACTTACCTCACCAGAAAAAAAGAGCTGCCTGTAACTTTTCAGCAAATCAGTTAAAAGCATTTCGCCGTGAACAAATAAAGTCATTTCACGTGCGAGTGTTTTTTGTGCTTGCTCGGCTTGTGCAGGGTTCAGTTGTTACTTGTCTTCAGCGTAAAGCATCAATTTCTCTTTGGTTTAAGAAAGTAAAGTATTTCAATATTTTACCAATGTCACGATCGTCTTGATTTAGCCAAAATTTGTATAAAACTCATGATGGGGTTGTCTTTTCAGGTTCTAACCAGGACGGCCACCGGCCAGCTGTTTTCCCAAATTTTGTCCATCAGCTTTAACATCAAAGGGATAGTCACGACCGTTATGCTTGAGCTTCTTTGCGCCTTCTGTTTGCGAATTTAAATTCTAGACAGCTGTAAATATTTCCCCACCTGGTCAGCTCCACATTTGTAATTGTACATCGTTCATGTTGTACAAGTGTAAGAAATCATCGATTGTAGAAATTTGGTAGTGAATTCGTGTAAGAAATCCCAGTTTCTAAACGGGCTAGCACAATATCTTTTGGCTAACATTGTATTGACGTTTAAACTTTTAGCCATATCACGTAAAAAGTCGAGCCAACTCAAGATCTTTAGTCAGTCAAATTATTAACCCATTTTAATCCCATTACCTTCACCTGCAATCAAAAAGTCGAACCATTTGTGCACATAAGTTTTCTTAAACATTATCTTGGGAACTTGTTTCCATCGTTTGTAGGACACGTCTTTCTGACTTTCCACTTGGATCGCCAAATCGTACCGCGTTTTGCTCCCCCAATTTAATATGACGGACGATGTCAGCTAGTTGGAAATCGTTTCAAAATCCATAAATGGAAATCAATGACCAATATGCCATGCTGTCTCCAGTAGGGTCCAACACCGCAGTATAAAGAGAATTTCGGTTGGCTTTTAAGTTACTTATTCAGACCTTCTCATCTGAAGAAAAGGAAAGAATATAAGGTCTGTTGGTTAATGGCAATCGCGCCATATTAGTTCATCAATAAATTGGTCATAGTTGTATCTTCCTCTATTAAGAATATATTCTAAATATAAAAAAGGTCCCGATGAAAAAGGCCTTGAAAAAACCTTTTCATCGGACGCAATAATATCGTGGTTACCGACCCAATTTGCCGACAATATTTGTAATAAAACTGACGTGACCACTCATTTACTGTTAACGCCAGTAGGACGGCTTGAGATTAATCAAGTTAACTTATGAGTGTAATTCGCGAAAAAGAGTTGTGCTAGTTTTCATCATTCCAGCTAGCTTCTGAGTGACAACATTCTTCTGCTTACTGTGTGCCTCAATCAACGTAAATAGTTGTTGTTAGATACTTTTAGTATATCAACCATTTATCGCTTTGTCAATTGTCCATTTATATAAAGTATTATCAATTAGGGACAAGAGTTCTGTCATCACATGGAAGGCAAAGAAATAATGTTTCATTAGATTCAAAAATGCCAACGTGGCTACAATCACATAATGTTAAATTAAAATCTATGTTTTAATGCTTTCTTCTTGCCAAATTTATAGTCATCTGCCACTGTCTAAAGAGTTCTAGATTTATAGGGATTTTTTACGTTAGGTTCGGACAAACGTGAACGAGTGTCAATTCTGGTTTTTTAAAAAAAGTTCTTATGTTTAATATTTTATCTTATCTCAAAATCGGTTGTTTTTTGCATTTCAATTGATTTGATGAATGCACGCCTTAAAAAAATCTCTCCTCTTTAATAAATGGTACATTAACGTTATTCTATTTCATGTATTTCATTTGAAAATGAGTAGATAATCCATGGAGGAAAAAAAGTGCTAAGAAGGCGTTCTAGCATACTTCAAACACATTAACCGGAGAAAGGGATCAAAATGGTTGACTAGCTCCGAATCTTGTTGCGCGAGCTTCCGTATCCCGATGAACGTGGAAAATGAATGGATTACAATAAAATGAGTTGTTCAAAAAATCTTTTTTTACAAAACTGCAGGCGAATAAAACGGAAAAGATTTGACGTTTATTTGCCAGATACTTTATGCTGACTTGAGTTACAGTCTTATGGGATTTTTTATTGGCTGAGACTATCTATGGTTAAAAGAGCGGAATTTAGTGTTCAAGGAGTGATTGCTTCCGGAGATCGTTCAGATTATTGTTGGGAGTTTTACCAAGCTACGCTTTGCTCCTAATTCATTATTTTTGTATTGAATAGGTGTATTAAAGTCTACCAAAAATCGCTTCAAGTATTTTTTTGTTATTGGTAACTCCTTATACCAAGTTGTACTTGTACTCGTTTTAATGTGTTAATCAATTAGAATGAAGAAATCAGATGGAAAACAACGATTAGTTGTCGGTAGGTATCTCAACTAGATTTTGTCGTAGAAAGCCTTAGATACCAAAGATCGAAGCAGACTATGGAGGTAAACTCATTTCAGACGAATGACGGTCTAGGGGAATGTAGAATCAGTATAGAGGCAAACAGGAGTAAGAGATACGTTCAACGCGGATTTTTGTAGTTACTTACGTAGCAAGGGTCAAACGGTAGAAAGGAGGTATTCATTCAGTAAATGGAAGCAGCTGCTATATCTATAAAAATCTGGGTGCACAAAAGTGTTTATGCCAATGGTTCTAAAAGAGTTCATATAAAGAGCAAGAGGAACACCGACTTCAGAACAAATGAACTAATGTATTCGTAGCGATAAGTAGACAAAGATTTATTTTTCGAGTAAGGGCAAATGATAATCATAGAGATCAAATAAAATAGGTAAACTAGATTAGTATTAATAGACGTAATATTGTCAAAAATATGATTTGTTCAAGATTATGGATTACAATCACTGGAGGAGTCACGATCATTAATGACCTAACTGACTTATTGAAATACGGAGAGATCGACTCTATCCGCTATAATAGCTGTAAAAACAGCATTAGATAAAAATTCGATATTAAAAAATTGCTTATCACTCAAAAGAAGTAAATTCAGGATACTTTATTTGTCTGTATTAAAGGTCACCAATACAATGGAACATAACCTTACGGCCAAAGCATGCTGCAAGTCAAGGCGCAACGGTTATCATCGTCGTATCGAACAATTTATGAAGACGTGGATGCTTTATTCAACTGTAAGTCTCAGATAGCCGGGAAGCTTTGCGCTGTTTTATCAAGTTAATTTTTTTGATCATCCTCTAAGTCAATGAGCATATTTCGGAAAGTAAACTGTACTAATGGGAAGACGACGATTAACATTACATGACAGAAGAATCTTCAGGCCTATCAATTTGAAATCGGTTTATAGGAACTATTCTAGTTAAAATCGATAAAGAAATCGAATGTGAGTAGATTAACTACTGTCCGGACTCTTATGGATTTGCTAAGCAAGGCATTTTGCAAAGATGAGAGATCGTGAATAATCACACATTGTCTCCCATTAGAGGTTTCTTCCTCAGCGTTGGAACTTTAAGCGTGTTTATAATACTGGACTTTGATGGTGTGTAGCCTTTATGCAATATCAGTCCAGAACATATCAGACTGCATTGAATCATTTGATGTCTTACTTAATGCCTAAAGCATTCATGATAAAGGAATTGCTTCTAAAACAGCACCGTTATTTTGATTGCTTGATTGAACGCGACTATGCTTATCCCTTTAAGAGAAGAGACAGGAAGCTCAAAGTCGTTACTTCGGAATCGGAAAATAGTCTGTTACCGACTGACTGTCTCAGATATTCAGTTTGTCGGGCATACCCATTCATTTACTGTGGATATTCTAAGAACCCGTTTAACACCCTAAGTGGAAAAAGAATTGCAGACAACAAGGTTTTGATTTAGAAGATGGTCCGTTCCAGGTTATCATTCTATTTTATAATACCACTTACAGCGCTGTTGTTACAGATTTGCGTCAATTGAATATATACGATGAGGATGTTTCAGCGAGAATTAAAAATTCCGAGGTGTAGAGCAGACGATTCCCAGATACTTTAATGATAAAAGGAATTAAAGTGATAGACGACTATGCATATTGAATCAAAAACACATTGATTCATGTATGGAAAACCATCTAGTCATTTAGATTACCAATGAGCTGGCACCATTGTAATTGCAATTAGAGGAAAGTAATGAGTCCTGGCGGCCCACAGTACAGGAATTGCCGAGGGTCTTAAACAGGAATTGGTCCCATAAAATGACGTTACCTTAAGATTCATTCTGAACGACGGGCATTTCATCTCATTTTGTAGACAAAAAAAAGGATTTGAAGTTTTTACAGAAGAAGGGAAAATTAGCCGGCTTTTCTTGAAAGTTAATTGAAACAAAAAAAATTAAAATTTGAGGTTACAAATGGTTTGTTTAAAAGAACTTCGAAGATTTTTTAACAATTTTTGCGATTCGGCGGTTAAACAGTTTTTTTTGGGGAATGTTAGGGGGGATATTTTTTCTTAAACTGATCAGGGGGGGAAAAGCCCGCATTCCAATGGATTTCAGGTTTGGGCAATCCACCAAACTATTTTAATTGTCCT
>Ga0163217_1063076_pt1 | contig 12404 bp, 10 predicted proteins | sample SynspAceP_FD_185933 | JGI IMG/M metagenome (GOLD analysis project Ga0163217, IMG submission 185933) | Saline lake microbial communities from Ace Lake in Antarctica - Synechococcus sp. Ace-P (PacBio error correction) | ecosystem: Environmental > Aquatic > Non-marine Saline and Alkaline > Saline ... | reverse complement strand
AGCTTTTAATCATTGCCTGATTTCTCTGGTTTCTGGCCGTTCTCGCGATCGCCCTTTCCCATGCACCCGATGGCATCGGCCACCCGAATATCATTGCGCATACAAATCAATCGCGAATTGAGTAACACCATCTGCTCGGCGAGCTTGAGCCACCAGGAGCCTATCGACGATTATGTTAACAATCTCAACACGTGCCTCAATCCCGACTATTTACCTTGCCTTAAACGCTTAAAATCAACACCGGTCATTAGGGAATCACCAGCAACGGTTACATAATACCCAACGCAACATCCGCGTTTCAGGTTCCACCTTCTCAACCAATCGCTAGTGGATACAGTCGCATAACTCACCTGTTCGGCTCTTGACGCAACTCGAGGCATGGCTTGTTTACGGACACTGAAAGTCCACCTGAAGGGACCTTTTTTCCGCAGAATAGAACTTCGCATTTTTTAAAGCGGTTAATTCCGCAACCTCTTGCCGCCAAACACAAAGATGCCTAGTCATCTTCGTCATTCACCGCCTATACCCCACCACTTATTCATCCCGCACCTTCACACTTCACGCATTCATACTATATAAAACAAAAAGACCTGTGCCACAACCGACGGAACAGGCCTTTTCTCACCTAAATTAGACCATTCATTTCTATAATTTTATCGTAAGAAATCTATAAACTAAAAGGCACATCGTCCCAATACGTCACACAAGTCATCAAAAGTTTGAGCGCCTTGCTTGAACGTTATCCGGCACAGGTCGCTTTTGGGCTGGCCCGGCACGCTGCGGACAAGAGCCTGCTGCAACACTACCCTACACAACCAACCCCAGCGGCAGCACCTTCGACAAATCGACAATCCCACGAGGCTCCAAGCGGACAATATCCCAGCCCCGCGAACCACACTATCACCTACGCCAGCAGAGCCGTTGCAAAATATACTAACCCGACCACCGACTAATCGACCCAAACCATCGACGCTCACACCCGCCACAGCCTCAACAACAACACAACCGGCGCGAACCGTCCCACAGCGAGCACATCTGTACTTCAGAACACACGGTAGCACTGACCCGCTTCTGCATAAAGACCAGCTAGAGAGCTGAATCAAAACCCGCCACTTTGCAGCGCAACCCTGCCACACGTTTAAAAGCCTGTGCCGGCTGCTTGCTGCCCGCGCTCGCAGCGAGACCGCGCAGCTTGCACATCACCGAAATAAACCACCATATGACTGAGGTGCCTGCCTGTTGTGGCCGCACACAACCATTGCCAATAAACCGCCCTGTCCACACCGGCTGAATCGTTATCCGCCTGCTGCGCCCCTGCGTTCCGCCATCTCCACACGACACATCTAAACAAAATTGCCATTTCGTTACCCGCAACGATTTCTGTAGTTGTCAGCGTTCTGTATCTACCACTTCTTTTTCCCCATTCACGAAGTTAACGCAAACGAGATCCTTCTACGCTAAAACTTTTGAGCCTTTCTCTAATGAAATCAGGCCCGCCACATCTGACCCAGTCGCGGAAGTTTGCCGCGACTCCAATTAAAGGCCTTAACGCACGGCTTGCCACCTCGTTCGCCGCTTCTTGCATCTTGCACACCCGACATTTGCCTCTGTCACGCCAACTTTCTCTCGATATCGCTATCTGTCCACGCTTTGCAACCGCTGCTCCACGCGACCTGGCATAAAACAACCCGCACCATCTCGGCCACAATCCACTGCCTGACACGTTACCAATCAAGATTACTTTCTGTTTACTTTCCATGCCATGACCGTGCTTCCTCCCAAACCTACACAAACACAAACGAACTTAAACATGATGTGTTTTACAAGAACTCCCAACCTGTGGACTGCCCACATCGCATCCCAACAGTGTCTTATCCATAATAAACTTTCTTATCTGACTTTAAATAAGCCGTTGCTCATCCTTTAGACCAAAAATGCTGCATACCTTCCACTCCTTTGGCATCTTCCACAGGAAAGTTGATCCGCCAACGATCGCACTAACTCTCTTCATCCTGTCTTTTTTATTCTATCCCACCACTTCTCACACATCTCTCTTCCTGGGTAAGCCTACACACACGCCCTATATGACTACTTAACAACTGACGACGCGAGGCCGGTTTGAACAGCACCGGACCATCGACCAAATCACAATAAACAACACCACAACAAACCAAAAGGACCGCCACTGCTTGAATGACGCTTCTTGAAAGCAGCCAAAACCGCCCCCAACAACCACCCAAAAGAAAGGACCCCATACAAAAACTGCATGAGTACAGAGAAAAAAAAAAAACAACAACACCCCCATTGGCCGTGCCTCGATAACCAACACCGCGCGCGCCACGACCTTTAAACTAATCACATGAACGGCGCAATGTCGCTATCTAATGAATAATTTTAAACCGCCGACCCAACCACATAGCGCCCACAATCAAAACACCAAAGACCCAAAGCACTAGGGCAGCCCATTGAACCTAGCCACAGATCGAGACTTAACAACCTAAACAGCACTAAGCAACCCGGCGCACCCCCGCCACGCCTCTTCATCTTGGCCTTTGGACCCTCAGCTAATAATCACAATGGTTAACATACCTGCAACAAGCAAAACCATGATGGCGAGGTATAACCAAACTGGCGTTGCGACAGTGGTAAAATCAAATTGATTTCATCAACAATCCTGGCACGCGTAACAAACAAGCCGTTTTAAGCTCCGCGTCGTGCAACAGCACACACGCTGATGTTTATAAAAAACGGTTAAATTGAATCTTTTAGGCACGACAAGACCGAGTCGACACAACCTACGATACAGGCGTAGCGCTGTCCCGTATCCACCCGCCGAAAGGTTATGCTGTTCCTCACAATATTATGGCACAGCAAAAAAAAAAAAAAAAAAAAAAAAAAAAAAAAAAAAAATTAATCAAAATGATTTGCCATCAGTAACCCCAATACACCTGACATAAAACCACACACACCCAAAAGCCACAAGTAGAAAAAGACCAGAAAGAGCCAACCACACTGCAGGAAAATACCAACCATGAGAGCACAACCCCAAACACAAAACAACACCACAACGCACAACCCCGCAACTACACACCACCAAGCACGAGCCCCCCAACCTCAACTCACCACCGCACAACCACCACACACACCCCCATCTCGACACACATAACTAGCCACCCCACCACACAAACGACACGACCCGAGCGAGAGCCAACACGAAGCGAGGCCACCACTAATATCTACACATTACACAACCTCCACACACACCATACACCCACCACACGGCCACAACCCAACTCAGCCCACAACCACCACGACAAGGGGACATTTTGTTCACTCCCTATAGATCCAATTTACCATTAGCAAACAGCCATCGCCAATACAACCCGGTCGACTAGCGGCAATTAGCACCACCGCAACCCCTGACAACGGCGCTCGGCCAACAACTTAGGCACCCATCAATCCTCAGGCATTCGCACAAATCAGGCTACCCAATAGCATAACAACCAAAAAGACAATCGACAATGTTCACGCGTTTACGGCCTTATTTTTATCGGACCACCATTCTCCCATCGGATATCTCTGCAGGACTCGCCCTTGCGTTAAGTCCATTAAATTGGCACAATCGCGGTTCCCAATTAAAGCGGGCATCTGCTCCCGTTAATGCCGTCAGCCGGCAACACCGATGACAGGCAGGAATAAGGAATAAACCTAACCATTCTAAATAACATAGATACAGCGCCTTAGTGCAAGGGACAGAACGACGTTTCAAAGTAGCATCCATAAGGAAGTTACAACCACTTAACTTAGGGGATTAAGAAAAAGATGTTTCAAATTTTACAAAAAAAAATACCGTTGAAAGCGCTCCATTTCAATACTACCTGTAAAAATAGACAGTTTATTTATTACTAGCAGATTTTTTCGTTGATCGACCTTCACACTTGGAGACTCCATGGAAACCATTTACCACTACGCGGGCCCCGCACTTCAACAATCTTAAAATGTGGACCTAGACATCCAAGAGGACAAACTTTTGTGGTTGAAATTACTGGCCATATCAGGCTCACGTAAAATCCTCGCTCGCCTTCGATACACTACTATGCCCGAAGGGCAAACGCCGACTATGTTAGATATCTCTCTAACATACGCTCGCAGTTCTTTTATCCATGATGGAGAAACCTGACATTACCACATTGCAAGGGACTATCGCCGGCGAATCTCAATTTAACAAAAATTCACACCTCACATTAACCCTGATCAACCGTCGTACAACTTATTACAGAGATTTATGATTATCTGCGACTGTTATTGCCCAGGCAGAGACAACCTTCGCTGTCCAGTCATGTGTGAACCTTTACGAGGCGCAAACCATATTCACCAAATGGTCGATAAAGTTATAATCGGCTACCTGAAGAAACGAAAATGATGCTGCTAGCTCCTATCGTCAAAGCACTAGACAAAGGTGGCCATTTACACACCATTTAGCGACTTGCTTCAAAGGTTCATTCGTGCACGCATGGATGCATCGTCGTGGATTTATGATGATTGCACCTACCTTAGAAAAAATAAAAAAAAACATTTACCATTGAAGTCGTCATCGATCGTTTTAAAAGTACGTCGGACTTTACAACTTCGCTTAAGCCCGAAATCCTTTGAACCTGCCTTGGACTTTACTCGATGGATTTTATTTGCCAAAGTCATTAACATGGATGATGACAAAAGAAGAGTATATGTTTTTCTTTAGGTAAATTCGCCTGGCCCTGTTTGCGGATACAGCTTAACGGGAACTAGAGCCCCGCCTTTTCTTTTTAATAATTCCCAAACGGTGCTTGCCACCAAACTTGTGATGGGCCTTGAGTACCATCAAAATGTCTTGTCCAATAGACATACCATTCATGATGAAAACACTGCATTAGCAACAAGAAGGCGCGCAAGTTCGTGGCTGGGGACGACGTAGCCATTTCTACTACCAGAACTCACCGCCTTAGCGAAGCCATTATGGGCTTGATATCGAGTCTAATATCAGGACATTACCAGAGGATTTTAAAAAAAACCGACTATACTACAAGGCTTTCAGGAAAGGACAAAATAACTTTATCTATATTAATGGAGCGTTGCGATTAAAATGAACTCGCTCACATCTTGAAGGTGTTTCATTCCAAAATTTACAACGACGTTATCATGAAAAACAAGAATCCGACAGCGTTCGTGATGACCTATCACATAACATAAGGCGTTCAATCTGTGTCCTGCAGTTGCCACGGAATCTCGACTAAATCGTTCCGCACGTAATGTCTTCATTGCCGAACCAAAACCTTTACCTGAAGTGCGTGACCTATCCGATTTGCAGAATGGCTTAAAATAATTCGAAACACCTTGATTACCCCAGGCTCCTCGTTGGTGAAATTCGCCTCTAAAATACTAAAAGAGATTCGTGCATAGGGCTGACTATCTTAGTTAACTGTAGCTTCTTTGAGTAACCTAACCCTTGGACCGCAAAGCCGCATTTCGCTTATCAGGCGGCCGAAGCGCCAGCGCATTCGACTTGCCAGGCCAAATCGGTTGCAGGGTTAGTCGCGTTATGCTACATTCTTGACGAGGCCATCCATTTGGCTTACACCAGAGAGATAACGAAAACGCACGATTAGCCCAACACTCCACAAGACTCCAGAGAATTTAGGCAATTTTACCGTTATCGTCGCTTAGAACACGACGAAGCACGCCATCGTGTAGCTGACTTTGTTGTCGATATTGGCCCGGGGAAGCCCGGCGTCCATGCGGCCAAATCATCGCCAGTGCGAACACCACCAAAAGACATTATGGATTGCCCAGGAATCATTTACAGGGCAATTTTTGACCTTGCCGGTAAACGAAAAATGAAAATTCCAGCAATTTCGACACCAAGCCCAAAGACAAACAATTCCTTTAAACTAAATAGTGCAAAACAGGCAAACAATCTAAACACTTGTAGACTTAAAATATCCAGGGGCGTAATGGACGTGGCGTTACAGGGCGTATCAGGTTCAGGCTTAAGCAACACTATAAACGGTTACCTTATACCCGCTGGCCGGCAACGGCACTTAATGGCGCAACAACATTAAAAAGCCGCCCCCCCATGAAGCGTATTGACGGCCTTGGAACTATTTGATAAGTGCGTCGATAGTGACCAACAGCCCCAGTTCGGTCGGACGCCTCGCTCTAAAAGCCTTGCCACTTATGAACAGGTATCTTCACACCAATGCGGGAACTCTTCTCAGCAACACAAGAGCTCCGTTCCACGCGGTTATAAACCGGGGGCCGTTTTAGCCTCTCAAACGTAAAAAGGTGGACGCGTGAAGACCTCGTCAAGGAGTATGGACGTAATTAAGGTAGAAATGCACTTCCTCCCAGATGTGTACTGCTACCTTGCGACACGTCTTAAAGGGCAAACGCTACAATCGTGAAAACCTTTAGAAAATTCATTACAACAGGCAAAAACATCCGTCAATGTCTTGAAATGACTATTGAAGATCGAGTGTGATGTTTTTTGATCCCGTTCCATCTATCGCCAGAAAATCTACAAACCACTCGTTTGATTGTTTGGTCTAGGTTATATTCGTTTGGGGCAGGCCCAACAACGCTTTAGGTGGGAGAAGCTCAACGAGTAAAAACTAGCAAAAGAGTTATCTAAAAAGGGACACCAGGCGGGCAACTCTGTACATATTAGATGAACCCCAACTACCGGATTGCTATTATTGCCGATACTCTCCTTCTAAACGGTCCTTCATAGACTTAGAGATCATGGTAATACCGTCCCGTTGTTATTGAGCACAATTTACGATGTCATAAACAACAGCTGATTGGGTGATCGATTTAAGGACCTGACAACGGTTGGTAGACGGTTGTGTGCGCTATATAGTTTGCCGGAAGGGCCACACCTGAGGACATTGCTCAAGCAGATAATTCAACACACAGGGAGGTTCTTTAAAGTTTAATGCTCAATTAAACGCACAGGCCATAAACACAAAAAAACAAAAAAAAACCCACCACAAAACACCTCCCATTCACAACAAACACAACCACACCACAACCCCACCAACACATCAAACATACAGGGTTGTTTTTATGAGGCACTCCAAATACTTTTAGAAAACAAAACAAAAAGCCGAGCACACACCTACAAAAGCATCGGCTTTTTTGTTCACTAACGATTATTCATCCAGCGCGCTTCCGCGACTGTCCGATACGACCAACTTCAAACGTAAGCCATAGGAGGCATTGTCACCTGTACGGGAATCCACATTTTAAAATGCGAATGTAAACCCGCCAGGGACGAGCTTCGTAACGCAGACCAGTTCAGTAAACAATTTACCTACAGCATCTTTTACTGACGAGTACGAGCAAAGGCTAGACGGACGATTCCAACCGAATCAATTTTTCGCCAAATGTAATCCAAAGGCACTCAGGCAACACGGCGTATAATTCTTTGCTTTTTGGCAACGTAGTTTTAATAACTTCGTGCTCAAAAACAAAGAAGCCAGCCATATTTTTAAACATCGCCTTTACGAGTGAGCTAGTACGGTTTAAGTGACGCACCACTCTTACGATGACCGCATTCTACCATTCCTTACCAAAACTACGGTTAGGAGTCAGGGAACCAATGACCTAGCGAGCTAGAACTTTTGCTATCGTCTTTCAAAACTAGCCGGTGGCCAGTTCTCTAAACGCATTCCCAAAGGACAAAACCACGCTGTGCTAAAACATCTTTGATTTCAGTTAAACGACTTCTTACCTAATCGGTTAGGCGTCATTAAGAAAGCTCAACCTCAGTACGTGGAATTCAAATCAACCGACTCGACTAATAAATGTTCTCTGCTTTTTAACACAGTTAGCACTTGCGAACGGGCAATGTCAAGATTCATCAACCGGGCATCCGTAGGCAAAATTGCGATCCAATCTCATTCCTCTTCTTCTACAACAAGGCGCTTCACTCTCGCTTTCAAGGGCGACGAACACAGCAATCTCTGTTTGTTGTAGAATTTAGTCGCTTGCACGACCGGAATAGCTTTTCTTTCAGGCGTCATCGTACCATTAGATTCGATGTCTAAGACTAAACTTACTCTAAAAATCTGCCTACGCTTGCTCTACACGAGGGCATTATTCAAACACTGTAAGCAACACGTCGAACAACAGGGCTAAACGAGGCATTCCCAGTTGCAAGCGACCAATTGGACGAAGTCTCATCGTCGCCAGCAATACGAGCATCAGCAGGCTCCATAACCCACGACCACGAGCGACTTTTGATCTGCATAAGTTAATTCAGCAGTATCATCAACGTCTGCGCAAATTACACATGTATCAGGTGTTCAAGACACATCTCCTGCCCACCATCCAGCAAACCAACCTGAAACTATCTACACACAGCTAGTTCTAACCCGATACCCAGGACCCTTTTTCACTTAAGAGACTAAGAGTTGCCTTCATCCTGCCCGTCTGCTCAGACGCGACCTCGCAACTCCTTTCAGGTTAAGAAGAATCTCAATTAACCTATCTTTCTTTAACCCCCTTCGAGTTGCGCTGTATTCGTGCTCAATTACACCCGCCATTTCATATCATTCAACAATCGCACAACCTGGCATGTATGAAAGACAGAAGAATACGGCGATAGCGCGTTACCCACAAGATAATGACCAAAAACCACGTTCCTAACGGTATGCAAGTGTAACTTTACACTGCGCGAGTATTGCTTATTTTCCTGAACTTCAATGTTGCGTAGGGGTTAACAATTTCGCCTCACTGAACGCCTGCATAGATCTCCAACCTATTATTCTTAATCCTAATTACCCGGCTTACTAGAGCTAAAAGTTCGACAATTAGGATCTCATTAAATTTCAGCTGATAAACCTCGGCACGCTTCTGGAACTGCTTTATAAGTAGCTTCCAGTTTAGTTTGAATCAACTTCGATCCAATGGATCGATACGTTGCACGACCTTTAGATAGCTTCTAGTGCCGCTTGTTACGCGCAATTGCTTCTTAGCTTTTTACGAATGACACTACAATCACCAGCTTTAACTCTGGTTAAGACGCATATTAACCGTAGCGCACGTTAACTAGAATGACCTTTATTGGCCAACTATGTTTGGACGAGGAGCTTCCGCACGTGTAGAGCCAAAAACCTGCAACGATAAAACAACGTTATCTAAACGTGAACTCCAAAAATTGCAAAAGGTTTTCACCCAGTTTGGCGCCTTTTAGACGAGCGGCAGATTTGTAGTAATTACTCAAAATGTGCTTTCCTTCCCACCAAGCAACGCCGTACCCATACCGACAGAAAACTTTTGTTTCCACCGTAATCTCGCTAAAGCCGTAGATCAGAAAAGACGGCCCTACGGACGTGCACATGCCACACAGGAACCCGTAATCTGCTTTACATTTTGACTAAGAGCGGCGTTGGAACCGCTCGTCAATTGCAAGTAGTCGGTACCTCACGACGAGACAAACTTACAAGTTGACCTATATAACGAGCATGTACGATCTGTCTCCGCCCTACAGTATTAAACGCGACGTTTCATTAGACGTGGACACCGCGACAACCGATTGTGCGGAAATTGGCGTCACATCTTGTGTGATGGATTATTGATACGCAAGACCCAATGCACATTCAATGCCACGAACACTGCGGACTCACGACCAGGGCCAGGGGACCCTTAATCATTACGTCAACGTTTTTAGGCCGATTCTTGTGCGACAGTTACCGGCACGGCTCCGCTGCTACTTGAGCCTGCGAAGTGTACTTTTTCGAGAACGCGAAAACCAGAACCACCGGGCAGTAGCCCAAGGACAAAGCATTGCCTTGACGATCCGGGATAGTCACAATTGTATTGTAAATGATTGCGTGTACCCATGAGGCAACGCCATCAACAATGTCCTTTTTGACTTTTTTCTTGGTATTGCCGCGTAAGCTGGGGCTTAGAAAAAAAACCATATTGCCACTTTCCTATTTAATGCTCAGACTCTAATTTAACTTAAGTAACTAGAGGCGAAACGCGTTTTCAAATTACTTACGAATAGCTTACGGGGGCCCTTTTCGTGTACGTGCGTTCAGTTTTTGGTGCGCTTGACCACGAACTGGTAGGCTGCGGCGATTTGACGAATCCCGGCGGTTACAACCTAAGTCCATCAAACGTTTGATAAGACATCACTGACCTTCACGACGTAAGTCACCCTCTACAATGTACTTAGCAACTTTCGCCACGAAGCTTCATCAAGCCGATAACATCACCCTTAAGGGAACCTATTTTCGCAGTTTCCGTAACACCTGTAGCAGCGCAAAAATAGCGCTGCGAAACCGGGTTGCGGACCAATTCCGAAGATGTAAGTCAAGAGAAATGCCGCATGTTTATTGTCAGGAATATTGCACACCGGCTATACGAGCCATTCATTTTACTCCGTTGTTATTGATGCATTAAATGATAATTCTCACTTTAACTTTCCATGAGGGCGGCTGATTATGCTATCTTTTAGGAAACATAAATCAACCCACCCTTTCCTAATCATCGAGGCTAACTTACGCTATTAACACTTTGACGCTTTTGTGACGCAGGCTCAACGCAAAATTACTCGAAACTGGAAAGCCCGTTTCCGACGAACGATTTTTTACATTCGACAGATTTCTTTTACAGATTGCACGTACCTTTCATGCTGTCAACCCTCCAACCAACGCTTAGCGCATTAGGCCATTGGACCATAACCATCAGATTAGATTTCTTCATTAACGACCTCATATTGCTGCGACCTCATTCAAAATGGCTTTGTACTTGCGGACATAAAGTCCATGGACCAACACCAAACACCACAACTACGATCAAACATAGACAGTTACGCCAAAGATAGAATGGAAACATTTCCAACGCAACAACAAAGACATTGAAGGCCATCAAGTGACACTAGTGTGATGCTACAAGCACCAAAACCAGTGTCAACGAGTCATTCACACCCATACAATATTATACGGAGCTGCTGCATGATCCGCCTGGCGAAACCGAATACCGGCAAGGAAAGCACGGATTCTTTTTCAAGTTATCTGCCACATCTTTAGGGATTGAAAACATCTATATAGCGTCTGGTACCTAGAAAACACAAGCAAAGAAAAACAATTTGACTATTCGCAAACAACAAAGGCACATTAAGAGCGGTTGCCCAGACGGCCAGGGCCAAAGAGGACAATTTTTGCAAACCATTCCAATTCCAATCACCACTGACCCAACAACCCACACTGGGCCGATCGAAGCAGAGGAAACAAAAGGATACTTGAAGCAAAAGATAGGAGGTATACAACAACCAGCCATATTCACTTTAAGAGGGCAAATGACCTCTTCTGTTGCAGCGAAAAACACTTTTTAACCTTGTATGACGCTTAGCGTAATTAACTGTAATGCCGGACGCCCCTGACCCCCGCATCGATGAAAAAACAACGAAACGCAATCATGGTCGCCCAATCAGCCATTAATATCCATAATCAACAAAACACTAAGCAAGAATCACTTAACATATCGAGACACACTTGACGAGCCGGGACCTCAACATGAAACGGGCCTTAAAGGCACGGGATGGCAGTACCAGCACACCAATCTATACACAGCCGAAGATCTGAATGGACACAATACATTTACCAAATTCCCCTTCTCTGTAACTTGCTGCCACCTACCCAACAATTCAACAAAGAAGACAGTACCAGGCCAAACAAGGAGTCACCACCTCGCAACAAGAGCACAACTAGCGCAAATTCCACTTACACAACTACCTATCGGCAACCACACATCCAGCACAACAACTCCACCCTATGCCCAACACTACGACCCAACGCCACAGAAGCCACATACACTGCAGGCACCCACAAACACCAACCGGAACACAACCATTAATCGGGACACACAACCACAACACAAAAGGAGCCACACACAGCAAGCAACAAGCACCCACTAAACGAGCGCAGCTGCACCATTAACTCTAGCCAAGACTAAAACACACTCATAATCACCGAAACAGCCCCAGTCCTATCACCAACCACACAATCACTTCTCCTCTATACAACACTTTGCATCTAAGCCTGCGGGAACTCACCAAACCGTCCAATAAACTGTTAGCATAATAAATAGAGCGGGCAAGGGAAAATATAGGGCAAAATTTCCCTGAGGCGCAAAAAAATTTTAACTTCATGCGTTTCAAAGGCGCGGCCCCCTTTGGAGAAATACGTTTATTTAAAAAAAAAATTAAAAAAAAACTCAAGAAATAGTTGCCTTTTTTCATTTTGGCTTTTGTCAAAAACCCCCACATTGCCAAGGGGGGGGGGGGGGGGACCCCCCCCAAAAATGTTTGCCTGGGTTTTTTTTCAGGGGGATTTAAAAATACCTGATCTCTCTCTTCT
>Ga0163217_1118245_pt1 | contig 12405 bp, 7 predicted proteins | sample SynspAceP_FD_185933 | JGI IMG/M metagenome (GOLD analysis project Ga0163217, IMG submission 185933) | Saline lake microbial communities from Ace Lake in Antarctica - Synechococcus sp. Ace-P (PacBio error correction) | ecosystem: Environmental > Aquatic > Non-marine Saline and Alkaline > Saline ... | reverse complement strand
AATTAAAAAACACAAGCACATTGTTTAAAATGAGACGATAACCGGGGAGAGCTAGGATGGTAGTTCGTAATTCGGTTTTAGGGTCCCCTACCCCTATTGCTGAATATCCTCGGATCGTGACCTCCATAAAATGAATATAAAAAAGCCCTTGCCTTTAATTCCATGGATTAGCGTGCCTCGCCATTACTTCTAATTTTCACCCAATTACCAATACGGTTGGGTTTTAATTTCTCCCCTTCGCAAAGGCAGTTGTCTGCCCCATAAAATCCCTTGACCAAAGGCGGTGTGGTTTTGACAAGAAGCATAGTGGGAACCGGATCCCGCTCTCTGGGCAGATACGAAACCATCAAAGAGAATAAAATTTAGTCCGTTCCTTGGGAACATTACCACGGGTATTAGTCATATCTACAGAAGAAAATTCATATTGTACGTGGATTGCGCTCAGCGTATAAACTTGGCTAAAGGCAACAGGTTCTTTCCATAGTCCAACTGCCTTCATAAATTGGCTCGAACGTGCGGTTCGCTCATCACACGATGGCGCTACCATAGTATATGTCCACTCCGTCTCGCCAGCCAATAGGGGCCAATATCTATAAACCGTGTATCCGTGGCGGAGACAGGCATTAAGCAAACATAAATACCTCCCCCAATCGCGATAACTACGTCATAAACAACGTTCTCTAATTTTTGACAAGACTAACGGCCCGCTTTTACCTCAGAGTAACTTTTATCGAATACCTAAACTTTGAGCCAAGCCTCGCACGCTGCTTTCCTTCATATATACCAAGGCCTGCTACTATTAAGCGCCATAAATTTCCATATTGTCCCGTTAAAATCTTTCGTGGTTGCAAATGCACGAACGAATCGTAGAGCAACACATATTGGTCCTCCATAAATCGCTCGCTCTACATCATATACTTGGTCATAGGAGATTTCATAGCATCATGAGCACGGCCCATAGTAACCGCATCGGTCCGCATGGAGAATTATTCGTTCAGGCTGGGAGATAGACGACAATGTCTCTAAGTGCGTTCTCCAAATAATACTACGTGCTCCTGACTTCTCGCGTAATGGACTTGCTATTCATCTAGATATAATTTGTGTGTTGGGAATCGGATTAAAATAGTACTCACAAAAGACACCTGCCCGTTATCTGACATTCCTTGACGCAGCATCCGGCCTTCCCCATCGGCGCAACAAGAAAGACCCTTCCCCATAATTTAACAAAACCCCATTGCACCTTTTGTTGCTTGGTTAATTACCCAATAGGTTATTACCTCACCTTTGGTCTCTAATAGAACTCGTTCATACCTGGTTCGCCGTACCCATAATAAACGCTCCTGCCTTTTAAATGGGTTTATTTCGCAGTTTCCGCGCCATCGAGTAAGAGATAACTGGAAGCAATCGGAGTTACAGAAACCACAGCCAGCTACTATAAAAAAGAAAAAATCACCCTCCTAACTGGGATCGTTATGTAGTACTATTGTATGCGCCAGAATAAATCCCTCAATATTCTCTCGGCCTTACAATTTCGCTCGCGAGTTACCCAAGATAGGAAAATCCAGCTATACTTAACAAGTGTCAAAGAGATCCATAAAACCTTAGTGCCACCATAGCTTGAAATTTAGAATGGGCACATCATTATTTGATCCTGCATGGGACATCATCTCGTTCATGAGAACTGTCCAGAAGGCCTCATTGATTAGGGAGACTCTTAGATAATGAGATGGATTTCATCCTCTGCATTTCATTTTGATTGAAATTCTCGACAATCGGAGAGATCAAACTCAATATCCAAAGTATCTCGAATTCTACCACAGATGTATTCCAACGAATTTAAGACGGATATTCTCCCAAACCACCCATTTCCTATGCTTTTGCTACAATTAATGTGCCGGGGCCTGGGCCAGCAGTGGGGGAGACGTTGCCTCTCATCCATTCTCAATTTTATAATAATTCGGGCCTATAGATTAAAGGAAACAATTTGTCAGCATCTGCCAATTGCTCGAGCATTCCCTTAAATCCGATGGATGGTCGTTTATCCCGCCCCTCCCTAGTTTCTACCGGCGACGGATAGCTGGTGACCACAATGCTATCAGCGGAACATTTCATTGCCTTGCAAGAGGGACCTTTAAGTTCTGGACTATGCTGTGCTTTGATATGCCTCCTGCTCACGGTTTCCTACTTTTTCGACTCTCCCGGCGCGCATCAGATGCAAATGAAATCATCAATCGATCACTTATAATATTGTGGTGACTGTGAGACCCAAACGCCTTGCTTTTAGCCCCGAAGGTCGACAAAATGGCATAGCGAAGGGCGATGATCATCAATAAACAATTATAGGCGCTTTGCTGTCCTTCCAAGGCCTTTACCGAACGTGTTCAACTGTCCCACTTCATGTTCTCTTCCAATCTCCGTCCCTTAATTTCGGGGACCATCCCGTTCTCCGAAGAAATCAGACCTTGTTATATGCTGACAACAGTGATGAACCATTTCCACGAGAAAAAAAGCTACACGAATATTTGGAAGTTACGGCATATGATTCCTGGCCATGGACAGGTTAAGGCCTGCTATTTAACCACCATACCTGGGTCGTGGCGCGGCTACAATCAAGATCACTGGGCTTGCCACAACCTGAGGGTAACTTGTCCCAATTTATCAAAAATATATGCTCTCTCACTGAGTCCCTTAGCTTCTGCTGCAATTTCTTTCTCAATCTCTTCTCTCTTTGGCCTCGTCGATCACCAACATTCTGGCCGTGTTTCAGCGGAACGCTTTTAAGTTACCCGTGTGGGCTCAACATTCGTCAACTGGATTCTGCAGTGCCAAACAAGTCGAAAACACATCGGTTAGAATTCTTATAGGCCTCCTCGATAATTTCATTTGAAATCTTAATGTGAGAACTACGTTGTTATACACATGTTCTGTGCAGTAATAATTCGGCTGCAAAATCTCTCTATTGCGCGCGGAGGAACCATCCTAATTAACTGTGTTCAATGTGTTTAATACAGCGATCTAAGAAAATCTGCCCCCAGGTTCTCTAATCGTCATCCTTTATCTATAATTGCGATCGCGGTTAATAAAATCACTGGTTCCGAAGGTTCTCTCAGACAACTTAACAAATAGCTTCATAGATGTTACTTCGGGCATCCGTTACTAAAAGAACTTCAGGATGATAGGAGTTATCTATTACTTCATCGACCCCTTCTTAGTCAGGTATCATCATCGCCTCCAAGCCTAACTTTTCCTCTAAATCTCGTAGCCTCCAGACCGGGGAGTATTTTCTCGTCGCCTTTTCCAAGCTAATGATGGTGCTCGACTTGTACTACGCGCTTTCCAGATAAGCACTGACCATGACCAATATCGGTCGTGATACGTCTTCGATTTTTTCCACTGAGTGCTTAATTATACAAATGAACGAACTTAAAAAAGAGTCTTTGGGGATGATTAGTACAGGCCTTGGTGTCACAATTTGACGTATTCTCGTTAGATAAGTCTCGAAAGTTTGTTTGTAAGCAAAAAAAAACTGGGAGAATTCTGCCTCCAGATCTTTTTTCTACCTTGGACACGACGAAGGGATCATCTCCATTTAAATACACGCAGTATTGGCATATTATCCATATCGGTTTTTCACCAATTCGTGTTGGGGATAACTTTTTTAATATCCATCATAATGAGCGCAAGACAATTTTATTTTTTTACGATTTCGAAAGTCTGTATCCCATATTGGCGTGTGCCGCCACCTAGCAGGCCTCACGCCACGATTTGTTCTGATCAGTTTCAGCTTATATTTTTTCATAGTCGGTTGCTCGCTCCAAAGTTTATCGCTAAGGCGTCTGCCGCAATTTCCTTATACTCCCACATTCGTCCAAAGAAGATGCGCGAAGGAAGCCCGCATGGCAGTCACTGGAGATGGATTCCTATATAATAAACCGAGCGACCGTCCACACGATTTATCGTGCCAGCATCAAAACACCTTATCACCAAACCCCAATACCTAAATGCTACCCCTGAAGCGGCCCTTGCGTCGCACATCTCACCACATAGAGTGCTGTGCGGGACTTTGACGGGGTCATTTTCCAAAAATATCGTCCCTCTGCACCTTGCTCTCCTTAGGCCCCTTTCCTCTGCTCTCGATCCCTGGAACGTACTGCTACCTGGATGCACTGATCTATTAAACACCACTACGGCGGTACTTCAAACTTATTCGGCGGACTTCATTAAACGCCACTGCTTTTCTATATCTCCGGATTGGCCATTCAAAAAACTTTTACGCGAGCTTGCCTAGCATGTGTGCGTCATTATAGCCACTTACTGTGTGCCCAACTAAAGAATATAACTCTGCGTCGCAATTTTACCTGACCACCGATCTCATAAGCCTAATCGCATTCATATCCTTTGACATTGTTTTCGATCGCCATGTAATTCCAGGAAAGGTTTCCCCATCAGATACTGAGTCATCTAGACTTATGAGCATCTTAAGCCTTCATGGTGCCAGCCTATTTGAATAGGTTAGGACGGCCGACTGTCTTGCAATTGTGGTCATTATTCTACCTTCTAGACAGGCGGATTAGATTCTACGCCTGACTAGCTATATATCACTTACGGGGCTACCGTTTTCCGTTCATGTTTTTCACTCGATCTGGTTTCAGCCGTTCTAGAAACATATCTACATTCAACTTTCTCTCATTCGATATCCTTCATCGCACTTCATAGCCAATTGCTCTTTCGCGTCACAGTCTTTAATGGAAGTCAAAACTAAATATCCCAAGGTTTATAGGTGATTAGTTCTTATTCACACAGGCATAATTTGGTAATACTCTATATGGGAAGTGAGAAAAACCCACCCAATCTCGACCATATTTTTTTTGAAGCTCTCTTCTTTTTCCTCTCTTTGTTCAAACATCCCGAATTTCGTACGCTCCTACAGTCATATATATTAATGTACAAGAGTGCCCAACATAAGGAAAAAGTGGATTCATTTTCTTCACTATCACCAAGAATTAAAAATGCCAATATTATACCGTAAACCGTGCGCTTTTGCCAGCGGCAGCTCCAAGGCAACGCGTTCCGATTGTCCGAGCCTCTTGAATTGATATTGAGAAGATTCCCTATAAGCGGCGTTGAGAACTGATTATTAGAGAATGCGCTTTAGACCCACCCGATTGCAATGTAGCATAAGGCTCAGTACATGGTGTTGTAGCGTTAGAGGGCACATTTACTGGATGTCAACCTCGCGTAAGACGAACTCGCTCGGACGAAGAAGTTTTGACATTAAATACTAGCATAGCTTAACATGCAACAAGGTTAGAATACCGGTTTCCAAAAACAAGGTGACCGTGCTTGCCAAGTTCATAGAATATGAAATGATGGAACCGGCCCTAAGTTTGTGTCCTTCATTATCCCCATTTATGAGTGAAAAGGTGGTCGCGACAAAAAGGAAGAGATAGGCCCTCGCCAGAAAGAATATCTCGTAGCTATCGATCTGTAAAACCGAGTTCTTCTGACCCGTGAATATAGCCGTAGCTATCCTTCAGCCCAGCCGCTCTCAACATAGACTAAATTTCCAACGAAAAACTTACTTTCATGACTAGCCAGCTCCTATTATTCGTCCATTAAACTGTGAGCTTAACATAAGTAACGGCTCGCCACACAAGCGGTAAGTAAACGGACGCATCCTCCGCCCAGGTTAGCGCGGGTTGGATAGACATAGTCGCCAGAGCTACGCGATACACATTGGAAAACCTTGATCGCCATAAGAAACAAGGTTAATGGCCCACATGTGTTAGAGAAAAAAAGCTACACCAATATTGGACGTTTAGCGGGCGGTCTATTCCATGGCCCCATGGACAAGGTTAAAAGGCCCGTATTAGCCCCTACTTGGCTCGTAGCGAGAATAAAACTCAAATATGAGAGATCCTCTGCAGGACGCTTTATTGGACCCCAGATACTTGAGCGATTACAACGCTTGTCCATTTTCTCAATCAAATGAAAACCAGATGGTTTCTATTCCACTGAGTCCCTCTTTTGCTGCATTTCTTCACATTCTTATTATGTTGCGTTATGTGCATTGTTAGTCCAAATTATCATGGGTCGCGTATTCGAGATCTAAAACGCTAGTGTCAAGTTACGTGTATAGGTAACCATCGTACAACTGGATTCTGACAGTTGTCCTCCAAACAAGCTTCGGAACATCGGTATGAATTTCATCAAGGTGCCCCTCAGATAATTATCATTTGAAAAGTGCTTGACATAGGAGACTAGGCATTCCGCTTGTGAGTATGTGACGTATTAATTGCGCAATAATCGCGCATGGATATAGCACTGCCTTAATGGCGCGAGGAGCCGCACCTGCTCTCTCGTGGTTACAATGTATATATAACGCTACATAAATCGCTCTCCCGCATTCTACTAATCGTACCATCTTATTATATTCTAATGGGCGTGAATGAATAGACACGGGCTATTACATATAAGATGCTCTCTGGATTACCGCCGATATTTTGTGACACAATAATCTCTCGCTCAGCAGTCTATAGATGTAAATTATCTCATGGGGTCTTATAGAAGAACGCTCTCAAGAGATGACTAGGTACTATTACTCTCTCCCGACCACCTTTATTGTGTACTGATTCATCGATCGCTCCACGAATATCGCTTCGCATATATCACATCTGTGACATCCAGTACGTAGAAGAGGTATTTGTCCTCTCTCTCTGCAAGCATCACTATGGATGGTAGTCCGCCTTTGCCTAGTGTGTTCTCGCTCGTCTCTTTTGCCTCACCTCCCCTATCAACGGGGGTGTTTTCTGTTATTTTCATGAGGTGTAGACTAAAAGATATTGACAACATTAAGTGAATTAGAGAGAGTATGTGGGGATGACTATATAACAAGGTTGTGTCTGCCACAATTGGCGGCCATAGGTTGTAAGTGACTCGATATTACCCTTTATACGTTTAATGAATATGCGCGCTAGAGAAATATATAAACATTGTGAGAATCATTAGTCTAGCTGAACTAGAGCACATTTATCTCGTCTCTCATGAGCATAACACAAAAGAGATGTAATACTCATCTCCATGCTCTAACTACAATCTCTCCTATAATTTTTGGTCATTTAATTTTAATTCGCCATTCGGTTGTGTTTTCTATCCAGGGCTCTGCTCTTGCAGAGTGATTGTTATATTATACATCTACGACTCGCTCGTGAGCGATATGGTTTATATGTTTTTACGATCTTCGGAAAGTTTATTTGAGTGCCCATATTTGGCGTTGTGACTTCCATGCGTGCTCTCCAGGCTTCTCAACGCATACTCGATTTTGTGTGCTCTAATCTCTCATACTCGAGAATTTTCATATGTTTGTAACGGTGCTCTCGATTTCAATAGCTCCAGGATGTGTTCGGACTCAATTACTTAGAGTTTGCTTCTTGCGCCGCAATTATGCTCTCTGTCTGCCCTTAACTCATTCGGTCCGCTTCACTATTTTTTATCGTCCGCAGAGTGTCAGAAATGCAAGTATTTCTTGTCTAGCTCATAATTACGCGTACTTAAGGTGACTTTTCTCCAGGCGTCAACATAACATAGCTTCGATCTCACGCGAGAGGCCTCTTTTATTTTAAACTGTCTCCTGTGGATGACGCCTTAGGTATCGTCCAGATATATTACTCGAGCAAATATAATATGGTGAGACGTTTATTAGAATGATCTGGAGCTTTCATTGACACCGCTAAGCTCTTCTCTGTGCATTGCAAATTTATAGTTCCTCTCTCGTTGGCCTCTTTCCTCTGCTTCGATCCCTGGCATTATGCACTCTGTGGGCCGTAATGCTCTAATTTACATAACAACCATCGTCCGGTGGACGCGTAGACCAACAGCGCTTTTCGGACGGACTCTTTACTAGTGTGAAAATTGCTCAATGTTTTTTGTGCATTCTTCTCCCGCGATACACTCTGTTTCTCTGATCCGTGCCAAGACCAACATCTTCCCCAACTCTCAAGCTCTATAGTGTGGTGGATATTTTATAAGCCTCTACTGCATAACTGTGTAGGCTCCATCACAATACCTACGCAACTGCTCAGTTCTTAATTCTGGTATATATATCGGATATGCACGCGAGTGCATGTCTCTACTTTGTTGTCATTCCTGTACTACTATACTCGCTCGGTCTATGTGTGCTTAGATATTATACCAGTGCAAGGGTTTTCTCTCCACTGTCAGACTATGGATCTCTCCTCTTAATATACTAATTCTGTGAACATATATTTAGTAATAGTGTCTCGTATCCTGGTTGCTAGACTGACTCAACTTTGTTAACCCTGCTTTGATCAGGCTCTCATGTGGTGTGACTCGATTTCATGATTCTTATAAATAATATCTACTTATCGCAGTGATTACTCTCGTTAAGCTTGTTGTATACTTTCGATTCTGGATATCATAGCGATAACTCTCTCGCGCCAATACCCGCATCATACACTACTCTCACTTGGGCATACTCGATATAATACTTGCGCCAATTATTTGTCAATAATTGTACTGTCGTGGTCGCATTGTTTAGTATGAAGATGAGTATCTCACACACTTTTCTCTTAAAAATGTTGGTGACATCCATTATGGAATATTTATTATAGCTTGTAAGGGCTCTCACTTTGTGGCAATTCCTGAACAAAATAGAAAAAAAATTAAAAAAAAAGTCTAATGGGGTACCTTCCTGCATTAAAGTTTTTTATATTTGCCTGCTTTGAAAAAGAACTAAAACCTAAACCTTATGGAGATTTAGATTTTGAACTCCAAGGTTAAAGAAGCTAGCCTAAGAGCAATTGGATTAGAGGCAGATGCCATTATCGGGTGCAAGAAAGTGAACGTGGATGATTCTGAGACCGTGTAAACAGATCGAGGAAAAAGCTAACGGAAACCCGTAAGGATATTATAAGAAATCTTAGAACCGCCTGGCAAAGGGTACAGATTGTCAAGACACCCAAATTAGGCCATTACCTTAGATATAGTATTAAGAGCCATTTGTGGGGAAACCTTTCTGGGAATTTACATGGCGATCGCAATGTAAAGGATGACAAGGCTATGATTCGGTGGTCTTAGGCTAAAAAATTGGGCGACCAGAGTTATGATGTTTTGTTGGGCAACAGAAGGGCTATAATATCCCAAGACAAGGCGGCGCAGTTGCGTGTAATTTTGGAATGGCCAATCCGAAGGATATAGAAAAAGCATTGCGTTTAATGAAGTTCCGCCGAAAAGTTTGGAGTCCCGTAGTGTGTTTAATTAGATACTCCAGGTGCATATCAACAGGGATCGAAGCAGAGGAAAGGGGCCAAGAGAGGCCAATGGCAGGAATATTTTGGAAATGGACCCGTTCTAATACAGTGCCCCATTATTGTATAGGCGTGATTATTGGAGAAGGCCTTCCGGAGGTAAGCATCTTGAGGCTATTGGGGTTGGTGATTACAGGGATAGTTGATGCTGGGGCACATACGTATTGCAGTGACGTCGGTTATTTTTCTACCAGAATCTATGTTCTTCCATCTTTTGTAGAACGCTTGCGGAGATAAGAAATGTGCTGGCGAGAATCCTTGGAAATTGGACCGGCCAGCCGATATTGCAAAAATGAAACTGCATGACTCGATTATCGTGGGCGTGAGCCTGCAGGTGAGCACACGCCAAAGGGATAAGACTTTCAAATCGTTAAAAAATAAAATTTTCTTCTCATTTATTGAGGGAATTCAAAAAATTATCACCAAAAGAATTGGTTGAAAAAAACCGAATGGATAAATATGCCAATATGGGCTGTGCTATTTGTAATGCGCTAGTATCTCCTTTATTTTGTCAAGGGAAAAGAAATTCTGGAGCAGAAATGCTCCAGTTTTTTTTTGCTGTATAAACAAATTTCGTAAACTTATCAAACAGGCAAATTGTTGAAACAACGCGCCTGTTAATATCCCAAAACTCTTTCTTAATGTCATTATGTCGACTTTATAACTCTCTTAGCACTACATGGAACAAAAATCACGAAACCCCGTTATTGGTGCGAGTCGCATAGACAGAGTCGACCATCATTAGCTTGGGAAAAAAGGAAAAATACCCCCTCAAAGCAGCCCGGTTACGTGGGATTACTGATTTAGGAGGAAGTATGTTTGCTTTGGACGATGATGATAGACACGAAAGGGGTCGATGAGAAGTAACTCCTCTTAGATATCTCTGTGACATCCTGAAGTCTTCCTTATAACGGCAGATGCCATACGAATAACTTATGAAGCTATCCTTAAGTTGATTCTATACGAAAATAAATCAGGAACCAGTGGATTTATTAACCGTTTCAATCGCAATTCTACAAAAAAGGAGGCAGAAAGCGCCACGATCTAGAGGAATGCCGGGGCATTTTATCTTATAAAATTGGACACAAAAGGTGGCGTATCCTCGCGGAATTATAGAGTTTCATTGCTGCGAATTATTCTCGGCAGACAATTTCATACACGTTTAGGTCTCTCCACTTAAGATTTCAAATGAAATTGATTAGGCGAGCGCCTTATGAAATGATTCTACCGATGTGTCGACTTGTTGGACACTGCAGAATCCCAAGTTGTACATGTTACCAGGGTAACTTTAAAGCGTTCCGCTGAAACGGCCCAGAAATTTTGGTTGATACAGGCAAAGAACAAAAGAAAAGGAATTGAAGAAAAATTTGCAGGCAAAGAGGACTCAGTGGAAAACCATGTCGTGTGATAAATTGCGACAAGGTTAACCTCAGGTTGGCAGCCCAGTGATCGTATTATTGGGTAGCCGGCACGGAACCAGTATGGGTTAAAACGCTCGTGTAAATTCCTTGTCCATGGCCTAAATAGTAGCCTAAACTCCAATTATTGGTGGTAAGAGCCTTTATTTTCTCTTGGAAATGTCACTGTTTCAGTTAATAAAACGAAGGTGATTTTCTTCGCGAGACGGCGATTGTTCTCCGATAAAACTTTAAGGTACTCGGAGAAAGATTTGAAAAGAAGAGACGTGTGGAAACAGTGTATTGAGAGAGCGTAATAAAGTCGTGTTAACATCCAGGGGCCTTTCGCTTTATATATGCTATCGCTGACCCCTTCTGCTATGCCAGTTTTCTACTCTGTCCGAGAGGTCGCGAAAAGCGAAGCTCGTAGTATCTTGGCTTCCAGACCACAATATTAAAATTGATCGCTTATCTGAAAGCTAAGCGGCCGGTGGGAAGATCAAAATAAGAGGAAATCCTGTTGAGCGGGAAAGATAGTGCAACCATCATTCAGAAACTTAAAGGCCCATTGCCGGGAATTATTGTCCCTGCATAGCTTATGCTCACATGCTATCCCGTGCCGTTAGAAATAGGGGGAGTAAAATCGACCAATCCTAATCGGATTTAAGAGGTATACTCACAGTGAGCAGTGGATTGCTGATATTTGTTTCCTTTAGTCTATAGGCCCGAATATTATAAGATTTGACTGAATGGGGATGATGATTAACGTCGCTCCCACGCTGCTGGCCAGGCCCGAATGCTTTCATTGATAGCTAAAAGTGCATAGGAATGGTGTTACTTGAGTGTGTCGTGGATGAATATCTCGTCTTAAATTATCGCTTGGACATCTTGAGTAAATTCGATAATTTGGAATGACTATATGATTCCATGTTCGAATTTTTCAATCTCAAAATTGAATGCCAAGAGGATGAAAACCATTTCATACTAAAAATCTGCCCTAATGCCAATGAGGCCTTTGGAAGTTCTATGAACGATAGGTTGATCTCAGACTGCTGTGTCATTGACGCCATGACTCTATAGAATCGAAAATGTTGCCATTCTGAATACTTGGCTATTGGCATAGGTGGTACTTTTTTAACTTCGCTTAGCTCTATATGGAGATTTTTCGCTACAGTTGCTTACCTTTTCGGCTTCTGGCACGGGCCAGGAACGACCCGACAGCGATGCCGATTGGCGTATGCAACGATGGCCGTGCGCCCTGTCCAAATTATTTAATGATAAACAGTTCTAAATTCAGGAGTGACAAACAAAAGTGCAAGCTGATCGAAGCAACTCGCTCAAAGCCAGGCGACGAGCGATGATTTACATAGACCTACGCAAGGGCGGCGTAGCCGTCTGGGCAGATACTGTTATCAACATGGTACGCTGAAAGGTTTCTACAGCGTAATGCACATACGATTGTCATGGAAGAAGAATATTGCACGCCGGATGTTACTTCCAGTAAATTACAAAGCCGCCCTACACTGTACCATACATCTCTCTCTGTATAGAAAGTGTATGTGATTTCATTGAGCGTCTAAAGCCTGCCCCCCCAGTTTTATTTCCTTTTTTTTTTTTTATTCGATGGACGGCGGAAATCTCAACAACATAATACACTTTTACAAAGCAGTGATTGGCGAGAA
>Ga0163217_1002891_pt1 | contig 12406 bp, 4 predicted proteins | sample SynspAceP_FD_185933 | JGI IMG/M metagenome (GOLD analysis project Ga0163217, IMG submission 185933) | Saline lake microbial communities from Ace Lake in Antarctica - Synechococcus sp. Ace-P (PacBio error correction) | ecosystem: Environmental > Aquatic > Non-marine Saline and Alkaline > Saline ... | reverse complement strand
ATGAATTTCAACCACTTCATAATAAGAAATGCCAATTCATGCAAAACCTTACCTGATGTTTTAGCATCCAGTTCGACCCGAAAAAACATTACCAGTCCGTTTTAGCCGCTCACAACAGGACACCTGTATCGCCATTTCAGATGCGCTAAACAAGGCTCTCTCAGCTGGCATTCTAGGTATGGCTTTGGTAATGAAAAACGTTCAGTGAAGAACAAAAAAAAACTCCGATGTATATTCTCTAACGACATTGCTGAGGAAGCCGACTGAGTAGCTTTGCCGCTCGGTTCGAGCAATTGCTTCAGAAAAGAAGATACATAGTACCAGCCACACAAGATGGGGAATATTTTCAGTTGCATTTGACCCGTTAGATGGCCCCGAATAGTGACATCAAATGCATGGTCGGCACCAATTTTCTCGCGTTTATTCGTCCAAATTTGGTAAAAGAACCTGCGACAGAAGCAGACTTTCTAATTCCTGGAAAGGGCAAGATTTCGCTGCCGGTTACGATATCTCTACGGCCCATCACAATGCTAGTCCCACCACGGGCGATGGCGTTACATGTTACTCTATTTTGATTCCAACCCTCGCTCTCTCGCCATGAGAGTTAATTCAGGTCGCAAAGGACATACACGAGTCGACCATCAACATGTCTAGCCAACGTTCTAGCGTCTACATTTGCAGCTATGTGTAATGACTAGTGAAAGACGACGCGCGCGTGATAAAAAACTTCAACGTTATGCGCTGGGGTTGCAGCTATGGTGGGTGAGCGGTCCCAGTCGCATCCTTTGTCGTAGGTGCGATCTTATTTGACCCTTGGGACAAAAAAGACCTTCTAAAGCAGGTAAATATGCGCACCTTATGTACGAAGCGCATCCTATGAGCAAATGTCTCTAGAACAAGCCGGTGGTCAAAGCGGACATACACAACACCCAACGCATTCCTAGACATTGTCAACCAGAGCCATAACAACCAACGATGTGGCGGTTATTTTAAGGATGCCAGCGAATTGAGAGCCTGGTAAAAATGCCCTAAGTTTATTAATATTTAGAATAATTTAACAAGCCGCGATTACGGGTTTTTAAATGTTCAACTCGGTGGATGAAAGCTTATTCTTGGCACTAAAAAACCTTCATCCTTGAAATCCCTCTAGCCACTCTACTTAAACAGTTGTTTATACTCTTCACCAAAATGATTTTTCTGATTTTCCCATGGTATTTCTTGGTAGACAGGCATTAATAACCACAAGCTGTCGAGGATGTTTTAAACCTAGCGAAGACTACTTTGCATTGCCAGCTGAATTTTTCTTCAAGATCAAGTAATCACCATTGAGCTACTAACACCTAACCCACTTGTTTCACCAAAGTCTGGATGTGGAACACCTATTACCGCACTTTCCAATACCCCAACTTGCTCATCCAGTATTACTCAATCTGCTTTTGGATAAATATTGATAGCCACCTGGAAAATGAATCAGGTCTTAGATTGCTGGCCTACAATACATGACATTAGCCATCTTTATCAATCAGCCCCAAAGTCACCGGTAATAAAAAAAACCCATTGGGGCGCAATTCTTCCGCCGTATTTTTCAGGCATATTCCAGAGCCTAATTTAGAAAACATTAGGGTCCACCGACACTTCGCATCTGGCCGAATATCTCCATTTAGGCAAAGTTTGCACCTGTTGGGTTGGACTCAGGTAATTTTTTACTCTACATTGGCAAATGGAAACCGACCGTAACCCAGCACGACGTTCCACCATGGATATAAGGATTGCGAAGGTGTTCATGTTGGTTTCTGGTTCATGCCGTATCGTTTCCAAAAATACGATGACCTGTTTACGCTGCCTAAACTGCAATATGGGTCTCAGGCAAATAATGGCGGCCAGGAACCAGACAAAACAAACGGCATATTCTTTGATAAGATCACGATTAAACCGTTTCATCACTTAATAGTCTGGATATAAAAAGTTCGGCCACTCCATCAAAGTAGTATGGACGTTGGGGATTAATAACGGCGATGACACGAATCAAAGGTTTAAAGCTCGGGGTGGGGTTCTAGAAGGATTTTCGCACCCGCTTTAATGCTATATTTGACTTCCACAAATAACCATGAAATATGAAAGTATTCGGCAAAGCCATTGAAGCAGAAAACATCGCTCTTCAGTAAATCCCATACCTCTTTCATACTTCCCACAATCGACAACAAGTTTTGCTGCAGTCCAACATAAGGGCCTTTTGACGCCGTCGTCCCTGAGGTATACAGAAACGACGCAATTTCCCATCAATGAGTTTAAAAGAATCACGTAGAGGAATTCTGTTGGGTACTCCTTGAGAAGCTATGAACAAGCTACCAGGACAAACATTCATCTGATTTGAGTTCATAAGCGGGCGGTAGTATCTGCCGCAGCAACTAACCCCATGCCTTTCTCTGATTCAGGACTAGCATACTATTAACTTGAGCTTCTGAATCTTAACAAAGTACTCAATTTCTGAAGAAAGTATAACGCTGTATTGAAGTGGTAAATAGACGTACGCACAGTTGCTTTGAGAGAAGCTTAGATACACAGTCCTAAGCAAGATATACTAAGCATCAACACATTTACGGTGTAGATTTGATCGATTCTTTGTCTCTGACTTAGTTGACTTTGCACTAACTTGCTCTTATACAATTCGAATTTTGAGAATACGATAATTCAGAGTGATTACAACCCTGCCGTGGAAGTTTCACTTTAACCTAGTTGGACTTTTATTATCGTAAATCCAGAGAGGATACAAAAGCTCGTTGGCTATTGTGATCTGAAGGCTTTCGTAAGGAAACTACTTGGGTTATATAGGTCAAGTGACCAAGCGGTTGCACGTGGACTTGCTTGGCGTCAGATGGCAATGAAGGGACCGTGTAAATCTGCGAACAAAGTGTTCGAGAGGAGTCGAGTAAAACAGACTCTTTATCATACCTATACGATTGTTCGAACTAGGGTGCAACGCCACCCGCTTGAGCGGGCGTTATCGATGCGTGACTACATCAGCCATAGCGCGCGATGCCACCGGAGACTGCATAGCATCTAAGTACCCGGAGGAAATGAAATTCAAACCGAGACTCCCTACAATGTTACGCGGCGAAGCTGTAAATTTGTGAATTAGCCGTTCTTTTATGTTCTTGAGATGTTAGTAAAGAAAGTGCGCTCTGGATAAGAGCCGCGAGTAAGCAAGGGTGATAGCCTCGTATTATCGTAGTAAATGCCTTATTATAAAGTGAGAAACGGTTCGTAGAGAGAATACGAGGACACGTGATATTGCTTCGTGTGATTTTATTGGCCGCGTACCATTCTCCTGCGCAAGCTGAAATTACTACCATGAACTAGACACGTACGTAACCATTCATCGTTGGGAAAGGCGAATAGAGGAACCTGTTATGAGGGATTTGAAATAGAGCACTTGCACCATTGTTTTGTACTGCCTCAGTTGGGTGCGGACTCTGTTTTCGAGATGCGTTAACCTTTATGGTATGGCGTTGTGTGATGAGGCCAAGGGATAGAATTAGATGGAGCCAGTAGGAATACCGAGTTTCACTTCCATATAGATGAGTGTGTTTAGAGTTGTGTGGAGAATGACCCGAACCGGGTCGAATCTATTCACTGAGTGACCTGTCTAGAAGGTGGAGATGCAGTATAACCATTCACTGCGTTGAGCCGTAACAGCCACGCATCGTTTGGAAAAGGCGGTTTATGAACTTGTGGAATTAGGGAGTTGAATCCTACCTAGAATTACCAAAGTCGGGATTGATAGCTTCGGTTATCTCCTCTGGTAAACGATATGTAAGTGTAGACCGTCGTTATCTCACACAATTTGGGTGGTAACGACCATCTTGTCTTCGCCCTAGGCCGGGTTCACTCTCCGACTACCCAACTCCATTGGAAGCATAGAATTACCACTTCGTTGTTCGATATTCGGGAACACATCGAGGTGTAACGCACGTTCGGGAGAGCGTGAAATAATACCCAGCTCTTCAGAACTTAAGTCCGATTACTTACGAAGTTGTAGTGAAAAACGAGGTTTAATGATGTAGACCAATGCTAGGAGGTGGCCTCTGATTTGCACCATCTTAAGCCGCGTAAAAGTGACTCCAACTTAGTCGGCAGGCCTGCGCGGCAAGATCGCCACGGGGCTATGCAGAACTGAGCGAAGTTTACGGGCTTCAAAGTTAGGTATTGTCGTCGTTAGAGGAGCTTTTTGCTGTGTAAGCCGATTTTGTAGGTTTCTCAGCTGTAAGGAGCTGTGCTAGAGGTATCAGAGTAGCGATGTTGACATGATAGTAAACGATATGGTGAGTGAAAAAAACTCGCGCTGGAAGCGCCGAGTGCTTTCCTGTTCCTCATGTGATATCAGCGCAAAGGGTAATGTCGGCGCACTAAGGCAGAGGACGAGAGTCGCTGGTGGGCTCGGTGGTAAACAGGTTTAATCCACTCTCCTGTACTCGATGTATTCTATGTAGCCGAATGATCAGCAGACTGGAGGAGCTTAGTGCCTAGCATCAGCGTTAGATGGTTGTCTGTTGTGTAATAGACGGTAGGACAATGTTTGCTCTAATAGCAGTTAGTCGGGTCCGTCTGAGATTAGAGCGAGATTCGAGAAAGATCTGTGAAGTGACGAGTTCCTCTTATTGGGCCATAGTAGGATCTTTCTGAATGCGTTGACAGATTCAAGGGAGATCACAGCACGTTTCTTAACAGATCTCTCAGCATTAAGTTGGCTCCCGGTTAACCTAAAGGCGAACATATAGACGTTAGGTCAAGCTAAGGATAAAGTGACGCCTATGTACGAAGAACTCCGCGCGTAGCAGTGGAGGCAATTTGAAAATAGAATCAGAAAAACTGCAGATCAGCCTCAAATCGTGACTTAGAGCACGAATGGCGTTTTCATCTCTCCTAACGTTCGGGAGAAGGGTCCGCGATTACTCAGGACTCCAGGTAGACAGGAGAGGGACTTCTGGTTAACGATGAATGTATGCAATCTCGGTCCCGAACTGAGTTGAATCGCGACTGTCCTTGCAGCACTAGCAAGAATCTTAGATTTGTGCATCTACGGGGAAACATCCAGCAAAGCATCGTTAGACAGAAGCAACTGCTCGCCCTCGCGCTGCTTCGTCGCTTCGTGCATGCTCGCCCGCACGGTAATGTGATCGTTTTCCATAGCGTTGTATCGGGGCTTCGTGTGTGTAGAAGCGAAGCAATCCTGAGTCGCAGTTCACATAAAGGTCACGGTCAGGCTCCTCTGTTTTCTACAACATATAACTAGGTCACTATAATGGGCAAGGCGAATATTTCTCCCTCTAAGTCTGAGTTTTAAGCTTCGCGACTACTTAACAAATTTGGACGTGACTGTGAATGGCAACACCATCTACCACCACCGAAGAACGTCAGTGAAAATTGCCTGAAAAATCGCTAGATGAAATACTAATGCTGGCTGCTCGCATAAGAGAGATACGCTATCGGTAAAGGCCCTCGTTGTAAACTCTCCTCATGTCCTACGCTAAGCTATCACCGTGCAAATACATTATCACATAGGCCTTTTCTCTTGTGTGGGTACGCGACTAGGTGACGTGGAGTCTTTTTGAGCGTCGTATATTCAGTGATCGTGTGCTCGTGACGTTTCTGATGTTGTGAAGCAACTCTTGGAGACATCAGCCTCGCTAATGCGAAATAGTTTTTTGAGAGTGGTTCTCTTTCTCTGTAGATGGTTGTTCTTTGTATGCCCTTCCATGTATTCGTGCGCTTCTGCATACCTTACGAGGATTGTGAGTTTTCAGTTATTTTGACTGGTCGCTCGTTGTTCACTCTCCATACCTGAATGAAGAAGAGTAACGAGAAGAAGCAGCCAGCTCTGAAGGTATTCTAGCCTTAAGTGCATTGTTGGTGTCAGGAAAAGATTATTCAGACGAATACGGTGTATAAGGGACACTAATGTAAGGCTCTGCAGCGTGTATACTTAGCCGTGACGAGTGAACTCACTGCTCGCGCGTGTCACGGGTTACTGAACTTAGTTAAGGCCAGTACTTAGTGTTAATAATGGAACTGCTCTCGCCTTCTTTTGCTAGAGGTCTCTGTAATCGGCGCGCGACTCTCGAAACTATCTACGTTTATATAACATAGGCCTACTTTCGCGGGTTACAGGCTAGTAATATCCATGCACCACATTGACTGCCATTTACGATTCTCGCGGGCTCCGGATAGTGCAATACCTGGGAGACATATACGCACTACAGTGGCAACGAGAGCTCGGATATCGAATTATCTGCATCGACAGTGGTGGAGCGAAACCGTCCCGCCCATGCGTGTAGACTAGTTCTGTGCTCAATACGATTAATATTCAGGCGTCGCGCTCAATAGACGTTCTGCGAGCTGTTACGGATACTAATTTAGTGAGCCAGACGGGGCGGTGAGGCTCTCGCACGCTCTCTCTCATATTAATGTGCTTCCTATCTCACGCAACGCTCAGAATTCGGATTCGAAGATTATCTGAGCGTAGGATAAATAATGGTAAGTGAAAATTGGCGCCGACATTGAAAGCTAACCGCGACAGGGGCAGGGAAAAAACCTGCAATTAAATTTAGAAAAATATTCACGGCTATCATCATATACCCCATCTAGTTAACGTCTAGGTCCAATTCCATATCAGCATTGAGTTGAGTAATATATAGGAGGAAGCATATAACTGAAACACCGCGGCCGCAGTGATAAATAAGAATCATCCACACTTTCCGATGACTGTCGACGAAGCAACAGACCCAAAGATCTTTGGGTGCCATAAACGATAAATAATTACCGCAATAATTAGACATAAACAATGCCCAACAGCCGCGCCGTTTCAAGATGGTGTTGCCACTCCGCCATACATTAGGGCATACAAAACGCCAGCTAGGATCACTTAAAAATTGGCACTACACGAGGCAAATTGTTTCAAAAACGTTACCGCCACTATAATTGCCCGCACGCAATAACTGGCTTATTAGCGCAGACGTTCCACGTCGAATACAAAGACACGCCGTTAAACAAAAAAAACACAATTAAACAGGCATAACACGGGCTAAAGAACAATGCGTCCAAGTGAGGGTTTCTGTCGCACGTTACCATTAAACAATCTTAGTCACGAGGGAGGGATTTTAAGGACTGGCTGGTCCTGTACGGAGGACGAGGACGTGTACACCGAAGCCTCATCAAGGTATGCCAGATGTATGCTCAGCGGCACCCGTCGTCGCGGATTGCCTTCGTGTTAGCTGATCTGCTGGTGCTACTTGCGAGTACTATACCGTCATGCAGCCGCACAATCCTGAAGCGAGAAGACCAGCATGCGCGTCGCACGCAATAAGAATGCTCAGCATCGCAAGACACTCACAGTCCGCCTGATATAGACGTGACACGTCTCCGAGGAATACACGGGTCGTATAGATAGGATATCGCGTCTAGGGTTCGAGTATGATGATCGTAACAGGTGTCATGAGTGGCAGTCGCAGTTGTGATGACGTACAGCGCATTAGAAGAATCCTAATGCTTATCTTGAAGCGATCTGTGACATGTGACTCATAATCGACACAGAACGTATTTAGCTCGAGACTATAGCCTAATCAATATGTATATAGCAAGGTCGCAGCATGACGCTCAGATACCAATTCAAACGCTATAGATGATTATAATAAAACTGCTGACACTATATTCTAGTTTAATCTACAGTGCGGAACAAAGACAATTCACGTAGAGAATAAAACAAACAAGCCATGTCTTCCAGTGTGCGTTGTGTGCTGTCTTGGATTGCGCAACATAAAGACGTAATGATAGAGATGTATACATTCTAAGATACTCGTCTCCAAGCCCAGAACGACCGGTCCGTATCATTTTTGCTTAGACGGCATAGAGGCGTATAGACAGCTGATTACCCAATACCCAGAGATTCAGATAGCGTAGATAATAGTCGCGCATCGCACCGATAGGGTAGATGGTGTGGAGGAAGATCCCAATAAGAAGCACGCAATAAGGTGCGTCAGTCGCAGAGCTTGATATTTAGAGACTCCTCTAGTAACGTGTCAGGGCTTTTTTGGCTGAAGATAATGATTGAGAGAAAGTTTTTCAGTTAAGATTTTTTTGTATAACGATTTTATTTTATCGTATCAAGGTTGCAAGCATGTCGAATTTTTCCTTGTATGGAGGGTCCGCGTAGTAGTGTAGGCTGCTCCTATACGTCTGTAGTCTGCGCTCGTCTAGTGCTGCCTCATACATAACTTGATTTCAGGATGCCTTAGGTGCCATGTATGAGCATAAGTGCCCTCTTACTTGGCAGGGAAGGCAAAAAACGTTATAGGCTATTGAACCCCTCATTATCTAGAGCTGACTTTTCTTTACCGTTACTCAGAAAATAGACGAAATTCGCCTGATTGCTTTTAAAGATTTAGATCTATGATGTGAAAAAAACTGCGTGAGTCATATTACTAGGTATTCAGTGGCTATACTCGGCTTGTAGCAACAATTGATGCTTATATACGACGTTATATTTGCTTCTGCGTAGATGTGAGGTAATCCTCTTGCTTACTAATTGGCGTATTGCCTGGCCCCTCCTCGAAGCTTTTGTCACCATAGGCAGCCGCAGGCAGGCCCTCATAGCTCCATCTCATTCAAGTGCTTCGAACTAATTTCCTATACGAGGGTGGGAGTGGCGCCTTAGCCGAACCAAACATATACCTCTCTCGCGGTTTATTTTCTCAGAGGTCTTAAGATGTTTTGTAGTCTAGCCATGCTGATTGATACTAACTTCTGTGTCGCGATCTACAATAAATAGGTGTTGCTAGCCGACAAACTGGCTTAGGATTTAGGATGAACTTCCAGCAGACCTCGCGCGGCTCTGCACTCTCATTCTTTTCAGGTCTCTCGCTCTGCCGCAAGGTCAGCTTGCATTCCTACGCCATGAGTAAGGTGCGCTCGCCAAGTGAATGTTCTGAACTAGTTTTCAATTAAAGGTATTTTAGTTATGTACTGTGCCCACTCTCACTATTGGCATGTCTCAACGACAGTTTGATCAGAAATTTGTATTATAGCAGAGAATATCATTTTTCGGTGTATTTCTTTTTTGGTCAACGTAAGGTTGTATTTTACAAAAATAATTCCTCCTTATTTTTATTTTCATTGATTTCCTTGACCCTAATGTTCAATAAATTAGTTTGGTCAAAAATTACGCTCTGTTTGATCCGTCGCTGCGGCTTTCAAAAAATCAAGTAAAATGTGCTTAAGCGGTGCGCAAAAGAATTAAGACAATAATACCATTCGAAGAACTCTATCTTATATGTGAGCATAGTGTGGCTTATTTCTCGGGCTGGTCTCAGCGCAGGCAAGCAGCTTGAATGCGCGTAAGTTTTCGCCATCTACTGAGTAAAATAACTCCGATACCTGTTTCGCTCATTTCTAAGCTCTGCTATCATATCTGAGTATGCCGACGGAGCTATTAAGGGGGCAAAATTGATCTCGTCATTTGTACGAATCGGCAGTTTTGTGGCTCTCTAACTTCTATTTGTGTCTCGTCATATACCACCGGCTAGAGATGCAGTAAGACCAGTTAGTCTCTCGCGACGTGTGTGTTTCGGAGATGCCTGCATTGAGCTCTGCTGGTTGCTTGCTCAGTATATTGATGGCGCTTTTAAGTCACGTCGATTGCCTCGTTTAAAACTTCAATTATAACTTGGATGCTCACATGAAGACTCTGAGTGTAGCGAAGTCATGGCTAGCACGATGGCAGCTCGTTAGTGTAGCGAGAGCATTCTAGCCTTTTGTTCATAGTGATAGAGAGCGACGATGTAGATGGAGATGACGATAATTTACTGGCCAGTGTAGAAATACCGAGTGTGACTCGTGGTCTAGTTCTCAATTTGTGATAGACGCCTTGTAGGTGTCAGGAATGGTCGGCGAGTTCTCAGCAGTGCTATACAAGATGACTAGTACTCCGTTGTGTGACTTATAGATGTGACTTCCGCTGCAGACCCTGATTTGTGTGCACACTACGTGTCGACGGGCATCAGTGCAGGACTTGCAAGTGGAATAGATATTTCGAACAATCAATGTTAGCTGGTGTCTGGTGATGCTCTTCGACTCCTACAATGGCGCTTTCCAGACCATTGTAGAGCGGCTGAATACAACTGTTCTTAGCCCGGGCAAATAGTACCGCTGGGAATTGTTAGTAGCCCATAGGTTACGAACCTATCAGACAATTCCTCCGCTAAATTTTGCCTCGTAATCGGCCTTCATAAAAGGCGAACCCGCTCAAAACGGAGCTGCCATGAGTCATGGTTTTTAACCAATCCAAGGCATCACAGGTAGGTTGGTAAGCGGGCTGCTGACCGCCAGCATAAACCTAAGGCGAATCAAAGTAAATTGTGCCAACTGACCCTGACTAAACTGGTCGATACTGCTCACGGGGTTTAAACAGATGATTTGGAGCCGAAATTCTCGATTTCAAGGCGAACATTTGCACGCTTTTACTTCGTTCCGCAACCATTTTGAGCACTTGAGAGCGAATATCGTTATTTGACCCATTAGAGGCGGGATAACCTTTAGCTCTTCAGCGCTTGCGGCGCCTGTGCCGCCCAATAAAGCTAATGCAGATAAGTGATTTTGAAAGGATATTGATCAGTTTTTTACTCCTAGGAATTTATTTTATTTGTTTAGAGAATCGAGAACTAATAGAATTTTTTTCTAAATACATTTTTTAGTTATTATAGACAAGTGTTGAATAAATCAATGACTTATTTTGTTAATCACTTTGACCATAAAGATACACGAAATGATATTCTGTAGTATACAATTATTCCACTATCTGATCGCATTTGTGGTACACTAAACCTATGAAGAATTCAACATAGTTGCCAGTGCGTTAGAAGAACTCTATCCTGCGGGGAGATTTACCAGATGAGAGAGGCAGGCTCAGTGAACTTGAAAGTCAGCCTATCTAGTCAGTTTGGTGTTGTTCTCGAACACCTATTAGCAGAGGCGCTACGAAAAGTTTAAGTAATCAGGTTGTGAACAAGATACACGAAGACGTGTTTTTGTTCGCAGCACAGCCCTGTAAATTGGTTGAACTACTTTGAACTTGACTGCAGAACTTGAGGCTTCCTGCGGCAGAGGCCGCAATTACGCATATCAGAAGAGGCCTTACACAGGCTACGAGAGAGCATAATAGTACGTGTTTAAAGCAGCAATGTTGGCAGGAGAGCGATCTATTTTATTGCTAACGAAAGTTCTTTCGACTGTCAATTGATAAGCAATCACTGGAATCGCTTTTTAGAACAGGAAACCAAACAGGCTACACAAGTTAAAGCCTTATCGTCCCTTCAGCTTCAACACGAGGACGTATGACCTCAATCCATGTCCGAGCATGAGCAAAGTTGTTGCACGCCTAAGCTTGCGATCCAGACAAAGCAGTTCAATTACTACGCGGACACCTTGCCAATTCAAGCGAGAAAAAATTCGACATGTTGCTTGCAAAACCTTGTGAAACATAAAATAACAACTCGTGATACAAAAATATTTAACCTCCAAAATATACTTTCTCTCGAATTTTCATTTATCTTCACCAAAAAAAAGCCCTGAAACAGCGTAAGCTATTCACGGGCTCTCTTAATTTAAGCTTGCGAACGACGCTACTCTCACATGGGATCTCCGCACACTACCATGGCCGATGGCGCGATTTCACTTCTGGAGTTCGGGATGGAATCAGGGGGTTCAACGCCTCTATGATCGTCAAGGCAATTCTGCTGCGTTCGTTCTGGCGGTTTCTTAAGATGGATAATTCTCTATCATCTCTTTCTCTCAACCAAAAACACGCGAAACCATGCTTGGATCTTTAACAATTCTTTTTTGAAATAACAGAATCAAGGTTTTTAAACCAGTTTTATCGTAATGTGTCTCTGTAATTTTGATGAGTTCTTATCTTAAAAACCGACTTTATGTGTTAATACTGGTCAAGCCTTTCACGAGCACATTAGTATGGGTTAGTCGAATGCCTCACAGCACTTACACACCAACATCAACGTCCTAGTCTCGAACGGGCTCATTTAGGGGACTTATGTCCCATTGAGATTTATCTTGAGGAGGCTTCCCGCTTAGATGCTTTCAGCGGTTATCCCGTCCGAAACGTAGCTACCCGCAATGGCCAACTGGCGTGACAACCCGGAGAACACCAGAGGTCGTCCACTCCCGGTCTCTCTTCGCTACTAGGAGCAGCTCCTCTCAATGTCGCAAAGTCCACGGCAGATAGGGACCGAACGTGTCTCACGACGTTTCTAAACCCAGCCGCCATGGTACACTTTAATGCGAACAGCCAGTACCCTGGACCGGCTTTCGCCCCAGGCATGTTGATTGAGCGTACATTCGT
>Ga0163217_1053533_pt1 | contig 12407 bp, 7 predicted proteins | sample SynspAceP_FD_185933 | JGI IMG/M metagenome (GOLD analysis project Ga0163217, IMG submission 185933) | Saline lake microbial communities from Ace Lake in Antarctica - Synechococcus sp. Ace-P (PacBio error correction) | ecosystem: Environmental > Aquatic > Non-marine Saline and Alkaline > Saline ... | reverse complement strand
CCGTTCGGTGGTGATGTAATCAAATTTGTAGCGATAAGCCAACTTAAAATCTTCGACAGAATTTGCGTACCAACGCATTTATATTTAATTTTTCTCTTTTTTGCTTTCTTGTATCCATTTCTGGTTTCTTTAAAATAAATTGAACAGCATTAAATCTAAGCCTGAAATGCTATTCATTATATAAAACTTCTGGCGCTTGTTGAACCATCTAAAGTACTGTGTTTTTGCTTATAGGATTTAGCGCCTAAATTTTTTGAATATTTCGTAACTAAAACTACTGTAGTACGATAATAGGCATTGTGCCATTTAAGCCTCAGAACTTAAGCTACAGCTTTTTCGCCATTAATACATTTCCGGCCTTCAGTTTTGAAGGTTTAATTCGCAGCTAGCCCGTGCCAGGATTATGTCCATTGCCTCTGCGGACAAGTATATAGTCCGAAGGTTGGTAAGGTTTCTCCGTTTTGTTAATTTTTGCTTGGCCAGGGGTGGCATAGGTGTTTCTTTCGATAAGTAACCTTGATAATTCAGGATTTCGTGAGTGACGATCAAAAATACTGTCTAAAGTCATTCTCACGTCAAATTCTGAAACAGTAAACCTATTTCTATAGGTGTTTTAAGCAGCAATAGGAATTTTCAGGGAGGTCTTTTTTGCTTTCCAGGCGCCTCTATGCGCATATACTGGATTATTTGCAAAAGTTATTTTTTAGTTGCACTTGAACTACCTTGCACTACAACTAATGATAAAGAAACTATAAAAAAAAAATAAACGCATTCATTCTATATATAAAAGAGTTTCATTATTAAAAATCTAGGCGCCAATAAAAATGCCCTCTAGAAAATCTAATAAAAAACTCAACTTCAACTTAAGTTTTTATTGATCTATTCCAATTAATTATAACCTTCATTTTGAGCCGCGCTCCCCCATTAGGGCCAATTAAATCAATATCTTCTTGAAAGATTTGGGGAAATTTATTTAAAATTGATCTTTTCCAATTTAATCTTGAGTCTTTGAGCCACCATTAAAATAGGCTGGATAAAAAGGTCCATTTCACCTTGAAATGTTCTCATTTGAAAATTCATTAACCTCCTGACCAAAATCTTTTTTAAAGATAAAACCATCGTTGACCTTCAAAAGACAATTCTCTGCATTTTCGTCTAAATATCTATGTAATGTTATGCTCGATAATTCTTGCTGCATTGGCTCTATTTCTTATAGCATTTAAAATACGGCAACGGATCTCCTGTTGACGTAAATAGCCTTCAGCTTGCGATTAAATAGGTTTCCGCTAATCGATAACACCCTATATTTGCGCTTCTTTGTTGTTGTTACGAATTAACATTCATTATCTTCATTGTACAAATTCATCAACGATGGCGCTAAAAACGATTAATAGTTATTTACTTCTGCAGTAGGTACTGCGCTAGTACGGTGTTTCTTTACGTCTAAAAGCTGTTATTTGTTCTTACCAGATCTTGGCCCTTTAGTTATAAAAAAAACTGGGAGGCCTGAAATAGGTATCATCATTTCGCGGTATCGTTTGGATCTTCTTCTAAAGACCTAATAAAACATAAACGGTTTGCCTAATTCGTGCGAAACCTCTACCACCTTGTGTGATGTCGAATCAAACTTCTGCACACCATCTAATTGAAAAATACTGGGCTATATTAGTGTGCATTAACCCATATTTCACCACCACACCTAAAACATCAGTTTTTAGCCTTGTATAACAAATAACTGGTTTCGCTATGGTTTTCTTTCTCCCGTAAAAACTCATCAGTTGTAGCTACTAAAACTATGTGGACTTTCAGGGGTCTTCTATGACAGAAATCGCTTGGTTTTTTGCTTCAATCCAATCGCCTTTGAAGTCATTTGCTACCTGCGCTTTTACATTGTTTGCTTACCTTTTGAGATCGACAAAATTACGTTTTCCAATCTTAAATGTTCTATAGCAAAACTTAATATCACCATTTATCCAAATCATATATTTCTTCTTTAGAAATTTATTTTGAACTAAATCTCAAAAGCATTACTACAGTTACAGTTTCAGGTGTTACATAGATATATTGTATAATCTGCTATAAGTAAAATAAAGCTTCAGCTTCTAAAAAATTTAGCTTCTGCGATTATTTGCATTTTTGATTCTTCAGCTTATTCCATCAACCACTTCGGCTGCTTAATAATATCTGTTGCGTTTAGTTGCTATTTTCATATAATTTTCAAATAATCTTGAAAACAAACTTGAGAACCTAATCCCACTTGGGGGCTAATTTCTTACATACCTACCTATGTTTCCTACAAATATCCTGAATCTAGTCAAGGTTTAAATCACATCGCTGACATTAATACGCCACCCATATAAATCTTGCTCATTGTATATCATAACGATCTCTGTTAAAATTATTATAAACTTACTACGCCCGATTGCCAGCCGTTCTTCTGTATTATACAATACCCAGAATCGATAGAAGTACCTTGGTTGTTTCTTCTAAAAAATCTTTCACATGAAATTGTTAATGGAAAATAGCCATTAGCAAAAACAGGCTATATTTTACTTTTTTATAAAAATAATGTTGTTTTCATTTGGTTTATTCTTTTTAATTAGTTGTAGTTATAGACCAACTTAACTCCAAAGTTAAGGCTCTTGCATCAGGATATCCGTAATCATGCATTAGAGATGTGTTTCTAATGTTTACTTCTTGGGCTATAGCCGATATAATCTGTTTTAGTAAATACGGGTTCGTGGCGGTTATATAAAAAAACTTAATTTGATCATATTAAGGTTTTTCCAAACATCGTATGAGGTTAATGTATATCTAAACTCATGTTCTAAGTCTTTAATATATGATGCATCTTTTAACACCTAGTGAATTTAAAAACTTTGCGGAGGAGCGTTAAAACTTGGTCTGGGAATGTTGTTTGATGGACTCATATGGTGTTATAATATGGAACTTTACACATTGACCTGCCCTGCAAGGTACCTCCATTGTTAATCCGTGTTAAGAATGGGTTTTACCTAGTCGCACCTTCTAAAGCATAAAACTCTACTAATAAATCAACCTTTGTAATTGATAGGTTGAAGACCATTTGAACCGAACCAGTCTGGATTTGGGTTCTGTAAATACACGATGTTCTTCTTGCGTTATTTTTACCGTCATTATTAACATCTTTTTACTCAATATCGCGCATGTCTAAGATTTGCTGTTGGAAATTGCCTGAATCGGGATTAGCTTGTGCTGCATTAGCAAAAAATCGTCACCAACTTGAAAATTACCATCAAATTAAAATGTCTAATAACTCCAGCATCTCTTCCAGCAGGCTGACCCAACATTTAATAATTGAAAGCCGTTCCTTAAAATTGGGCGTCTCATTTTACCATCGTCATAAAGTTCAATTAATTTTGTTTTTATTGTTTAGATAATTTGTCGAAACTGACCATCTAAAGTCTTCATGTATTAATTAATATTAGCCGTTAAACTTAGTTCTTACTCTGAGTTTTGCCAATGTCCCCTGCATTAAAAAATGGTAAATTGATACCCAGTTATAAAGGACTGGCCTTCTTCAACAATAAAATCTGTGTTTCTTTTGTCATTAATGTTCTCAACACTACCAGTAAAAAAATCTATTATATTGAGAAATCAGGCCTAAGTTAAGCGTCGTATTTTTTCAAACTTTAAATTTGTGTTCGGCAAAAACGGCAGAAGGAGAATACCCTGACGCTGTTTCGCCATTAAAGATATAGTTTTTGCCTTCTGCCGTAATAAAGAAGTAAAGGACTACTAATACCAATAACTAACGATCACATAATTTATCCTGAACTTTTAACTCTTGTATAGCCTCTTACATCTTTAAAAAAACCTTCCATTATGAATTTTTCAGCGAATGGCAGCGCAGGATTATAGACCACTTATTCCCAACTGCATTTACAGAAGCGCCCATCGAGCTCTATAAGTAGCTGAAAACAAATACTTATTCCATTTAAGGTTGTAAAATTTGCCTACCATAAATGAAGCATTTTTTAGAGGCTCTGGTCACCGCTCAACTGAAACAGACCAATAGCATTCGTAATTACCATTATTCCTAACTCTCTATTGGAAAAACCAGTTACCTGTTTGTAAAAAGTTCTAGGAAAAATTTATCTTCTGAGTTCGATTTGCACAAGGTTAAATCGAGCTTATGATCTGCATTGATTTCTTTTTCATAGGCTTAATATGTTTTCAATTAAAATATGATTCTCGTAATTGATTGTCTATGTCTCGCCAACACTCTATCTGTTTTCACCAGGAGAGCTTAATGAAGATTGATATTGTCCTCGTTCAGGAATTTTTACGAGTCAATATTCTCATTTTTAATTGATAGTTGTAAGCTTATCAGTAATTGCCAAGTTGGGGGTTAATATTTATTACAAAAATCATTCCCTTTTCATCGTTCTCTGTTCGCGTTAAATCCATAATTGGGCTTTGTTCTGTGCCAAAGTCTCACCATCAGGAAATCGAGGTTATAGTTCCGTCTGGGTTTGAAAGCGCTACCTAAAGGAGAAAAAGTAGTAATTACGTTAAACATTTGCAGCTCTCTTAAGTATCGTCATTTAATAAGTTTAAAATCAATTTACAGAGAATTATCGCTAATTTTTTGGTCTATATTTTAATTCTTAAGTTTTTTCTAGTATAACCTGAGAGGTTGGAATTATTACCATCTTCCTTAAAATAATGATACTCCTCGGAATTATCTTGTTACTCAGTTCCACCAGAAATACTAATTGATTGACTATGATAAATTCCAGATTTTAGTAATTCCGTCTTCCCATCTACAAATCTGTTGTTGGCAAATTAGTAATTCAAACGGAAGTAAATGCAACTGTTCACCTGGGTATTCATCATTTGCATCATCTGAACGTAATGCTTCTCTTCTATATTGAGCAAATTCTTGCCCACTGTACCACCTTCAAAATTACGCTTCAATATTTTTTGTAGTTACAAAAACCATGGTAAGATACCATTTCTTTGCCATGTTAGATACCTCTTTTTAGTAGTTACCAAACTAAACTCCATTGGCGCTTTGAGCATAATAGCCGAGCCGATGCATCCTTTAATACTTCAATAGATTTAATGTCGTCGGCGTTAATATCTCAATACCACCTTTACTCGAATTAAGCCGTCTACACAAAAACGGCACCAGTGTTTACCTCAATTGAACTTCGCCCTCTAAATATATACTTAGAAGTTTCCTCCTGGTTCTTAAAGTACCCCCACCTACTTCCACCTGTAAACCTTGCAATTTCTTTACCTCTTAATTCATTTCAGTAACGTCAATGTAGGTATTGAAACAGCTTTTTCTAAGTCGTAGTCGGCTATGCATTTATTAAATCACTTTTCTTTTGTGTACCATACCTACAAACTACAATTTCATCTAAGCAACTGGCATTCTTTCTTTTAGGATAATAGTTCATTTCAGATGCTCAAAGGCATTAACCTCTTTGAGTGTGATAACCAATACGACACTACAAAACAGCATCAAGATTGGTTAAACAGTGATCGCGAAACTTACCATCAAAATCTGTAGAAGTACTCGTTGTTCCTCTTTTACTAAAACTGATGCTCCGGTAGTGGCATTATTATCAGCAGCTGAAGTTAAAACAGTCCAGAAACCTGAATTGTTTGCGCGCTACTAAAACCATTACTTAGAGAAAAGAATACTTACAACAACAATTTAATTTTATTAAATAATTTTAATTTCATGAAAGTTAGTTTTTGTAAATTATGATTGACTACAATAGTAGGATAGTGATTCTCTAAACAACCACGACTATAATATTGTGTGTTTGCTTTAAAATTTAGGTTAAAAAAAATACTATTTTGGTACTTTGCACCTCGACAAAAAAAACGAACATGATAAAAGGTTGTAAGAAAATATTAACTTTAATAATCTCTGATAGCGCGTGTTTTACTACAAAAATCTGAAGGCTTCAAATTATGTTAAATTATTAAGAATTTAAAAAAATTAGGCTATGTAGTGGTTTTAGTGGTAATAAACCTTGTGTAGGGTTTAAAAAATTTTGTAAGCATGTATTTTACTAAACCCGTCGTCCATGTTCTTAAATTCCAAAACCGTTTTCGCAAAAACGATAACCGTGTCGTTTCACGCCTTTGTAGATATCATTAGTAGAGGTGCTATTTCTTTGGACCGATAAGTTTAATCGCAGGTTAAGCACAAAAACGCAAATCGTAGGCTGTCAGTTTCAGGATGTGCTATTTTTTTTTTTCTAAAAAGTCCTTATCGAACATTATATAAAGCCTTTTCAAAAAATTGGCCAATCTTTAGAATTATTTAAATTTTCTATTCCGATAAGCACTATGGCCGATTCAACTTTCTAATGGACTTAGAATTCTTTTTTAATTCCTTTTTAATACTGTTGGAGTACTTCATTCTTTTTTATAATACTCATGGTTAGAAATTGCAGTTCTCGATTTTTACTTCTCAATAGCCGGTTTAACTTTTCATTTTTAATTTTTGCCATTGATGGTTTGTTCATTTTCTAAACTGCTCATGCTTTAATTGTTTACGATATACCTCTTATACGCCTTATGGGTCATAAGCCTATAAAAAAAGTTAAAATAACACATTAAAAAGTTAAGACAAGGTTACTCAAATACCAGGCCTCTGGGGGTTGGTGTGAAATTATAATCTGACGTATTTTTGATATTTGATTGCCTAATTTTAGCTGTTCCTTCACTTCAAAATGATTAATCTCAAAAGTAGGTTTTTCAAATTTGTACGGGATTGTTAGACCATTTACTCCATTTATCGGATAGCTTTAAGTCTATGTTGGTATTTTTGGACATTAAAAAATTTATCATATTCAGGAAACAAGGAATGAGGCAAACTAATGATGCCCTGTGTATAGTCAAATTTTCACGCAATACTTATAACATCAACAACCTGTGTTTGATCATTTTGAGGCCTTCTAAGGTTAATTGCCATTTAGATGTTATAAAATGGTCATTCCTGTATTGTTTTTGTGAAAGATCTATGGTGATATATTCCATTAGCGTTTCCTAAAAGTATTTATCCGTATTTAGTAAACTTATATCTCATACCCAAGGGGTCCCTTTTCTCAAGTATGTAAAGAATTGAAATTGTATTTATTTGGGAATTATTTTGTAACAGCTCACTTTAGTAATGATAAAACTAAATTATCTTTAGTAAAGCCCATTACTTGTGGTTTGTATCTACGATAATTTAGCTGATAAATTAATTATCTTTTGAAAAAATAGACTTTAAATACCTGTCTGTTAATAAATTTGTCTTTGTGAATCTATACCTAAAAGGCCACCGTTTCTGAGCGTAGATGATGTCACCTCCATCTTCGTAAACCCGAATTTTTTCGACAGCTAAATTTTCCTCCTACGTAAGTCTGTTTCACTTGGTAAATTGATGATCTTAGCTTCAATTTAAAAAATCCTTATATGTCATGATTCACCCCAAACTTTCATTATTTTATTTAAACAAAGTGACCTCGAAGGAATTTTTTAAACCATCAATTTTTATTTCTAACATTCCAGGTTCTTATTTCTTTGTAAAAATGTTTATCCGTTATAATTACCCTTGTAGTATATTTTTCTCTCGATTTGGAAGTTCTTTTATGTCCCAGGTTGCCAGATGTTTGCTAATCTGCTCTACTTTTCTTTGATCAATATAAAGTTCCTAAATGATGGACCACAAAATAAGGTGTTATCTTTTGTTATAGAGGCTCCAAACCTTGACCTTCGGTACCCTTAATAAACTAAAATTTTCATGTGATGCTCCAGAATTTCTGTAAAATAGACCCTGGTTAGTCCACTTATAGTAGCCTTTTAAATACTTGAGAGTATAAACGGTACCTATAAGTACCCTCATTATCGAATAAAGGTTTTAATGGCAGATTGAACATTAACACCATCAATTCCATTATCTAAACGGTCCAACATTTTGAGCGTTATCTTCAAAAAAGGGATAGCACGGTATTATTACTAAGTTCCTCGTTTTTGAGTCATTTGTAATTATTACGCCCTCTTTTGTTACATGAATTATCCGTTAGAAATGGTACCTACATATAGGAAACCGTCTTTTAGTTGAATTGCCCGTAAAAACGCTGGTAGTTTTCAGTAGGTATCGGGCTTTCGATAAGCCATTTTTCTTAATTTCACCGTCTTATAGCTATAAAAATTCCCAAATTTCTAGTAATAACCACTAAGGTATTGCCTACTTCAAAAAACATTTATAATTCTTCCTTTTCGGCAATATCGCCCTTGTATTAAAATTGGTTATGCCGCCGTCAATTTTTACGATATAATCTTCATTGGCTACGTGAAATAAATTGATCATTTACTTAAACAACTTATATATAAGATTGTTGACTTTTATGGTTTAAACTTTTCGGTTTGCTTGTATTGTAAAAAAATTTAAAATTTTATTGGGTCATTTTTTTGTTTTTGGGGGGGAAAATTTTAATACCCATTCTCATAGCCAATGATATTTCCAAACTTGTTCATCTTCGGCCATTGGCCTCTCTAATTTTGCAATAGAGATTGTGTAAAAAAAAGTACACCAGATTCATTTGGTTTCCAATACCCAAATTCAGAATAACCACCTGTATTAGTCAATATCATAATGGACACTACGGCTTCATGACGTATTATTTGGAGAATAAAAAGACGCCAATCTGATCCATAAATTTCTAAAAGTCCTCGATTATTAGCTACATAAATAAAGTTATTAGACGTTGGGATAAACATCCAGTTTTGATTATCCCCACCATAATCTTCTGCCGATATATTTTTGAATAGGGGGCATTCTTCCTGACAAACACGCCAAGTTTGAAAAAACAGTAGAAAAAATTGAGAGAATTTTCATTATTTTACTCAGGTTTCTGTAATGATAACAAACCTAAAACCAGCATAATATAGTTTTGAAAGTGGTAATGCAAAATGCAGCTCATTATAAATGAAATTTTTAGGGCTAATAAGATCCCATTTACAACACTTTTAGGATAAATTCAACATCAATACGCAGCCAACAGGCGCCAGCAATGGGCCCAAAATAGGATTAGGCATAGCTCCAATCAGCTTGACGCTTTATTTTTTATAGCATATGCATGCATTATTCTTGGGTCCTAAAATCACGCGCAGGTTAATTGCGATACCAGTTGTACCGCCTTAAAGACAAACCAATAGACAAACTACCAAAAGCTACAGGCAAAGCGTAAGAGCCTAAGCCGATAACTTGTTCCTGGTTCTGTAAGTGGTTGCGTCCGTAAAATACGTACAGCGAAAAACCAAGACAAGGTCCCTACTGTTTCAACTTATAAAGTTCGAAACCAAAATTACGATGGCTGGTTGCAGTACAAAAAACAGCTTTTTTTTTGCTCCTGCATCTTCTGTTGCCGCAAACTGATCTTCTATAGATTAACCATACCGTTTCCAGAGCCCAACATAGCACCTTAGCATTTGAGCTAAAACATACCGGGAACATCTGGGCAGGAAATTTTTCTGCAACTGCTAAACCAATACTAACGGCAGGGTTTAAATGGGCGCCACTGTATTGGAGCGCTCAATGACAACCGCTACATAACAAGCTAATGCCAACCGTGGTTATAAAACCATCCAACACTATTATTTCTCTATGGTTTTTATTCAAAACACATTGGCAACAACACCCCACCCAATAAAATAAGGATTTGCTGTTCACTATATTTCGCAATAAATGGCGTCATGGTGTTAGGTGTTAGGTGTTAGGTTGTTTTTAAGGGGTGTAGGTGTTAGGGCGCTGTAGGTGTTAGGTGTTTAGGTGTTAGGTGATTAGTTGTTAGTGTTGTAGGTGTTAGTGGTTAGGTGTTAGGTTAAAAAAAATAAAAACAATAAATTGATAATGAAGAAAAACTTATAATAATTCCCCCACTTCGGGGGTTAGGGGCTTATTCATTGTCAGTATTCCAAGCCCTAATCGCCTTATTACCAACCTTTAATCTCTTGATCTATAACTGCTCTTCTTGGTAGGTTTAAACGTTTATCGTTTGCCAAATCGCTCAATTTCTTTCAGGGACTTCCCAGTAACCAACGGCCTAACCAGCTAAAAAAGCGGCTCCCATAGCCTGTAGTTTCTACAATTTAGGTCTCACAGTTTCGGTGTTTTTAACACATCGCTTGAAACTGCTGAGCATAATATTTAATCGTTGCTCCCCTCTACACGCATTCTTTAATTGATATTCAGCATCTGCTTCCATAGCTTTTAAAATATCCATTGTTTTTGGTACGCAATTGCTTCTTAGGCGGCTCGAGCTTATATTGGCATCTGTACTTCCCCTGGTTAAACCCAAAAATGGTTCCCTGTGCTTTTTGATTCACAGTGGGGTGCGCCAAGACCGCAAAGGCGGAACCAAAATTACACTCCTTCATACTTTCGACAGAACTTGCTAACTTTTCTACATCTGGGCAGAGTTCTAAATAATTTTTAGAAAAACCTTTTTAAAATTTTCACGTAAAACCACTGTTACCCACCACACCAGCAATAAAAATACTTCCTTCAAAAGCATAGGTAGTTTTACCATTGATTTCCAAGCGCTTGTGGTTAGTAAATTTATTTTTTGACTACAACAGGCTTATCGGCCATATTCAATCAACATAAAACAGCCCGTACCATAGGTGTTTTATTTTTAAACCATTCCAGGTTTTTGCACATTTGGCCAAATAAAGCTGCTTGCTTGTGATCTTTCCTGCAATCCCAGCAATTAGGAATTTTAGTATCATTAAAAAGCTAGGAAGAACTTGTTTATGCCCATAAACACTCATAGGTGCTTTGGACCTTTGGTAACATTATTTTGGAATGTTGGTCAGCAAACTCTAATGTTCATTCATCCCAATCATCGTGTTACTATATTGAACATCATGGTTTCTTGATGCATTTGGTTACATCCGTTATATGCTGCTCGCCTTTCGTGTAAAATTCCAAAACTAAACCAAGTTATCATGTGCCTTAGGATTGAAGATCCCCTTGCTTCTGCTTTTTTCTCTTGCCCTTAACATTATCTAAAATCCATTTTACTTTTTGTTCCAGAAAAATAGCATTTCAATCCACCAATCCTGCTTTTTTTCTCTTATGAGCTCATTTTTTGCCTTGTTTTTTGAGTTCATCGCAATATTTTTGCTGTTCTTTTGCTTGCCCAAAACAATAGCATTATACCACTGGTTTTTCCTGTATTTTTATCCCAAACAAGTACAGTTTTCTCGTTGATTTGTAAATCCCTATTCCAGCAATTATTTCTGCATTCAACCTTTTTTGGCAATTGCCTCAGCAGCAACACCTGTCTGCGTTAGACATATTTCTGTTGGGTCGTGTTCACCATCCCGGGTTTTGGGAAAATATTTGAGTAACTCTTTTTGAAAGCTATCGAACATAAGTATTTCCTTGTTGTTCAAAAACCAATTAGCCTCGCGAACTTGTTGTTACCTTGATCTAAAGGCAAGAATGTATATTTCCATTTGGTATTTATTTTAATTAAAAATGGATAAAAAAAATGAATTAAGTAACGTAGTATTTCTATATTTAGAACGATATATTTGATTCGATTACAAATTATTAAATTCTCAATTTTGCTTTTGTTTCCAAGCTTTCATTTTTATTTAAAATACTATTCCGCCCTAAGATTTCGGCTACTTGGGGTTGCATTCTCTTGAAGCTACTTTAGCATCTTAAAAAAATTAAAAAAAACTTCTGACCCTTTCTGGCTAAAAAAACATCTTTCAAAATAGTTCTTGCCACTTTCGTGGGGTAAACGGCCCACCACGACCTCTTGCCTTTTAAAATTTCTACTTTTGGATTGGCAATTTTTATTACCCAGCTCTGGATCAGTTTTTTAAAAGCGCCATCTAGGCTTCTGGTCTGTTCCGTAGATGTATTAGATTGAATTTGTTATTTCAATTCTGCTTTTGACCGTCTGCCACCATGTATCTGAAAAGATGCTTTGTTTTTACACGGCTTTTTTTTGTGGTTAGTTTGCCCTTAGGGCCATTGGACTTTGTTTATGGGTGTCTTGGGAGGCCCCATTCTGCGCGGATAAGGCGTCCATTTTTCCACCAGGTAAAATGGTCCAAAACCTTTTTTAGAAAATATTCAGGAATCAGGAAAACAATTTTTAATTTTTCATTTTTTGGAACTTTTCTAGAAATTTCTTCTTTTTGGGTGTTTTTTTCTGAATTATCTTTAGGGTTTGCGGCCAAAAGGGGCCTTAAGCCCGGGCCCCCAAAGATTGCTTCAGAAACGTCTCTGCTCGGCTTACGGGTTTTATTGAGATACTCATTTGCTGTTTCAAGTATAAAATCTATTTCTTTCTCTAAGGTTTTGGTTCTAACTATGACTATCATCTCTCTCTTTT
>Ga0163217_1015303_pt1 | contig 12407 bp, 7 predicted proteins | sample SynspAceP_FD_185933 | JGI IMG/M metagenome (GOLD analysis project Ga0163217, IMG submission 185933) | Saline lake microbial communities from Ace Lake in Antarctica - Synechococcus sp. Ace-P (PacBio error correction) | ecosystem: Environmental > Aquatic > Non-marine Saline and Alkaline > Saline ... | reverse complement strand
TCACGGCACGGCTCTGGTTGTATCCATGCAAGGGACCAGCCGCGCTGCTGAAACGGGGTGCCTTAACCCCAGCCGGTACGCTGGAATCTGGGGGATGGGTCACTTGGAACAGTTCAGTTTTGAAAAACTGTTGTTTGCTGAGGGATGCCGAACCGAGTTTGCTAGAAGAATAATTGTTGATTCTCGACATTAACTAAGCTGCAAGGTGGGGAAAACACAACTGACCTGCCTCCGAATCTAATTACAGGACGCAAGCCTTATTAAGGACATACTTGCTTGGTTTGATGGGTCACAGCACACTATCGCGAACCCCGCGCCTTCTGATTTTGCAAAAGGCTGCTGGAGGGTTCGTTGGACAGATATGTGGTTTACTGGGGCGTTTGTTTACATCAGCAAGCAAACTTGGTCGCAAGGTGTTGGATGGTTGCCGAAAGGCCGCCATAAATCACGTCTGGCGGCAACTGGGTATGTTGCCGGTGAACAGTCGACTGAATGGACACCTGTTGCCACCAAACTTCTGCGTGGCACATTCAGGAATCAGCACCGCAGCGCCGGGAAAGATTTCCAGTTACCAAGTGATATCCATATTGTCCGTGATCCGGCGTTGCAGAATCGTACTGGGATCGGTCCCACTCATTTATTAAATTACCGTGGTCCCCCAGTCTTTACCTGAGTTTTAACACGATATAGTTGGGCTGCCCCCAGTTTTGTGCCAGTGAAGCGTTTTAATGGCGATTTCTGGCACCCAAAAACATCTGGCTTAGATCTCTTCCGATCCGCACTGTGATTATTGGGTATTACTGTCGGGTATGGCGCATAAAACAGTGAAAAATTCCATCCTAGGTGGTCGCGCATTAAAAGGCAATGCTGTTTGATTCTGGCCAAACCATGATCAGTGCTTGCCAGGACAAATGTGCCTTCCGATGAAACCAAAGCTGCACTGTTCTGGTTGCAGGGCAGGATGGCCGTATTTTATATTACTTCTGCCAAATACCGGTATGGTCGGTCATCTGGAAGCCGGATTTAATTCCATTATCTGACGCAGATTGTTGGGCCGCCATCATGTGAGGGGATTACCATAACGGTGGTTGAACCAAAAGAGGAGAAATAGACCGGTATTTTGCCTTCCACTCAAAACAAAGGGGCATTTATGTTATGCCCTGTCAGAATAGCTATTTTCGCCCAAGTTGTGGTTAAATTGTCGTTATCGCAGCCAGCCCCAGGTTCTTATGCCACATTCCCTCGGACAATTACTACAATCATCATTTCGTCTTGGTACTTTCGTGCTTGTGTGAGGTCCGTCACGAAGGCATAGCAGACTACCACCGAGCCTGGCCACAGCAATGGTCCCCGTAAAACTACTCGTCGCCAAAACCATCCACCCTCATCGAAACTAACCACGCCTCAATGTGTGTACTTCTCTTCCTAGCCTCGCTTTTCAACCAAAGGTGTAGCAGCAGCAACCTAGTCCGCTTGTAGTCTGTAGCAGTTAAACCTAAATGAAAGTCGGTTGAGCAGACTCTGCCTTGCGCGTTCAATTAACCGCGCGAGAGGCATCCGAATTTTTTATTGCCTCTGAGACCAGAAAATGTTACAGATCATCCAGAGCTCATCAACTTTCCGCTAAGTGGGGGGAACGACATCCTTCTGCTCCGTCACCAGGCCACAACAACAATGTAAAACGTTTGCAGGGCTGTCAAGACTTTGTCCACTGGCAGCGCGTCCTTGGATAATTACAATAGCCTTCCTTCCTAAGTGTATAATAACTTTGCGCCTCCACGGTTGCAGATGATAGAACATGGATATGCGTTTCTCATGCCAGTGATAAAGAATTTATCCGCGAAGATGCCAGTTCAAGGTGGAATACCCAGAATGGTCTCTGAGGGCAAATGCATTTGAATGTAGCCCTCTCTTGTTTACCAACCCTGGCAACGGTCTTTACCCAGCTCATATCTCCAGCAGCCCCCGCCTCAGAGCTTGTGATCATATTCACTCTCTCTAGTGCAATCATACTTGCAAACCATAACTCTCGATGACTCTTTCAGGTCTTTAATATGGCAAAACAAATTTTTTTCATAATGATTTAACGGAGATTTTGTAAAAACCCGATACATTGCTGGTGCAATTTTTCTGGCAGCTTTAGAATTGACTTGGCAAATTGCCAGGGCTTCACCAGCGTATTTCTTTGCAATACAAAACGTTGATTCATGCCGGCATTAAAGGCGTTCATTCAACCATGCTCCACAGCATGTCCACCACACATTTCCCTCTTTTTACTCCCACGCGGAGCGGTACATAAAGCAACATTCGTCCCACTCTTGCCTAGCCGTATATATATATATATATACTGAGCAAACCGTGTACCCTTAAAGATTAGCATCTTCTGCTGAGTGATATCCTTTTTGCCTCAGCATAATGCCGGGAAAAAAAAACAGCCAATCGCAATTCAAAAAGGACGCATTTCGATATCGTCTCGAGGCGTTTCTTCAATATTTGTCTTCAGATAGATGTGCGCGTTTTTGGCATACGATTCTTGTAGATGCGCCACAATGATTCCAAGTATTTTTAGGCAACAATCAGCAATACTTATCAGACCTTCAAATTGCGAACCAGTCCAATAACCCACTTAGTCTCAATCTGCTGCGGAATGCCGGGCTGAAGGAGGAAGTTCTGGACAATCCCGGTGCGCTGCACTCCCCAATGTGTACGACCTGCCCGGTGAGAAGCCCCCTCCTGTGTTGATCTAAGGCGTGGATATAGTAGGGCATTCTCTCTCAATATAAGGCCCTCCCCGAAAGGGTCAATATTCTGTATTCTGATATGCGGTGTTGCACTCTCGCGCTTCCAGAGGATTGTTCTCTGTCAGCCTTCAAGTCAATCAGCGTGCAGCCAGGATTACACACATAAGAATGGCCCCAACGTGCTTAACACGGCATTAGCGTATTGCCTTGGCTCCTCCACCTCGACTGATGCGCTTGGAGACTTAAGGCACGTACCTCATAAAAATCTTCTTCTGCTGGATAGCTTGGCAACTTTCCATTAATAATATCCAAAAGGAGGCCGCTCGCAATTACGGTCGCGTGAGCTAGAATCTGAGATGTCATCAGTGAAAAGAGATCAGATGTTGGTCGTTCAAAAATGAGCCGGTCCACCGCGGATCTCAGAGTCTGAATCGTCCCTTATCCAATATCACCGCGTTACCTTTGATGGTGTGTAATTTATCTATTGATGCTGATAAGAATCCCACAATTGGGTTGGATCCGTTTGTTCTTCTCATCTAGACTTTCAGCGATTTTCGATACTGCGCTACGTTATCACTCCTTGGCCCGTTGCTAGAAATAGGACTTCACCACCACAGTTATCACAGACCCCTTCACTGTTTGAGGCGGAGATTCAACATTGACTCTCACACACACTCGCGACCAAATCTTCTATCAGGGTTATACGACGACATATATACGTATGATGCATATAATGGTTAATCAAAAGCAGCAGACCACTCCCTGTAAATGGTGTGCGTGAATGTCGCCAAAGCATGTGATGTATCCTAAAGCTTCCGCCCCTGAAGCCCGGGATAATAACGTGGGAAGCATCAGGAGTTATACGTTCTTAGACGTTCATCATAGGGTCCAAGTACGCTCTCCTACGGATAGACCAAATCACGATTTCATCTCTGAACACAGCCGCCACTCCAGCCATCCATCTCGCAGATTTACGCACGGTGACCGTGATTCGAGGAACCGATCGCATCACACAGTCATGTCGCCTGTTGTTGAAAAGTTTGCCCTAATTTTTTGGATACGAAACACAACCCGGTCAAATAGTACCCTTTAACCACTCTGGGCGGCGGCGCGGCGTCCAGCCATTTTTTGGGAAGGTGGAAGTGTGCATTGTTTGCCTCTTTGCTTGTTTCCTGTTTTCCGTGCTCCTCTTGTGATAGATGGGATGCAAAGTTCTATTGTATCAATAAGTTTGGCGATGCCATGGATATATTCCAATTGAATGGCAACTTTTGCGGAGTATGGGGGAATGATTTTCCGGCTGTTAATCCCTCAATCTTTCCCATGCACGGATCCAGTGCGAAGTTTGGTTACTGGTTTACATGACTGGATCTCGCACTATGGGCGCCAAGTCCTTTGGACCGGGGTCAGTCTGATCCATGTATCACAGGGACAACATGCACAATGACAGAACTTCAGGGCATTAAGCCAGAGGGACTGCGAGATTCCCCAAGACCAAGCCCAACCGGCTCGTCTCTCAGCGTCTAGACAGAGCAGAAGCTCTCCATCGCCCCACCACTCTTTCTCTAGTATAAATCTTGTTATTTGCATTATCTCTTCAGGTACTTTATGGGGAATTGGTTGATCTCTCCGATAAAAAAGGACCCCCCCTCACAATTAATAAATCCTTCATCCCAGGGTCTGGGCGGAGGATGTAGCTCCACCTCCACGTCGTATTATAGTCTATTTTGGGGCCGGTAATTTGACACCGTTTACAGGCCGACCTCCCATATACATGAACCTATTGTAGGAACAACCCTTGTTTTGCCCATGACACTGGTCTGGCGGACAATAAATCGCCCCCATATAAGCAACGCGCATGCTCTGTGAATTAACGCTTCTCCCAGCTTCTGGGTATTGACCCCTACAGAAACCCGCCACTTACCCGTCACATTGCTGCCAACGATTTTGTCCATTGGAGCCTATCTGGGTCATGCACCCAAAAGGCTGCAAAGCACTTATGATTGGATTCTGCTTTGCACAAAAAGGTTCTTGTTGGCACACGGTTGATATAGAGGAGCGGCAGAAGTAGGCCTGCCAAATATTGAATGCAATAGACCGGCAATCTTATTGTTACGCTTCTCTCGCTCTTGTGTCCGGCTCGCGCTAATAACTTCGCCGCACAAATTGCCACAGGAGGCGACCTAGACTATGTGTGGCCGAGGGAAGCGGGTAATTCAGTCTCTGATCAGACGTTTTTGGAAGTGCCTGATACCGGGTAGATCTGACCACAAGAATTTTGTCGCCCTTACGAGATTGGGTTAGATTCACGGATACCCAATAACCGGTAATGGCTCGGGGAAATCGTGCTTGATTCGTGATGGAACGCCATTGAAAACGGACTGTTGCACGTATCTTCAGAGACAGTCGTGTTGTGCAATGGCCGGATCGTGTATTTGAATTAATTTTACTGACTCGGAACCGTACCGCCGGAATTTGCCCGTGCTTGCATACTCCCGGGAGACACGCCTTGCCCCCAGGATCATCCTGGGATCCGGTCACTCATTTATTTTAAATCCTCCTTATAGACCGCTATGGGGTCAAGTCCCCAATGGTCAACTCCTGACTTCTAATAACAACACCCACCCGAAGTGTCGACTTAGGGGCTTTTATTGGCAGTTTTTTGCTGCCAGTGAGAAGGCTTAATGCGTATTCTTGGCGCAAAAGAAAACAAGTGATTTGGTCTGTTTATGGGGCGGGCTCAGGGCGGCATTTTCACAGTGATTTCCTTTTCTTTTTTGCAAAAGTTGTCGACCATAGCTTGCTTGTGAATATTTTTGGCTAGACCACCTAATTCAGTGCTCGCCCCGACAATGTTTGGCATTCTTGAAACAACCCAAAAATGTACCCGCCAATGCGGGCTGGGCTGGTTTTGGACGCCGCATCAGATCGCGACCCCGCACATATTAATATGTTCGTTTATACTGATGTTCATCTCAATAGCACTATTCGGGATCATCGAAATCTATTTTCATCCCAGACGGGCGCAATAGGTGCGCTGGGCGGTCGCTCTCTGGAGCCAAGCTCAACGCGAACTTATTAACCAAGTGATGGTGCCCCGCGAAAAGTGTCAGCGCCAATGATTCATCCGTTTCTCAGGGTTAATTTTTCAAGTGGTAAGTGATGCTTTCGCTGAAAAACAAGGCAATCAATGGACTGCTTCAGTCGGGCGCCTGGCGTGCTAGCCGGAATACAATTCTTTCGCGTTCAGCCAGGTGCTTTGCAGCTAATTTCAATCATGATGTCCGCGGGTATTCAATTAGCGGAAGATTCCAGTATTTGATAGCCCTAATTAAATGTTTCACTGGCATTTTTCCACCAAGTACTACCAGCAAAAAGCGATCATAGGTTAACTTCGTGGGCGCCGCGCTTGTGACTGTAAATCGACAATATTCTTCGGCGCCGCGATGTGTCTCTGGGCAAACTTATACTCCCGGTATACTGCTATTGCTGCTAACTGCATCCAAATCAGGCCTAATTCAAGAAGCCTGTTCGCCAGACCAGAAAACAATCCTGAAGAAAAATTGCAGCACTTTTCTTTTAAACGATCCGCCCGGCAGTTTTTGACTGCACAGCAATGAAATCTGTGATGAATATTGTGAGGCATTTGATATTGGGCCCCTGCGGACAAACCATGCTCAACAAATCTGCTCTCTTTAAGCGATTCGAAACGATCCAGAAAAAGCTTTGCCTTGTCGCCTGCAGTCAGTGTGAGCCCTGCCCGTCTTTCCACACACAGTTTAGATCTCTCGCCTTCGGTTGAAAGCCAAAAGCTATCCATGCGATACGTCGGAGTGGAACCCAACAAGTGTGTGTTTTTATCAGCTGTAAATTTCATCGCGCTTACAAGGCAATCATGAGTTATCGCCAGATGCGCAGACCATCCTGAATCACAGCACTCAAACTGAAAGTCAGGACGCTTTGTTCAGTCACCGCTCAACGGGTAATTTCCAGATCATTGATGATACCGGAGTGAACCGGACTTGCACCGGGGGTGTCATTCGGTTATGACTTAACGCTTCTCGGCGCCTTTGGACTTTCGAAAAAGCTTTCACGCTCTCTCTGACTCGCTCCGTCCCTCCAGTCTGCGCTACTCGCATCGGATCATTGACCAGTTGGACAATGATATCGTATATGCATTCTCGCGCACCTGGCCTCCAGTGTCGGCGGAGCTAATTTACACATGCTCACAGTTTCAACAACAGTGCGTCTATTGCGAGGATGGTACGTTTGTACATGTCACCTTGATGATAGGTACTGGTCGAATGGGCAGGAAGCAAAAAAATCATCGCAAAATATACTCTACGTTAATACCAGTGAATTTGAAAAGATAACCCAGCGGCGCGAGATGGGCCACGCTTCTCGTGGTGAATGAGTCAGCAAAAGCGAATTCTTAAATTTTACGTTCCTACGGAGCTCATTCTTTGCGGTTGCAGAATTCTGTGAGATTTGTGCTTGGTTTCTGGTGGGAAAAGTCGCCAAAACGTTACATCTTGTGTTTTCATCGGCTTGACCACCAATATAGTATCTGAGAAGTCAACCTATTCCCATAATCAAGAGAGCGCACGTTCATCGTTGTTGCCATGCAGGCCAGTCATCCTTCAATTGCAAATTAAGTCATCAACGATATTGGCCATTGCGCTCGAGCCTGTTAACCTGTCCAGGGCATGTGCACATTTGCGTTATAGCACACTTTGCGCTCTGGCGTTAATGGGCCATTGAACAAAATCAACTTCGGGATCGCCAATCATCATAGAATCGATTAATGCTTCAACACCGCAGAAGCTTATTCAGCTCTTTCAGCATTGCGGGTGTGGTTGTGTGAATGGCATTTTCATCCGGACCACGCACGTCGCACCGCTCCAAACTCTCGCGTTCGGGTCGCTGGTTCCAGAGGCGACTCTCTCACGACGCCCTTGGGCCCTCTACGTATTGCTACGCCAAGAAAAAGTATGCCTGATTTGCCAGTTTATGTCTATATAGTCAACTCGAGTAATATACATCACATCGGGGAGACTTCATGAGCGCATGAGCCTGTCGGTCCAACCCAGAGATACTGTTCTACTCCGAACGACATTCCATAGCATACCTCTCTCCGGATACCTGTGCTTGTGGCGGCATTAGAGTGTTGGGACGTCTTCAGTGGTTAAGAGTGTATCTCGTCCCGGCCTAGATTGTTGCTCTATACGTTTAATGGGACAATTGCACACCCTCTGAATAGCCGTCCCGCATGCAGAATACGAAATAATGGCCTTCATAAGCCATCAGCGTGCCTTCCCATGTCAAATATAATCCGATTATTTGATACGTGGTGTCATGCCGGCCCTCTAGATGGTGGTAAAAACCTCATTTAATGAATCGGGGTAATTCAGCATTGAAGGTCATAATAGCTCTGATATATATATATATATATGACCGCTCGACGACACACTCTGGTGAGCAAAGCCTGGAGAGTATGTAATTCGCGGATATCACATGAATGTTTGTTCAGTCTCCTGCAACCGGATGTGACTGGCTGGCAACATGCACTACGAATCTGATGTGTTCTGCCGGTATAAAGTTGCAGCAAACCAGCTGACGATCATATGCAAAGTCCTGTTTATTGTTTCAAACAAATGTTTTTAGGAGATTCATTTACCGATATTAACATCAGGCAACTACAAATGCGGGTCTCAGAGACCTTAACGATGTTGTGTTGTGTGCAAGCTATGAGTCAACATGTTTTCCCGAGCATTGCAGTCCCTTGATATAACGTAGATTATCGTATCTGTTGTCTTTTTATCTTCTCTATGACTATCGGGTGTGTTCATCTTCTTGTTATCACAACATCCCGGTTACTCCTCTACTCACCGGGCCTACATGTTCAAAATACGGTTATTTTCCTGGACGAATAATCTCTGTCTACTAGGATGCCCAGCATCGCCAGAAACCGAAGGTTTTAATTATAACCAGACAACCATACGTCTTCTTTAGAATAGAATGTTTCAAAGTGCATCGTCGCAGAATAAGAGCTCTCTTATAGTGCCACTTTTCACTGACCCGAAGTGGAGGGATGCGGGCATACAGTGCTCGGCCTTTGTTCGGCGCTAGGTCTGATTTTAATAACGGCCTTTTGTTTACCCGCACACTCACCCTTTGCGCAGAGCACGAAAATTTCGGCTTTTGGGTTACTGCCTTTTCCAATTTAATCGAAAAACAAGTGTACTTTTCCAAATACGTTGACCTTTGCCCTGATCCTACGGCGGATAATCGATAATTGAATCTGGTGCAGTGACTGTGTGTGCCGCGAATTCGCCATAAATATTCATAGATATTAGGTTATTTCTTGCTGATGTGAGATATGCGGACTGATATACTCTCTCGCGGTTGGTTCTGGCTCAGACGTTTAATGACGCGCGCTCCTTAGTATACCGACTTTCTCGATGCAGCAGGCTCACGCAAGTACTCCGCGTCCCCCCTAAGGAATGGGGCTTGATGCGGTCTGAGGACAGCGAAACGGAATTGAGATTGAGCTTGTTTTTCAGGTGCTCGCCAGGGCTACCGCGAAAAACTGGGGCTTGTTTTTGAGATAAGGTCTTCCTTCCTGGGCTACAGTCAAAACAAATTAGAAAAAATGTACGAGGACAGGGCGCGAACGAAGAGTACAATAATCAAATGGTTTGGGCTCTCTCAAACGTTATGAGCGTATGCACTCTCCCACAGTGATCGATGTGACAGTGTGCTCTCTCGCATATCTTAATAGATTAGATATATATGACAGCTGCGCACTACTCTCGCTCTCTACCTCACTTCGCTCGACTCAGATTTTGTCTCCTCGGATGCTCTGGGCTTGGTGAGCCGCAGACCCTTAACTGACTGCTACCGACGCGTGAACTCTAAGAGGTTTCATGAATGAAACGAATTTACATTACGCAACGCACGACGAAAGTTGCGTTGTTGGCGTGGATGTCGACTGGCAACGCTTGTTCGAGTCTAGCATATCCCGCATTACCCCTTCCTAGAAACAGAGAAAAAAACGGCGAATAAGTGTCTCACACACGCTACACACGCGTGGTGCTCGCCTGCACACACTTTTGAGGGGCTGTTTTTGTTTGAAATATCGGTTCTGAGCGCCAAGTGCTTTCTTGCCACTTTAAAGACTAATAATTCTCAGTAAAACCTATTGCACGTGATCACATACATTACGATGATGGCGGGCACACAGGTGAGTGCGCATACAAGCTGTCAGATGTGCTCTTCTGTTTCCGGCGAGGTAACTGGCTTATTCAGATTTGGAAAAGCGAACGATGTGCGCAGGAATAAAGTGCTGCGCTTGACAACCTTTTTTCAGCTGGCGGGGCGCGTATCTCTTGGTGTTTAATGCCAAACAGATGGCCCACGTCGGCCGTGGTATTCGCGTCGCATTCGAAGGAGATGACCGAGCTGAGCTACAGGAGCCTTACGTGGGGCTGGAAATTCCATGAAGCAATGGGCATGATTGTCCGTACTGCCGGTGTTGCAGCAAACCGAAGAATCGCAATGGGATCTGAGAATATTCTGGTCTCAGTTGTGGGACGGCGATTCGATTTCGCGAACCGAAAGACAGCAGCGCACCATTTCTGGTGTATTCAGGAAAGCACATATTTCATCATTCGCGCTTTATCGTGTGTTATTGAGTAAAGACATGGCAATCCTGGTCGGATTCCCCTGAAGTTTATTCAAACCGGCTACGATTTCATGTGCGAATGATTTTGGGTGATGCCGCATGAACTGAGCAAGTTCAATTGTATCAGGCAAGTACCACTTATTTACCGTTATGCAGCTTTGGAAAGTCTCAGATAGATGAGATGCCTTCCGTCATTGAAAGTGCGTTTGGCCTTCCCAGTGGTGCTTCTGGTGATTGCAATGCTGCTGTCAGAAAGCGGTTGATCTTCAATTGACGTGAACTCGCGCGCCGACGCCTCAGATCGGTTTTTTTACCTCGCAGTTGCGAACAGCGGATGAAAGACAACTCCGCCGCGTCAATTACGTCTTGCTCGCATCTCGCCAGTGGTATGGTCCACGGTTTATCGACATTCGATCTCTCATATACACTCAGGTACACGTTAAGTTTGAGGTCGAAAACCAGATAAGAAGATTTCGCATTAAGTGTATTGACAGCTCGCGGACTCGATGCGCGAGCTGCGTTTATCTAACAGAATACTGTCTCCTTGGGTGTCGTCGCTCGGACAATGTCACTACTCGTTAACGTTACGTGGCTTTTGCGCGTTGCATGTAGCCGCTCAGGGATAAGTCTGTTCCGCGTTTTTGCCGTTTAGGCCACGTAACGCCGCGCTCACGCACTCCTTAGGTTCTGGCGTGGCATATTACGATTGGTATTGAAGAGAAGGCAGAGCGACCAGACGTACGGACTCAGTTACTGAATCTGGTCGTTATAGCGCAATTGACCTGGTTCTGTTCGGCAGGCAAACGCTTTCATGTAGCTGAATCGAGAAAACGCGTGCACGGATTTGATTGCGAATTCGACAGTAACGCTCAGTTGTGGTGTCTCTTGGCGTTGCTTGATTCCTCTCCGCATATGACTGGAAACGCCGCATTATGATATCACGCTCGATAAAGACGGCAATGAATAAACAAACCAGTAGTCTCAGTTAATTACAACGCTCTTGAAATTGACAGCAACGTTTATAATTAAAAGAAAAAGATCTGTTCTGGAGCAGCCTGCGGTTTCGACTGCGTAACTGCTGCCCAATCGCCACCGGCGCCGAATCATGAACGGTGACGGTTCTGAACGTTAAACCAAGTCTGTTGAAACGTTTGTTAGCGTATTGACCGCGAAAGCTCCTTGTAGAAGAGTCAGTAGAAACCTCAAAAGCAAGACCTGGCGCGCGCGCGCATGTGGAAAAAAGAAGCTGGGAACCAGGAACTCCGTCGCAGTCGAGCGGAAATTATATAACAGCTATAATTCCGACGGTATATAATAACAACCACGTCCGCTGATCGATCAGAAGCTAATCCCAGTGATGATCGGCCAAAAAATCTAACGTCAGGAATCCAGGCCCCAAGATGAAGCGGGCCAACACCGGGACACAAGCCTGCGACCGATTGTGACTGAGGTCTGACGATAACAACCGCAAATACCTAATGCAACACGTATATCTCGGAGGCTGGTTGGGACGTCAGTCGCGGTGGTGCGTTGCTGAGGTGATGCCAGCAGCGATCCGTGCCGTTTTTGCCCAAACGTAATATAATGATCGAAAAGTGTGAACGCTTCGAAAAAGCAGAAAAGCAGATAAAAGTTGAATAAGTTGAAAAAAGTGAAAAAGTTGAAAAAAGTTGGAAAAGGAAACGCCATTCGACACCCACCACCGAAGTTTGAATGGCAATGCTTATACCAGCACCTGGAACCTTGAGTGGAATTGGTAATGACTATTCCTGTTCTCGACTGAGCCGAGTTGACGAGGTAAACAAAAACCTAAAAACAAACCTGGCACCACGCCGCTCCACGTACCAGCACCGGTTTCCCAGTGCAATTAATCGTCGACGTCGCGGAGCGCCACGAAAGATTAAAGAAATTCGTGATACAAATGAGGTAGGAAAAAAATTCCTGCTTCGGCTTGATAATGAGACTCAGAGGTTGCAAAACCA
>Ga0163217_1054729_pt1 | contig 12410 bp, 15 predicted proteins | sample SynspAceP_FD_185933 | JGI IMG/M metagenome (GOLD analysis project Ga0163217, IMG submission 185933) | Saline lake microbial communities from Ace Lake in Antarctica - Synechococcus sp. Ace-P (PacBio error correction) | ecosystem: Environmental > Aquatic > Non-marine Saline and Alkaline > Saline ... | reverse complement strand
TCACCCACCTTGATTCCCTTTATGCCAGCGCCTTCACGATCGTCCTGGTGAGTGGCCTTCTGGCTCTCGATGATCCCGCACGGGTCTTGAGGTGCTGGTGGCGGCGATCACGGTGCGGTCAGGTGTGACCAGATCATCCAGCCCAGGCTGATGGGTACAGAATCGTTTGGCTTGCAGGCCGGCCTGGCTGCTGGTCAGCCTGCCGATCGGCGGCCCGTATTCGGCAGCTTGCTCGGCCTCGGCGCCTGTTGGCCTGGCTGCTTGGCGGTGCCGGTGGCGAGCTGCCTGAAAAACCTTTCTCGATGAGCTCGCCTGCCCCTGGGACTGCCTGAGCCGGGCGGAAATCCGTGGCCGTTGAGGCCGGGCCTGGACGTTCGCGGGCCCTGAGCGATTTCACACACCGATGCCCACGTTCAGCCGCCGGCCTCCGCTTGGCCGGAAGCCCTCCTGGCTTGAGCGTCGCCAAGGCGATGGCCAGCTGATCTCCCTGCAGCCTCGATCTGCCCTGCTTGAGGGTGCGCCGCTGCCGGCGGAGGTCTTTTGAGCCGGCTTGAAGCAGACCGCTGGGCTTCGCTGTCGCTGAGCCTCCAAACCCGGTGATCACAGTTACGTTTTACGCCCTTTGCCGGCCTTGGTGCGCTGCACCCCGCACCCGGCTGCTGGGATCGGGGCCGCCGCACCGGCGCCTGAGCTGCCCGCCCTTTCGGTGCTCTCGGCCTTGCTGAATTCTTGCCAACCTCCCTTGCCATGGCGCCCGTTGTTCGCGACGCCCCATCACAGCGCAACGGCCCAGCCTCCGGTATCGCCAGCGAAGCGTTGAAGCAGCTTCTTAGGCGGGACTTTATCACGCCCTCTTCCGGTTGACCAGCACGCTCCCTCCGTCCATCGGGATCCCGCCACCCTGGCCGCATCGGGTGCGGCCAACGCGCGGGCCGGTCGCTTCGGTCGCTTTCGGCGGCCAGTACGTGCCGAAACGCTGATGCCGGCCCTGCGGGAGCTGGAAGCGGCAGCAAGCGGCGGCCTGTGCCGACCGCCTTCACCGCCCGCCTGGATTACCTGCTTTGCGTACCTACGTGGCCGGCCCACCCCGCTCTATGAAGCTGAGCGGACTCACCGCCCACTACCAGCGCCCCTGAGGGCGGCCCGCGCCTTCTGGCTGAAGCGCGAAGACCTCAACCACACCGGGCGGCCCACCAAGACAACAACGCGCTTGGCCCAGGGCCCTGCTGGCCCTGCGTATGGGCAAGAGCGGATCATTGCTGAAACTGGCGCTGGCCAGCACGGGCGTGGGCCACTGCCACCCGTCTGCGCTCGCTTCCGCGGTGGGAATGCGTGGGTCTACATGGGGCGCCGGAGGACATTTGCCGCGCCAGGCCCTCAACGTTTTCCGCATGCGCCTGCTGGAGCCAGGGTGCAGCCGGTGACAGCCGGCACGGCCACCCTCAAGGACGCCACCAGTGAAAGCCATTCCGCGATTTGGGCTGACCAACGTGGAGAGCACCCACTACATCCTCGGCTCGGTGGCCGGCCCCACCCGCTACCCGGATGCTGGTGTGCGCGATTTCCACGCCGTTGATCGGCCACGAAACCAAGCGGACAGTGCGCCGCAGGCTTCGGTCGCCTGCCTGATGTGCTTGCTGCCTGCGTCGTGGCGGCCTCCAATGCGATGGGGCCTGTTCCATCCGTTTCGTGAACGACCCTTTCCGTGCGCCTGGATCGGCTTGTGGAGGCTTGCCGGTTGAGGGGGTGGCCACCGGGCGCCACCGCCGCCACGGGATCACCGAGGGCCGCGTCGGCGTGCTGCACGGGGCCATTGAGGCCCTGCTGCTCCAGGACGCCGAGGGTTTCAGTCCAGGAGGCCCATTTCGATCAGCGCCGGCCTCGACTATCCCGGGGCGTCGGCCGGAACACAGCTATCTCAAGGAGCTCGGCCGGGCCGAATACGCCGCCGTCACGACCAGGGAGGCCCTGGATGCCCTGCAAGCGGGGTCAGCGAGCTTCGAAGGCATCATCCCGGGCGGCTTGAAAACGGCCCATGCCTTTGCCTGGCTGGAGTCGCCTCTGTCCGACGCTGGCGCGGGCACGGAGTTGGCTGTTCAACCCTCTCTGGCCGCGCGACAAGGATTGTGACCCACTCGTGGGCCGAGCGGCTCGGCGATGCGATGGCCCGGTTGAGAGCGAAACGGGCGGTTGAGCTGGCCGCACGCGCGTTGCCGGGCCACGGGCGGTCATTGCTGCCGGCCACGCAGATGCCGAGTGATCGGCAGCGGCGGCTGCCAGGGCAGGGTGTAATCGGCGACCAGCCGTTTCGTGATGGGGCCAAAGCGCCGGTGGGCTTCGCGCACCAGCTCCTGCCACCACGTCGGTATCGGGGCAGATGCCCTGTTGGAGATCCCGCTGGACACCGATTGCATAGGTTGCGTTGGGTGGGCGACGGGGGACCGCTCAGCGGGTGGCGGAGGCCTGGGAGTCGGCTTCGGCTTCCAGGCCAAAGCGGGGCAACTGCTGGAGCGCTGCCGCTGGACTCTCGATCGGCCTTGTTGGATCTGGCTGATCTCGGATGGCCGCGCTCCAGTTTGAGCTGATGGGGGCGATCTCCAGGCTGTCGCGGCGATAGAAAGCGCCACTTCGAAGGGGGGGCCGCGGTCAGATTTTGGGAGCGACGGGTGATCCACCTGGCGACACCCAGCAGAGCGGGCGGCGTCTTCGAGTGGAGAGTTATGTGATGGCCCACGCCATCGAGGGGAGGCTTGCCGTATTTGCTCTCACCGATTTCTGCAGGAATGGTGTTTCCGGGCGTGGCCATGATCGCGTTGCCCTTGGGGATAGATCTTTGATAAAGCCGTGGCTTTGTCCAGGGCGATTCTGGCCCACCGAGGATGAAGGTGGCCTCACCGCTGGCGCACCGCCTGGCCGCAGGTCCGAGTGATTCGCCTCCTGCACGCACGCTGGATTCCCGACCGATGGTAGGCCGCGGGCTTTAAACAGAATAGGTTTGCGCTCCAGCAGGTCGGGGGCACGTTGGCGGCTCGGGCGAGCGCCTGCGGCTTGGCTTTGAAACCGTCCAGGCGGCTTGGTCGAGATCGGCGGCTGATTCCAGTTTCAAACAGGCCTGGGTGGTGCCAGGGTTGCCGGCCGCCACAGGATGAACAGGGCGATCGGGTCTGGGGCTGGAACACATGCAGCTTCGATAAGCTGGAGATGTTAATCCCACACCGGCGATTGGTTCCGGGAGTCTGAGGCCATCACCAGCCCATCCTCCAGATAAAAAACCGACGGCAATAGGTCAATGCTCGTGAGCCTCGCTGAGGCAGGGCGCTGGCAGGCTACTGGGCGACTGACGCGCACCGGCCCGCGCGGGCCGGTGGCCGTAGGGGCCATTCCGCATCGGCCCGACCAGTGGGGCACCTGGCCGCGGCTGCCATCGCCCGCTCGTAGGTGGCCTGCACCGAAACCGCGCACTGCGTTTGAAGCGCCGGTGGGGGGTGTTCTGCGCCGCATCCACCACCCCGTCGAGGGGGAATCGCCATGGCAGGGCCATCAGCGGAAGCAGGATTCCTCCGGTCCGTCGCGATCGCTGACGTCGCGGACGCAGCAGTTTCTGGGGTCTTCTTCCACAGCTGAATCAGCGGCCGCAAGCTGGCGGTGCGGCTGATACTCCGGTTGGCCCAAGCAGGCCAACCTGAGGCCAAGGGCCCACGGCTCCTTCGCCATCCGCCCTGCGGGCCAGTTGATGGCTGCTCATGGGCTTGGAGCACACCCGGCCACTGGTTGCAGCTGGGAGGGGAGGCCTCTGCCAGCGGATGGTGGATCGGGATTGGTTTCTCGGGAGCTTGATGCATTCACCAGCGCTCTAGGGCAGGCAGTTTCCGGTCGGGTTCCGGCCTGCAGCCGCACATTGAGGCTGCAGGCCACCCCTCCGTCTCGACCAAAAAAGATCAGGCAGGCGATCACCGGCCGCCACCAGCCGCGTTGCCTGCAGCCGCGACTGCAGGCGTTGTGGGCGGGTGATCAGGCTGAGCAGTCCGGTTGAATGATCGGCCAGGCCGCCCGGGCCAGTGAACAGGAGATCATCCAGTTGCGCCCATTTCAGGCTCATAGCCAGCAGTTCACGCTCAGCTGAAAGGGCGCCGCGCCGGGGGTGGCAGCAGATCGTCAACAAACAAACCTGTAGCCCAGCTGGCTCGGAACCGGCCGGCGGAGATGTGGGGCTGGACCAGCAGACCTTTCTGCTCCAAGCACCCCCCATGGCGGTACGCCACGTGTGGCGGGGCTGGCGGGAAATCGAAAACGCTTCACCCAGGTCTGGACTTACCCACGGCGCTCCACCGTTGTCACGTAAGTGCTAATTGGTGCCACTATAGCACCGTTGGTCCCGCCGTTGTCAGGTCTAGGCACGTTGGTGATTGAACTGATTCAAATGGATTCTAGGGTCTCTATTGGCACAGGCTTCGCGCTACTGTGATTTTAAGCTTGCTGGCCTTCTTCACTTGGCCGGCAGAGAAGGACTTGGGTGAATAACGTTGCCCTTTATCAGCACTTGCCTTGGGATGAATCCAGCTTCTTGCTTTGCTTATTGCGAACAGTTCTTTTGGGGTTTTGTGTAAGTCGTGGGGATCGTATTGCTTCCCCTGTGCAAGCTGCAGGTCGGCAAGGCTGTTGGTTGGCGGGTTTCGCAGTAGCGGGCCACCGAGCGATTCACCTCCACGGTCCAGGCGCGATTGCCGCCCCTGCAGGTTCCAGACCTGATCGAATCCCTGGGTTTCGATCAGCCAGCAGCCGAACTGGCAGCTGCGAATCCCCGCAGGCAGCAGAACACCACCACCTCCCGGTCCCGGACCAGCAGCAAGCCGATCTGAGACATCCACTCCTGCGAGCGGCTCAGGGGCAGGTGGATCACGCCCTCACCAGGTTGGCCTGTGGACCAGTTCGGCGTCTTTCACGCACATCCACCAACTGCAGCGCCTCTCTCGAGCGAGCCTTGGCCTGCAGCTCCTGGGCCCGCAGGCCTGGAGGGGGGATGGGTTTGGAGGGTTCATTCGAAGGGGTTTCCCGGGAGTGCAGGGCCAGAAGCGAGGCTGGAGGTCCTTACGAGGTCCAGCCGGATGCCTGAGAAGACCACCGCTAGCGCGAGCAAAGCAGCCTGGATGCATAAGGATTGGAGGCGAATCCTGCCTTGGACCATGAAAGGGGGCGCCCTTCCTTGGTGTGGTGCTTGACCGCTGGCCCTGACCCTGCTCGCCATCGGCGTCGGCGGTTGGTGGCTGGTGGTGCGGCAAGCCCGCTCAACTTGCCAACATCGCAGGCCATGGCCGTGCCTGAGGCGGCGCGGTTTCATTCCCCGGCACCGCCCCTCTTTCAGCCCTCCATCTGCTTGCACCAATCCTGATGGGCTTGGTGGCCTACACCAGGGTCATGGGCTCCAGCAAGGCAGCGGCGACCGCCGCGGGCAGTGGCCGCGGTTCGGAGCGCCTTGCGTGATGGCGCCTTGCAAGACTGCAGGACTGGATTACGCCAGTGAGCTGGCCGATTGGCTGGGCTCCCAGACCAGCCTGCCCTGATGGCTCCCGAGGCCCCGCTGGCCCGACCGGGCTGGCTGCTCGCCATGGAAAAAGTCGGTGATGCGGAGGGGCCGCCTCTTCCTGCAGCGCTTTCTGGCAGACCCGCAGCCTTGGCGGGCAACGGAACTTGCCAGATCAGCAGCTATCGCGGCATGGGCTGATCAGCGGTCGTGGCGGCGTGACGGCGAGCGGGCCCAGGGCCCCTCGCCACGCTTTGATCCCATGACCGGCTGCGTTCCTTGGTGGCCTCAGGGTCGCCGGTGTGCTCGAGCAGGCCCTGGGATGTCTCCCAGATCGCCGAGCTCAAAACCCAGGCGGAAAAAACCCACGACTGGCCGGCCGATTCTGCAACGTCTTGGCCAGGCATTGCCCTGATCACGGCCCGGGGCCCGACGTCTTCGGCCGATTGGCTGGGGGATTCCGGGCGGAGATTGGGGCCGATCCAGACGGTGGTTGGCTGGTGGCGGCCCTTTTCTCCCTCGGGTCGGGCGTTACGGCTTGAGTCCGACATCGACCTGCGCCAAGCCCTGCCGCTCGCTCAGCTCGAGCTTCCAGCCGCCCTTGCTCTCGGAACTGCGCAGTCCGGCCAGCCAAGCCTTGCCCTGCATCCAAGAACCCGGCCCTGCTGTTGGCAGGAATCCCGCAGCCCCCGAACGCATCGGGTTCACCACAGCCAGCGAGGAGCGAGGAGCGTGCGCTTGGCAGCAGCAGGGACCGCTTCGATGCCGAGGCTGTGGCCACTGATTTCGCGCTCTGGCAGCGCCTGCTTGGCTTCCGCTTGCTGCACCAAAGCCTGCTCGGATTGGCCGGAACCCTTTCCCGCCTTGTCAGCCGTCACGATCAGGGCCCCTTGCTCTGGAACATTACACCTACCACTAATCCAGCCACTAGGCTGTTTGCTGCAACGTGAGACCGCGATTTCCGCCAAGGCGCCGCCCAGCTCCAACCTCGCCTCAGCGCCGATGGCGCCCTTGATTCTCTGCCCCCCTGATCCGCTCCGACGCGGATGCCTCTGCAGGTCTGGACCCGGCTGGAGGCGCGCCCTCGTCAAGGCAACGCGGACCCAGCTCCAGGCCCAGCGTTGTGTGCCCACCCGAGTCCGTCAGACTACGCGTGGGCCTGGTGGGGCCGAAGGGCCTCGGGCGTACCGACGCATTGAAGGGCCCGTCAGCCTCCCCAAGGGAGCGGGCTCCTTCAGCTTTTGCAGGCCCTGGGTCGCCCCTGGCTCCGCTTCAAGCGGCCCTGGCCCAGAAGCCGCCCGCAGGCTGCTGGCCCTGTGCATCCTGATGCGGCTTCGCTCACGGTTGGGCAGGCCCCATTGGCCAAACCACGATCGACGGGTCTCGCCTTTCAGCCTGGAAGCGGAGGTTGAGAGAACACAGAGACCGACCTTGCCCTAGCGCTGCGGCGCCGGTCTGAGCTGCGGCTGCAGGCCACGAATGATGCGGTGACATCCCAGTTGCTTTGCTGCTGCGCCATGGGCTTGCTCTCGACCGGGAGGCTGGCCGGGCGTTTGGCCTGGCCGATCAGCAGCGGGCCTCTCACTCGACGGGGAGGCGACGCCAACGCAACCGCTCTGGGTGCGTGAAAAGTTATGGTGGGGCCTGGGACTGGGCTGCGATAGGATCCTTTTCGAGCCCCCTGCTGCCGGCGCCCAGCGAAACCGCGGAATCTTCTGCCCTCGCGGGCGGCTTGGCCCCCCGCCTGAAGCAGGACCTGCCTGCACTGGCGCGAGCCTGGCGATCCCCTCGATCTGTTTGCCCCTGGTCGGGCGGGCACGGACTGCCGGCGCTGGCGGCGGCTCTGGCCTGTGGGCCATGAGCCGGATACTGACGGCGCGCCTGGCGCCCGCAGTTGTGCGGGCGGCCGCCGAAGCCCCTGCGGCTGCGCAAAAGCCGGAGTGGCGCCTTGTGCGGTCTCTCGCCGGCAGTACCGGAAGCCGCCGATGTAATGTCTCGGCCGGGCCTGCCTGAGCTCCTGCTTCACGCCCCGCAGCCTGTCAGCGCCGCTACGGCGCCCCCTAAGAGGATCGCGCCCTACCAATTCGACTCCCATTGGTGGTGCAGATGGATGGTTGGAATAGCAAGGCAGAGAAACATGCGGCAGATCATCTGCGGCAAGAGAAATTGCGGCCCCAGCCGCCCCAGGCCTTCCGGCCCGGACTTGGGGGGGGGGGGGGAAAAAGGGGGCGGTCCCGGCCCACCGCAGTTCGTCCATCTGCGACATCGAGGCCAGAAGGTCTACTCACCTACCGCGGCTATGCGTCGATGAGCTGGCGGGCCAACAGCAGCTTCCTTGGAAACGGCCTATCTTTGCTGATCTGGGGCGATCTGCCCAGCTTCGATCAGCTTTGCGCGCTTTCGAGAACGATTGTCCGATGGCACCGTCGGGTGAGCTTCCGTATCCGCGACATTGATGAAGTGCTTCCCGGCGGGAACGGCCACGCGATGGATTGCGCTCCGTGGGGACCTTCTCTTGGGCTCTTCTATATCACGCCGCCACACTACAGCGCCCTCGACGATTCCGCGATTACATCGTTGACGCCCGGTTGACTGCGAACTGAATCGCAAGATCCCCACAGATGGTGGCGCTGAACCTACCAGCTGTCCGCAAAAGGCCAAGATTCCCATCCAGGCCGCGACGATCTCCCCTATTTCGGGCCATAATTTCCCTCTACATGATTCACCGAGCGGGAGCCCGATCCCCTCGCCGCTCGGATCTTCGACCGCCTGCCTGATCCTTCACGCCGAGCACAGCCTCAACGCCAGCACCTTCAGCGCCCGGGTCACCGCCAAGCACCCTCACCGACCCCTACGCGTTGGTGGCTCGGCAGGGAACCCTGGCTGGCCCCTCTGTCATGGCGGCGCCCAAATTGAAAGACGCTGCTTCGCCCATGCTTCGAGACAGATTACGGCACGGAAGACCAGGTGGAGCCCTACTGGCATAGGCCATCGCTGAAAAAATGCAGTAAGATCATGGCTTTGGTCACCGCGAAATACAAGGTGAAGGATCCCCGCGCCGTGATCCTGCAAGACCTGCCGAGCAACTCTTTCACCGCTTCGGCCACGATTCGATGTACGACCTGGCCCGTCGCCTTGAGAGGCGGCCGCCACGCGGCTGGGCGAAGGGCATCTACCCCAATGTCGGATTTTTATTCAGCCTCGTCTACCGCACCAGCCTCTGGCATCCCCCGCGGACCTGTCCACGCCGATCTTTCGCGATCGCCCGGGTGCGGCGGGCTGGCTGGAACCCCACTGGAATGGCAGCAGCTCCGGTCGCTCAATCGGATTTTAACACAGACGCAACCCCAACCCAGATCTAACGCAGTTCCGCAGAAGCTGGGTTGCCCCTGGATGCCCGAAAAATGCCGCGGGTGGCGGTTTTAATTGCATGCACCGGATCCGATTCGGACCAGTTGACGCTGTGCGTGATGATGACCGCGCCAAGTCCCATGACAATGCTGACGACTCTCGCTGGCGAGCGTCAGATACCTTGTTAGCAGCTTCACCACGGCCATGGGAGGGCTTTCGCCTCACTCCGGGCACCGCCCACCTGCCTCTGGTCTGCCCCTGCCCGTGCTGGGCTGGCGCCGCGGTTTGATCGGCGTTACTGGTCAAACGTCTGGCTGGAGCGCAAAAGATCTCCGCCGCGTTCAGCAGGCGCATCCGTTTCCGGAATTATCGCCGGGGTCGCCGCTTGTTGCTGCAGCCCCTCGCCGCGTAGCTGCTCTGGAAGTAAACACACCCTGCAACCGATGGCCATGCTGTTCACCCTCGGGCCCGATCCTGGTGCTGATCCCGGTTGATCCTTCTCCTGGCTGGTGATCCCCTTCGCCAGAAACATGCTCATCAGCGTCCAATTGTCGGCGTGATTCCCCTCATGTATCCGGCCAGCAGCACTCCAGCCGCCACTCGGCCTTGCCTGAGAGTGGCTTACGCCAGCAACCACAACCACAATATTCGCTTTCTTGTGGGTGGGCTGCGGGCGGCGGCCCAGTCGATTCAGCTACGAGATTTCCCCTTGCCCTGGCGGTGCTGGCGGTGAGGGGTGATGATGAGGCAACTCGCTCAGCACCATCGACATCAGCTCAAACCAGCAGCACACGGCCGGCATCCTCAGCTGGAACATCTGGCCGGTCCCAGCCTCGGGGCTTACCTGATTCTATCTGGATCTGCAGACCCTGGCCCGACATGCCGAGCGACCCTTTCACCTTTCCGAACCTTTCCCGATGCAGATAAGAGTACTGGTGGCCGGATTACCAGACGAATAATTCCGGCAATGAAGTTCGCCCTTTCTCTTACAACTGGCAGCGAAATACATCCACAATTCTGGTGCCTCAATCGGCCACCTGTTCCGTGTGGCCAGGTAGCTCTATAGGCGGCTGGGACTCACGATACGGTGGAGTGGTTAGCCGGGCGATTGGCGTCCGTACGAGATTGCCTGTGTGCAGGTGATCACGGGCTGCTGGGTAATCGTTCATATGACCGTGCTCAAGACCTACCTCGCTGGATGTTCAACAGAATACACTCGCTGCGCATAGAAACCTGCCCCGGAGTGCGGATTGACCAAACTGCTCGACTCTGGGCTGGCAATATAACATGAACAATGCGATCGCCTCGGACACAATCTGCTGGTCACCGCCGATGAAGCTGGCCTACAATGTTTGCTCTAGCAGCGTCTCCATCATGAAGTGAGTCAGAGTACCTTCTCCAGAACTCCCTCCAACTCGTTCGAGGGGGCCCTCAGTTACAGCTTTCGGTTGCCCGTATAGCCCCTCTGCCCCTCTCACACTTCCGACTTCTCCAGCCATGTTCGGGATCTCCAAAAGGTCGGCGATTACACCAAAGACGCGCTGTATCGCCCATCTACATCCCCAAGGCCCTGTCGGCTCACTAAGACCACACTAGCCGGGCAGAGCCGATCACCGGTTCAGTACCCCTACGAGAAGCTGATCCCGTCAGAGCGTTTTACCGGGCCTGATCTTCGACACACACCGGTGCTGTGAGTCGTGATGTGCGGGCTGTGTCCGAATTCACCTGCCTATGAGCATGAAACAAGCAACCCAAGAAGGAAAGGAGCTGAGTAACTACTTCAATCGGATTTGGCTGTTGATGATCTTCTGGCGGGCAACTGCGTGGAGAAATTAATAGCCAATTGCCTTCTCCATGACCGACAAGAGTATGAGCTTGGACGGCTTGCGACTCGCCCCATGCCCAACTTCGACATGTGTTGGCCCGTGCCACACAGCGTCACCATGATCCGGCCGTTCCATCCTCCCAAAGTGCTGCACCTATCCCTGCCCAAGTGAAGATGGATCCCACGGCGTCGATCCAGCCCGGCCCCAGGGCCTGCAAGCTGCCCAAACAACGGGTGCTGGCTGAAAAACTCCAAGGCCGGGTTCAAAATGGGGAGTCAGCCTGTTGACGATCGCTTCACCACCCAGGGAATTTGTTTCCCTTATTCCTGTCCGGCCGCCGTGCTGTGTTCGGTTCATCGGCGTGGTTCTGCTGCCCAAACATCGTCTATTTCGGCCTTTCTGTCGGCCGGCGTTTTTTCCTGACTAATGTCTGGTGGGGGCCTCTATCTGATTGCTCAACGCCAGGTTTCGTGCTGGCCACCAGCCTGACTAGGATACTAAGACAGGCGCGGTCAACGGCTGAATCCTGTGCGATCATGTGGTCAACAAGAAGGAGGCGATGGCGGACATTTCCAGGTCTAAAGCTTGCTCGCCTGCTCTCCGGTGGTGTTATGCCTCGGCCTCTTTCCTGATTGCTTGCTCGGGTCGATTCTCACCACGCCATGGCGGTGCCTGGCCCCAGTTCCGATCGGCGATGACGCCACCGTCCGGTGGCATCCATCTCTCACCGACTATCTCCTTCTTTTGAGTTGGCCCGGTGTTTGCATGCTGATGTCGATGATCGGATGCAATTGTGCTGGCCAGGCGCGATGTACCCTTCACAGTGTCGACATCGTCCACCGGTGATGATGCCGATCAGGCCCTGATCGAGAAGTCAACATAAAACTCCCCTGCCTTGATCGAGGACCCCCCCAGCTGGCTGAACCACCGCTCTTGGAGACCAGACGATTCGATGACCGACCAATTTCGATTGATGTGCCCCTAGCAAAAGGCCTATCTGGTTGCTAGCGGCGATTCTCTTCTGCCAACAGGGGTGTTGGGTCTGAATCACAAGCCGCATTAGCTGTGCGGCGTAGCTGATTTGAGTATCGAGTGATGCTTCACGCCGGTCAACGATCAACCTGATGGCCGTCTCCAGCTACATCGCATGGCCAGCTGGATCCGTGCGTCAGGTGTTTGACATCTTTGTGATCCACGTGCGGCGGCTGAAAGCGGCTGGTGGGCCTGGGCGATCCTGCTCTCTCTCTTATCGGAACGGTCCGAAACCTGTCACGATATGGAAAGCGCTTAAACTGACTTCGCTGGTTAGATCTACTCAACCTCTTCATGCAGCTTGAGAGGGTCTGCTGCATCCTGACGTAGGAAATCAGTACAGGAGGCCCAGCGACAGGGCCGACTCTGTGCGGCGATCTCCAAGGGGGCATGCAGTCACGGGTCGCCACCAGTTGGTCTGGCTCCACAACATCGTCCCCGGCCTAGACTGGCCACAGAAACCGCGCCTGCCAGAATCTCACCGATTTCTGCTCGGCGCGGTTGATGGCACGAGTGCTGGGCCGCCGCCAGGCCACCTGGCCCTTGGGGTGGCGATCCTTCAGCTTCAACCGTGAGGTGTGCCACTTCGGTTTTCTCCACGCCAGGCGCCAACGCAGTTGCTGGTTCTTTCACGCCCCAAAGCACCCCGGCAGCCAATCTACTGGCAGCGGGCTTGGCCC
>Ga0163217_1018180_pt1 | contig 12410 bp, 5 predicted proteins | sample SynspAceP_FD_185933 | JGI IMG/M metagenome (GOLD analysis project Ga0163217, IMG submission 185933) | Saline lake microbial communities from Ace Lake in Antarctica - Synechococcus sp. Ace-P (PacBio error correction) | ecosystem: Environmental > Aquatic > Non-marine Saline and Alkaline > Saline ... | reverse complement strand
TATCTATACCCATTATTATTGTCTTCCAATTCAGTTAGAATTACAATTCATCTTTCTAACCCGATGTTTTAATTTTTAGGAGTTTGGGCCCTTCTGCTCATGTTTTTCAAAAATTTTGCATATGACTTTTCTCCATTTGTTTCCTTTATGGCCACTTTCCACCTCTTCTTTTGTCACTTTTTGCACAGTGACCCAACCACTTGGAACCTACCTTAATTTATTACTAAAATGCCTCAGAAACAGTGCAGGCATTAATTAAGGTTCAACACTGGTTGCATAACAATTCCATAGGCAATTGATATGGCCATTAGGTTTAAGAAATGGGCCTGGCGACTTTTTCCATTAAAGTGGTGCCAAACCTGCAAATATAGTTATGATGTTAAAAATATTGGCCCTAAATCTTGATGTACCTGCTTCAGAAATTGGGCGTCATCAAATTTCATTCCCTCTCTAAGGTTTCCCATTAAATTTCCCAGATCAGCACCAAACCGTCATTCACCAATATTACCAATAAGGGCTATTTATCCCCAACATGGATAAACGTTAATAGGAAAAATCATGGATCAAGGCCCAACGCTACGCAGTAATACTTTGAAAGGCACTAAAAAACAATCAACATTAGGGGGCTGACTAAAACTCTGAAGGGTAAAGCAATCGGTTGATGGTAAGATCAACATCAAAAACCGTTAAGACCAACAAAATTTAGTGACCCAAGTAGTTTATCGCGTTTCCCTGTTCTGCCCTTCGTACGACGCAGTAACAGTAGGATATCTTGAATGGGATAATCTGGCATTATTACCGTCCTTATATCATTCATAATATCTGTGGCGACTTGTAGTCTTGATCATCCTTTTATATCAGCGGAAACCTGAATTTCCCGTTGACCTTCCAAGTTGATTAATAGCAACATCAACCCCGCTCTATAACCATAACTTGCGCAATTTCCTTTAAGGGCACTTTACTACATTGGAGTGGTAATCCTCATATCATCCAAATCATTTGATATAGGATCGTTAGTGCGATTCATACCTAACCCACACCCTTATTTCGTCTTGTCCACGCTGAAACCGCTGAGCTTGAGCTCCAAAAAAACCAGCTCGCAACCTGATTCATTTACGCTTCTCAAGTCCAACCCCATTAAATTAGGCATTTTCCTTCAGTTCTAAAACGAATTTCTTTAATTCCCGCAGGATCATTATCGGCAACAATCCTAAACAGGCATTATTCTCTAAAATGGTCTTTAGCTCCTTTTTTTGCCCGCTTTTATGCTCCTATATTAATTTCCCAGAAGGGGACAGAAACGGGGGCTAACCCCAAAATTGGCCTCCTGGCCGTAAAATAAGGGCTTTCCCACGCCAAATTACCGGAACCTACCAATTCTTGTAGCCTATTAGTAATCAGATTCTGATCGGAATTTCCATCTGGGCCGTGTTCTTCCCCTGGCAATAGGATTGATATCTAGGGGATTGCTGCTTAGAGGAGCCTGGTTCCAAACTTTACGAATCATGTTTTTCGAACAGCTCCTTGCCCTACCTTTTAAAACTCTTCGTAAGTTCTTTTGGGTTTACAATCTTTGGCCCTTTGCCTCTATCAAACTGATAATGGATCGTTACCCTTTCATTTGGTACATTTGGGCATTAGTAAATCTACGACACGCTAATCACTGCACCCTGGGAAGAAAGCATGTTCGGATGAATTTCCGCCACCAATGGACCAAAAACTCAAAAAATAGTAACATTACGAATATGGAAAAACATTAGCAATTTATAACGAAGTGCAGAATCGGCAACAAGGCGGCGGACCATATAACTTATTCGCGCACCATACCATAAAGCTATCTCCCCACTCATTTTATTACCCTTAATTTGGCAAATAACTTTGCTATTTTCCTTTTTTCGGCTTATTGTCCATGGGTTGCAGGCCCTTCGAATGGGGCCAAATGCGCCGGTAAATATAATTAAGAGGCCTCTACCAAGGAAACCACCAATGTGAAGAAATTACAAATTACCGAGACCTCCCCAAAAAAATTCAACCGATCCTACTATCCAAGAAACAGGGAAAATAGAAAAAGCCAAGAATTGTGGGTTAATGGGGATGGCTGATATTATTCGGAGGCAAACACCTCCATAAACACCATTCAAACAGCTTGCCTGAATTGGGGCGTTTTGCCTTTTCGTTAATTCTGGTAAATATTTTCGGGCCAATTACAATACCGTCATCCACTAGGATCCTAGATAACGATTAATCATTCCAAAAAGTGACAAAAACATTGATGGTCACATCAAAGAATCTGCAAATACGAACATTCCCAAAAATGGCCACGGGCAATCCCGAATGCCACCCAAATGCCAAGCGGGTTATTTAAGAAATAGGGAAAGGAAAAACAAGTACCAAAATCATTTCCCATTATAGCCATTTTCCAGTCAACAAATTGGGTCCTTTGTTCAAAGGTGACCGGATTGATCACTTACCACACTTAATTTTACATTGTTATGTTTCTGATTTATTTCTTCAATATAGGGCCTTGACCTTCTCCGAGGGAGGTTAAAGATCTCCGTATTAGTACTGGTAATAGAAATATTTACTGCAAGGATACCCAATTAAAATAAGTAGGTATTGGGGAGTTTCTGAAAACCGGTCCCTAATTTCGGCAATATCTTTTAAACGTACCGTTTTACCTGATGAGGTTGCCCTTACTACCAAATTTGTGATAAACTCGCTACCGTAATACGACCTTATTATTTGGGCCCATAATAAGAATTCTAATCCGCATCGGTTCTTAATATTTACCCCCAGTCACCAAAATATTTGCATGGAAGACGGCCTGTGCCACCTCGTCAAAGGAAAACATTGTAGGGCCAAAAGGCTATTTTTCTTCACGGCTATCTCAATCTCCTCTGCCGGGTATCCCGTATAGCGATTTGTGGAGATACCTTTCCATGGCCTTATATCGTTCTCTACCTGTCTTACCTATTCTGCTTTTTAAGGCCCGACAAGCTTATGCTTTCACCACTAAATGGCAAAAACTTTCAATGGTCTTCTTACCGTCTCCAGTTTGTAGAGACCAACCAAAGGCCCCATACCCGTAGGAATGAAGCGAAACCTCTGTCCACGGCATTTTTTACTTCCAAGAGCGGCATAAAGTCTATATCCCTACCCTTCTCTGATTCTCCACATTTATAAATACCATGTCTCCCTTAAGAAGTGAGTAACCCGGTCTACCCTTCCAACCTTTTTAAATTGTCTTTCTAATCTTAAGTAAATTCCCTCTTCCACCTCTTGAGGGAGAGCACCCGGAAATAGGTTCACATTTTTATAGTGATGTTTTTAGGAGCCGTTAATGGAAAATATGAAGAACTTTAGTTGATAGCGCCCCAACGATTACCCCAAAAATAGGAAAAGCCACAATTATACATTTACGGCTACCATGTACTTAATAAAATAGGCTATTAATATTCCTTCATTAGTCTTGATTGTTGGTTTCTTGGTCTTTAAATTACGTTTTACCAACATTCCAGGAATAGGGCCCCCATTACCGGGTTTGGATTAAAAATTGTTAGTCCATTTCCGGTACATCTTTTGAGCACTACCTTACTATTCGAAAAATAGACAGGAACTACCGGTATTAAAATCCAAACGGAATCCCTTAACAACAAAAATTTGGTCGTTTCCAATAGCAGACTTCTGTTAACTTCAATGGCATTCAACCTCTTCCCTTGCGGTGAGATTGGCCTCAGTAACCATTCCCGTCCCTGAGACCCGGATCCTGACTTTCGATTAAAGGGCGTTATGGTTGGATGCTAAATCACCGCCCCAATTTGCATCCTAGCAACTTTCCCCTATGTAGGTTGTTTGGACTTGTTTATTTACTTTTTAACTCCACCACTTCAACCTACCTAAAGCAAATCGCATAGGTTTTCTGCTTATGGCTTACTTCCAGTTCATAATCGTTAGTATTGATAAATTCACCCAATTTTTGGCCAGATCTAAGCCAGGAACCTTCTGTGACCAAGGCCTCGTTAGGAACTCCATAAAAGGTGCCGACAATGGTATATTTTGGCCCAAAACGTTGTCTCTTAAAATTCTTAGTCGTGTAGTAATTTGGCTTCAAAAATACCTCTGCCGGAAATAAAAAAATTTCTCTTTTCTGTGGACATTTCTGCGAAGAGCAGTACACTTTTTATTTTATGTCAAAATTAGCCAGTATGTTTGCCATTTTGAATACCTCGGATTTAGGTCCAATCGAAAGGTCTGGCATTATGGAAGTTATTAAAATTATATTAAATTACTTTTTTGAAGATGGACATTGGCATTAATATTTTCAGCAGCATCAATTTGAAATCAATAATGTCTCCAACCCTATATTCCCTGTCCCGGCTTTAAACAATTTTTTACCTGATTTGAACACCCCCTGGACCTTCTGCGTTAGAGTTCACCCTTCTTTTAGCCACTAGATTTTCCGTTGGCCGGACAACAATTGGCACATACCATTTTTAACAATTTCAAACAATAAACGTTTTGTATTAACTTTTTCCGCGTCGTGGCTTCTGGGATTCTTACTGTTGATTAATATATTTCGCACCCAAAAATGGGAGCCTACTATAAGGAGGACCCCAACAATAGATAAAACAATTTTTCTTGAATTCATAAAAAGGGGCCTGTAAGTTGCGTTGAGTGCAAATACTATCTATAAGTTGTAAGTGACTTTTGTTAAATGTATCTAAAGTTCCAAAATACTAATAACACAAAAAAGGGACTACACAATTGTATCCCCACTAAACCAAACCAACTAAAATTTTTAAATCAATTTTAATGCCTCCATTTCATTCTTCAAACTTTCGTATCTGCCATTTCTAGTTTTAATACATTCAAAATTCTTTATACTTGTTCTCCTCTTCTACCTTCTTATCGTAATTCAAATACAAAAGAACTGACCCGATTCATACTGTCCATATTTTCGAATGAGAAAATATTATTATTTTGAATTTGAAGGACCTTAAGGCTGGACAATTTGACCAAACTCCTTTGGAATTTCGCCACCAAGCTCGTTGTGGCAAGACCAAACTCTTCAATTTATTCCATTTTTCCCAATTCTCCAGAATAGGAACCGTACAAATTTTTTCAAAAAAGGCCCCAAAGTCTTCCATGTTTTGAAGTCCTCCCAAAGAATTTTGGGTTATGCGGCAGTTAGATATTACTGGACAAGGTTCAGCTCTTTTAGAGTCTGGATTATTCCAAGGACTTCGGGGTATTCTCCTGACAAGAAATTTATGAAAGCCGACAGTTTTTTTCCAAGGATTTCAATTTTTCCGATTTCAGATGGTATTTCACCTTCCAACCTATTCATTTCCAATTTTTAAAACCTCCAAACTTTTACTGAGCTCGGCCATACTTTGGAATCTCCCCCGCTAATAGTTATTGAACGGCAAGGTTTTAAATGACTAGCGTGCTTTTAATTCACCTTAAACTCTTAGGGAGACTAACCCCACCAAGGTTATTCCTAAAAAGGTTGAATTTTCCACACATGGCCGTTTTGCACGTTTACTCCATTACCATTTATTTACCGGGGCATTAAACATCCAGGTTTAGTATTCCAATTTTTGTCCTTGCGTACCGTTGTACAGTTCCAATAGCACTTTTGTCTCGTTTTTTTGGTACTATGGGCATTAACCGCAGCTGTACATAACAGGCAAAATATAACCAGTTACAAAGACCCTTGTATTCTTAAATTTAGTTGTAACATATTATCTATATTTTTTTTAATCAATACCATCCTCAAAGCGTGTTTCAGCCGTTCTAAACGTCCTTATCACTTATTAATTTATCAAATGTCAAGATTTTTATTACTTTCTCCCATCAAAAATCAAAAAAGGTTGCCAACCTATCAACGGGCGGTATCACCGTTAAAACATGTTGTACCAAATCTGTTATTTCTTGAAGTTGGGACCAATCAAGGGATAGGAAGGTTCAAGATTCTTCTCGGAAAATCTCCCTAAAATTATTTCTGCCAAAACCAGCATTTTTTCAGATGGGTAAGCTTAACCAAATTTTTCCGGTACTACACCATCAAAATTGTTATTACTGCCAACCTTCAATCGTTCCAAAATATTTCAAAATTTCCAAAATGAACAATGGAATTAGAAACCGCTTAATCCGTTATGTGAAAGTAAATACTACCTCTAGTTTTTTATTATTTCCCAAACTAACCGGCAATTTCCCCGGTAAGGTTGTTATAAACAAATCAAAAACCGCCAAAGCTTTTCCCAAATCCCCGATATTTTCAGGAATTCTTACCCGGTAATTTTTATTCTTACCCAATCTAAGTACAAACCATTTTTTATTGCGTTGACTTCAGGAATATCCCCCACTAATTTTATTTCAAAGCGAGGTTCAAAAACTTTTAAATTTAACTAGGTTACCCTATTGAAATTAGGCCAAGCTTCCACTAAGGTTGTTATTTATTAAATTAATAGTAACACACCTTACTTTTCTCAAGCTTTACGGCCCTCCCATGAGGAAACAGGACTGTTCAGGTTCCCAAACTTATTGTTCCAAAGAATCACCATTAGCACTATTTATATAGGGTCCCCATTAAGGCATTTTTCTCCAGATTAGGAAACCTGTCCCTTGACAAAAATGCCCAAACAACAACCATAAAGAGCATTAGTTACGCCTTTTCATATTTTTCAATATTTATCCAACTCAGCTACACCCTTTAAGGGTTAAGAATTACCACTACAAAAAATAAGATTTATTGTTCAAACGATACAGTCGGCAAAATACTCGACGAAAATAAGCCTAAAAGTGCTATTTATTTGTTGTGAAAGGTGCGAAAAGTTTGTTGGTGAAAGAAATTTAACTCTTTGGATTATTTTTCCTACAAAAAGCAATCGGCTTTCAAGTTCCATGCGGTAATATTTTCCCCAAGTTTTTCATTAGTTTTTCCCAAGACATCTTTTTGTTCTTCTGATAGGTATCGAAAAAATTGGATTTTGCAATGGTAGTATCATAATTCATAAGTAATCAGTGATCTATACCTGCAATCGCCTTTTCCAGCTTGGATATGTCACTTTCCGCTGAAACTTAGCCTGTTTTTTTAGGGATTTTATCTTTTTTTTTGATCTTCGAAATTAACATGTCTATCCTTGGGCTTTTCCTTTCTTTTGGGACTACGGTTTGTTTGTTTTTTTCTATTGCTCGAAATTCCTCGACCTTTCTCTCGTTCCAAATAGAAGTCGATATCCCCAAGATATTCTTTAATATTACCATCTTTAAATTTCATTTACACCTTTATTGTAGCCCCTGTAAAAAATCCCTATCGTGACTCACCAAAATCATGTTCCGTCAAAATTCTGAAGCGCTTGCTTAGTACATTTTTAGATTTTGATGTCCAAGTGGTTCGTAGGGCTCATCCATCACACCAAACACATTTAAAGGGTTGTAGGAGCATTGTTAGCTAGGCCAACCCTGTTTGCGCTTCACTCCGGAAAGGACCCGTACATACTTATCAACCTCATCTCCCCTAAACAAAAAGAGCCTAGAATATCCCTTACCTACTTCTTGTTTTTCTCATTGCAGCATTCAATCATAGTATCCAAAACAGGTCGTTTTCGCCATCCAAAATATTCGCTTGATTTTTGCAAAGTAACCTATTCTGTAACATTATGTTCCCAGTTTTAAATGCCCTTTATGGTCCAAATCCCCTACCATTATTTTTCTGGCTAGGTAGATTTGCCCTGTCCATTTTTGGCCTACAAAAAGCAGTCTTGGGAAATCTCGTTCTATTTAAAAGTCTATAACCTTTAAAAACATGGTTATCACCATAACGTTCTTGGCAAACCTTCAATTTTCCGTAACCACCTTACCTGGAGTCACAGGAAAATTTGAAATCTCAAATCATTACACTATTCATCATCCTCATCAAACCTCTATTTCCGCTCCCAATTCTTATCCGAGCTTTTTGATTCAAGGACTGTGCCATGGAAGCCTTTGAGACTTGGCCCCTAAATTTTTCAATTAACCTTTTCGGCCCCTGTTTGAATTTTCCTTTTCTTTGATTTTTCTGGGCATAACTTGTTGCTGTTAATTTCATTACTGCAAAGCACCCAAGTATTGGGAGTAGGTTTACTGTAGTCATAAGATCGTCCCAAGGTATTTCTTATAGTTCGTGGTAAGCATTGTCCAAAAAATTTTATTCGGCGATTACAATCATTTACACCACCGTATAATTTTTCAAATAGTTCTCCAGCCATATAAATGGATTCAATATCCAAGTGGTTTGTTGGCTCATCCAACCAACAGCACATCATTGCTCTGTAACCAACAACTTGGCCAACTCTATCCTCATCCGCCAACCCACCGGAAAAAGTTCTCTGTTTTACGATCAAAATCTCACGTTTAAAACCAAGAACCCAATAGTACTTTTTCAGTTTCTCCCTGATAGTTTGTAACCGACCAATATTTTCATAATGATGAGTTACATCGTTCAAAATCAAATAATTCAATTGATTTATACTCCTCACTTTCATAATCTGTTCCGCTCGGCCAGTGGTGATTAATTTTCGGTCCAAACCTAAGCTCTAAAGCTTTTTATTTCCACGAATGCTTGATGGGCTTTCTTCCTGTACGGTTCTACCCAGATCAAAATCGATATCCTGCCTTTAAAAGAACCCCAATTTTAAATATCTTTATCAGAGGCTTATAGTTCCTGAATTCTATGGGCATATCTTTGATAAATTTTTCAAATAGGTAGATTTACCTAGCCCCGTTTTTTCCAATAAGACCAACGCGGATCGACCTGAATTTAAACGGAAAGATATTGCCCTTCAAATAAGTATTTCTCCCTCCAAAAGCAACGGGAGAGGTTATGGATATTAAGCATATTATTGTGACTAGTGCTTACATGATTACTCTACAAAATGTACTTTTGGCAGAAACTTTTTGCAAATGTTTAAAAAAAGGAAACAAAATCAACAGCATTTTACAGGAACCTTGTCCTAAATGTCACGAAAGAGAGCATGTATAAGATAAAAACCCTATTAATATTGGAAATGTCTTTAGATGAACGAACGTTGTTCGCACTGTGGTTACAAAAAAATTAAAAATTTGAGCCTTCCTTTTTTTTATGGTGCCATGTTGTAGCTATGGTTGTTGGTGTTGCATTTGCTGTGGCCACCTTCATTATTGCATTTTGTAAATCTTTAAGGCTTCATTGATTCAAACTTTATTGCCCTAATGTTTATCCATGGTAATCTAATGCTTTTTATTATTCAGTTTTCGCGAAATATATGGGATAATTTCTTGGTAAAATACGACCCTAAGGCCCGCAAAGGTTAATTTTCTAAAATGTCTTTTTGTAAAAACGGGATAGGTCCATTTTCAGGCTCAAGGACCTTCCCCTTTTTCTATGAAGCCGTAAAGCTGTCGAGAAGCCATTGGAGCAATTCATGACCCCACGAGACCCTAAACCGTTGAGCAAATACATATTTTCATGTTTCCGGGATGTCGACCAACAAGTGGCTTCCTATCACTTACCGTTGGCCTTTATTACCAGCCACATGATCAATAACCTCATAGGTACATTTTAAAAGGTATCCAATTTCTGCAGAAGAAGTTCTTGTTTACTTTTCTTCGGGTAGGCACATTGCTTTTATCTTTTCCATTTATAGGTAGCTCCTACCCTATACATTATCATTGCCCATGGGAATTATTATAACACCGAGGATTTATAACCCGATCCTCTTTTAAAGCTGGAGCCTTAATAGTCAACAGGTTTCCCCTTTGGTACCATTTAGTTGGGTAAATAATTTGGAAAATACGGATTTTAGTTTTTATGCCAAACCCTGTTGAGAACACTATTTTTTTGCATTTATTACCACGGATAATTCCATATATCCATCCCGTACACTTCAAGGGCATAAAGTCGAATTGTTTCCTGGAGCATTCAAATTTGTTCCAACAGATATCGGGTATAATGGCGACACTCAATACGAGGTAATCTATCCTACCCGTTGTGCAACAACTTCTCCGTAGCCATTAAGGGCGCTTCGATGTTTAGGCGTTGGTTATGGTTTAGACAATATTTAGGCGGGGCTATAAAGTTGACTTAAATTAGGCTTATCCGAAGCTTCGAACAAAGGTTTCTGTTCAGTTATAGTGGCAAAACGCCTAAAGGATAAGGGAATTTTGTAATCCAATTGCACTTTTAGCTCTTTTCCAATTGGGCATAGAAAGGAAGCGCCAGTTTTCCAACTGATCCTTGGCATTCAAGCCAAGGTTAAATCGCTTAAGGGTAACGGATTTGTACAGGACCACCTGCCACCAACCGAGAAAGTTTGCGGAATCATCCACTGACCACCTTTTGAACGACTTTCCATTTCCCTTCCAAACTTCGCAAAAAGAAATGCCGGCCAAGCCTAGGCCCAACATTAAATAATCTAACATGATGCAAAAGGTAGAGACAGGAATTCCAATTCTTCATGAAATTGAAATATTAATCATTATTTCCGTTCTAAAATTGAGCCTCAATCCACACCCCAATTTCATGATACAAAACCATTTGGTCTATAATGGGACAAAAAAGGGAAGCGCCACATCATATGATGTGGCGCTCTGCTTTTATGTGAATTGGAATATTATAAAGGCTAGTAGGGCCCACATTATCTTTGCTCCCTTTATTCTCGGATTAACCTTCTTTTTAATACGCTTGGATTCACAATAATTGGGAACAAGGCAATTATCAGCTATATAATCTTAACCCTCACGGTCTCCATACACATTAATCCTCTTTATAGATAGTAGCATTTGAATCTTTCTAGGCATTCAAACAAACATATCAAAGGAGATGGGCTGTGCAGAATTTCGTTGCGTTAAACACTTTAGCCTCATGTAATATTTGTCTTGCACTAGGATACCATACCCAAAACAATGGAACTTTTTGCCTCGGCCAAATCCATAGACTTATCATCTATAAAGTTAACATCCGGGAGCTCGGGAGCAATACCCAACAATCGGGTATTTAAACTCTCCCTGTCTTTTTGTCGAAATACAGATTCCTTTTACAACGGTACTTCTTTCCAAATCGGCAAGCTGTAAGATTCCTACGATTAATATGATTTCGGGAGAAATTGGTTCTCCTGCATTATATTGCCGTTAACCATAAATCTGTGGTATCCACCTTTTTGCAAAGTAGCGGCCAAATCCCTGAACTTTCTTTTTTCGGTAAAGTAAGGAATCTAACATATTACATCTTCCAGTGTACCCATTTTGATGGTTCTGGATTCAAAACGTCGTACAACGACCTTTCTGTCCGGACCCAATATCAATGGTATCCAAAGATTAATATAGCGGAAATTAATACGCTTCAATCCAAGTCGATTATTTTCCCATATGATTTTTGGACCAGAGTATAATCCCCGGTCGTTCCACAGGCGTATGGTTAAAGGACCGTCATTGTCTTTTCGCTATCTTGAGGGCCTCCGTCTTTTTCCCTATTTGTCCGTCTGGCAAACTTGGCATTCAAGATTATTAGGCCTGGGCGGGAAAATAGACAACGGAACAGGACCACTACTCCAATAATAAAACATTTTCCCAATTCATTCTGTTTACATTTATTATTTTTTTAATCCTCGCCCAGTTCTTCAGTAGAACTGGGTTGTAATTGCCATGGTAAATATTCGTTATTTGCCCATGGCCAATTTTCCACAACATTTTTACTAGTTTTGTTATCTCCCACAAACTACTGGAGACACCTTTTTAAAGCTTTATAGGCCTTTATTGTTTGTAATAATAGGCTTCCAATATTCCAAATATTCTGAAAACAGGCAATTCTCCAACGGCCTGCCTCTTTTTTAAGGGGCCGACTTAAGCCTCTTGCGTCAAATTTGTTTACCATTTAAACATTCTACCGTTGGTTGCCCTGCGTTACTTTTAAAATTTAAAATCCGAGTAACCGCCAAGGTTAAGGTCGAAAATCAAAAATCCTTTTCAGCAACGCTTCCTATTGTTAAGAAATCCTCTAGGTTGTTTTTTCCCCATTTCTTTTTGCACTTCCGGATTCCTTCCTCTTAACGGAACCTGAAGGTCTTGGAATATCCTTAAAATTTCTTGGAAACTTCAGAAAGAAGTTTTTTAAATTTCATTTGTCCATTTTCAGGGCCAACCTTACCTGAAGGCAGTAATTGGGGGAAACAGGTTTTGCTTTCCTGTTTTACCAGGGGGATCCATTAAGGGGCATAGTTTTACTTCCCCACTTTTGGCTTTTTTTACTTAAAAGGGCCCCGGGAAAAGGCCGAGGCAGGGGAAAAAAAAAAAACCATTTTATTAATCCCCAGGGGGGAAAAATTTTTTTACCAGGGGGGGGGAAATTTGGGGGAAAATTTTCTTTTTTCTTTTTCCCCTTTTTTTCCCCC
>Ga0163217_1051532_pt1 | contig 12411 bp, 17 predicted proteins | sample SynspAceP_FD_185933 | JGI IMG/M metagenome (GOLD analysis project Ga0163217, IMG submission 185933) | Saline lake microbial communities from Ace Lake in Antarctica - Synechococcus sp. Ace-P (PacBio error correction) | ecosystem: Environmental > Aquatic > Non-marine Saline and Alkaline > Saline ... | reverse complement strand
CCCGGCCTTGGGATCTCGGGCATTCCGATCCTCGGTGTCTGCTACGGCATTTGCAGTGAAATGGTGCGCACTTCGGTGGGGCTGGTGGAAAGCAGGCGGACGGGGGCGAATACGGCAAGGCGCCTTTCTGCCCGTGGACGATCCGAACAGTCTGCTCAGGCAACGTGGTCGATTGGGCTCCACGATGTGATGAGCCATGGCGATTCGTCAACCACCATTGCCCGCGGGTTGCGTTTGCGACTGGCCCCACCGCACAACCACGCCAGAGGGCGGTGACGCTGATCACAGGCGCCATCTTTACGGCGATTCATTTTCATCGGAGGTGATTCACTCCAGCCGGAGGCATGACGGCTGATCCGCAACTTCGTGTACGAGATCTGTGGCTGCGAGCCTGATTGGACACAGAAGCTTATCGATGAAGGCCTCGCCGAGTTCGCGAAACCGGGTTGGTGATAAGCGCGTGCTTGCTGGCCCTGTCTGGAGGGGTGGAATTCATCCACCTGGCAGTTCTGCTGCCACAAAGGCATAGTCGGCGACAAGCTCTCACCTTGATGATTCTCAGACCAGAGGGTTCATGAGCAAGGGGAACACTGATTCACTTCCACTGAGTTCTTTCGGACCAATCAATTTCCACATTCGCGTCGAAATACATCAAGCACCGCGATCGCTTCCTCGACAAGCTCGAACAGGCATTCAGCGATCCCGAAGACAAGCGCAAGATCATCGGCGCTGATTCATCCGGGTGTTCGAGCGAGGAAGCAAGCGCCTCGTCCTTCGATTTCCCGCCAGGGGCACGCTTATCCCCGATGTTGATACGAATCGGCTGGAACGGGCGGTGGGGACCCCAACACCGAGTGAACGGGGTTGGCGGTGAAGATCAGAGCACCACAACGTGGGCGGCCTGCCAGGATCTGCAGTTTCAAGCTGTGAGAAGCCGCTGCGCGCCTGTTTCAAAGGATGAGGAATGCGCAAGGTGGGCCGCCAGCCTGGGCCTGCCCGAGGAGATCGTCCAGCCGAATATCCTATCCATAGAACCAGGACCTAGCGAATCGCATCCTCGGTAGAAGAAGTGAGCGTAGAGAAAACTCAACTACCCTGCGGGACGCACGATCTGTCGTTTATTTGCGTGGAAGGAAGTGCAGAGAAGGCAGGGAGTTAATATACGAGCTTCTGGCAGGCGATTACGCACGTAGTGCATGCCGTGACGCAAAGCACGTATGGGGTGATGAAGCGACAAAGGCACCTTCGGGCCAATATTACCGTCGTGAACTTGCGTTAGCAGTGTCACAGCGAAAGACGGCATTGGACTGACCCGAACTGGATCAAGGACTGCCACTACGACCCTGCAGGAGCGGAATTCGAACAGATATAAAAAGAAAATACAACGAAAGTACGAAGGCAGTGAACACGCGTAGACTGTGCTCGACAATTACACACAAGACAAACGACCCGGTGGCAACGATCGAGTGGGAATGAGGAAACTGCGCCAGGCAGCGCGATTCTCCATGTAAAGCCCCCAGGCAGCTTCGATTACCATCGGGCACCCAGAAACGTGAATTACCCAGTGACCGTGACCACCGGCCGGAATCCCAGCATGCAGCGCGCCTGGCAGCAGGAGACAGATCCCAGCTCAACCCGGCGCCAAGGACGATCTTCTGAATCCTTTTCTTATTTGGAGGCGCTTCGACGCAATACGAGCCGCTGGCTGCGCGAGCAGGTCAGCTCCCGGTAGGAGCAAGATCCAGGCCAACCGCAGCCGTTTCTCCCGAACTGTCTGGGTATGAGTTGTCGAATCAGGAACGGAAACTCAAGGAGGGGCCGTTGAGAGTTTCTCAAGGACCCGGGCGAGCTGATTCAGCACCTTCAACCCGCGATCTGAGGCCGGCATCGGTCGAGGTTGGAGCGCAAGATGGCGGTCACAAGAAGCGCTCCTCGAGCGTTGGTGTGGAGAAGGCCTTGGGGCGACGCTCAAGGGGGTGAACGCAGGGAGCGGCGTCGGCTTTTATCGGTTGAGGCTGGTTGGTGGCTGGGGCGAATGGTGGTTCTGGGACACAACCCGCAGGCCTGCTGCCCCTCACCACCTGCGGTGCTCTCGGCAACTGGCGGATCCTGGTGGGATCGAGGCAATTTCTGCCGCCCGGACTGGTCCAGCCAGGAATTGAAGCAATCTCCTGAGCAGCCAGGTCCGAAGGCGGCAAACTGGGACATCTGCACAGGACATTCTCCTGCTGCGCCGACGCGCTGCTGCCCGTGCCATGGCCACTGATCCCTCGATGCCTGAGCTCTCGTTGATGCAGGATCTGCTGGCGGTTTGGGAATGGCTGTCGTCGAGCGGGGGCCGCCGTGGCGGCCCCGCCAGTTGGTGATGCCTTCACGCGTATCGACCGATCCCTGCCCGGCTCAAAACAGGAGGGAGATCCGCCGCACAGGCCGTGCGCGAGAGCCTCGATCGATCCAGCCGGGATTGGAAATCCGGTGTGAAGGTGGAGGTGCGTGATTCCCAGTCAGTGAAGCGGGTGCACCAGCCAAGCCGGCCCGGGGCGAGGGCGACCTCAACGCCGATCGATGAAGCCTGCACGGGGCGCTAGGCGGGATCACCGCAACGGTGGCTTGCTGAATTCAACGGTTGAGGCCTGAAGGCCATGGCATCGGTTGCTGGGCTGGGCGGGTTCACGCCAGGGCGGGATTGCGCCACCAACGGGGCCTTGGCTGCTGGGCCTGGTTTTCTGGTCGCACAGCGATCGGCGGCCGCTTGGCCGTTTGGCTCCAGCTGGTCCACGGCCAGGGGAGGAAGAACGGGAGATGGGCCGATCAGAACCGGATCCGGCTGCTGCCCCGCACCCATGCGGCGCCTGCTGGATCGGCAACGGCGAAGGTGCGGGGCCACAATCCTTCCCAGCTACAACCTCTACCCATACGCCCGGGTGGTCACCGAGGAACAGCTGGCTATCGGCTGCCGCGATGCGGCTCGCCGCCGTGCTGGATGTGTCGTCGGCGAGCCTGGAGCAGAAGCGCGCTAACGCCGGTAGCCGGCGGGACGGCTATCGAATTCGCTGGCCGGACACTCAGCAAGGCGTTCCAGGTGCTGCGTTTTCAGGGCAGGGGAACGCCCTTCGACGGCTCAACATCGACGTCGACACCTGCGTTCCTACCCGAATGGAACTGGGTCCATCTTGCTCGGCTACCACCAGCAGAATCCGAGAGGAATCGGCCGCCTGGCCCGCGTGAGGGTACGGGTTTCAGCGACCGCATCGGCCGCAGCGGCATGGAGCGGCGGTGTTCGAGATCCACCATGCGTGCCGTGAGTGGGGTGCGGTCAGCAGGACTGGGAGGTGAATGCGCACAGGCGGAGGTGCAGCGGGTTGCTGGGCGAACAGCAGCCCGATCCGGGGAAGGACTCATCTCACCCTGGATCTGGAACTGCAACGGGCTGCGGAGGAAGGCCCTCGATGGGAGGTTGAAAAAGGTGGGCGATCGTGGCGAGTGGATCCCAGACCGAGCCATCCTGGCGATGGCCAGTCGCCCGAACTTTTGATCCCCAACATTGTTCTCGAAGGGTCCGACCACCGCCGAGTGGAACGAACTGCAACAGACCCGAAAGAGCCCATGCTGGAAAACGGTGTGCTTGCGGGCCTTTCCGGCCGCCAGCCTTCAGAGTGACACGGCCCTGGACCGCGCTGGAATCGGGTCACGCTTCCACCGAACTCCAAGATTTTCTCACCTCAAGTCTTCTGCTTGACGGCCAGTTTGCTATGCGATCACGGTAGTTACGGCAGCATCGGCTTGCCTTTGCCATGGCCGGTGCAGCAAGCAACAAGCGCTGGTTAACCGGCTCAGCCTGCAACTGGGGGCCGAAGAGCCTGTTCAAGCGCCGGCGGTGGGCTTCGCAGCCCACGGGATCGAGCTCGATTGAGGAGGAGAGCGCTGGCCTGCTGGGGGACCCGCCTGGAAGCTGGAGACCTCAAGGAGAGGTGGACTCACGTTGACACGTCAACCCCTCGAATCGGCCAGGCGCGAGGTCTCGGTGACAACCGTTGCAGATGCCGTCTCTTACGCCGCGATCGCCAACGGCGCTGGCTGGTCACGCCCCATCTGGTGGAGGGTCCAAGTCTTCGCCGAGAAACCTGGGGCTCAAGCCCTTCCACCTTTGAGTGCTGCGACAAAGCCTGGCGTCATGGTGGTCACAGCGGCCACCGCCACCCTGCTGAACATCCCGGCCTTGCCGCCGGTTGGCAGGCAAAAACCGGAACGCCGAAGACACCACCCCGGCAGGAACCATCCTGGTTCGGCGGCATGGCCGGCCGAACAAGCCGAACTGGTGATCATTGCCCTTCGGGGAGAACGGAATGAGGGCATATCCGGGCCTACCGATAGCACGTGTGGCTCGCCGATGTAGTCTCTAGAGGTCGCTACCTGCCTCTATGTAGCTGAGCACCTGGTGGCTGTCCACACCGTGTTCGCCCGTAGCGAAATTAGCGTCACGCCTTGCGCCTGACAATAACCAATTGTACATTTCGCGCGCATCCCGATCAGCCACCATGGCAAGTTCGGCCTGGGAAACCTGCCGGTAGAGTCCGCGCAGCTGGCGGTGGCGAGCCGCCCAGCCCCAGCGCTCCGCTTCTGAGGCAGGGCGGCCAAGCCGCCAATTCCTCGCGACGCTGCGGGCTGGCCAGCAGCGGGCTGTTGCCGACGCCAGGCTTGCTGGGGGCTCATCGGGGTCATAGAGACAACGTTGACCCCAGTCGGTAACGAGTCCGGGATGCCCGCCGCGGTTGCGCCCACCACCGGGCAACCCGCCGCCATGGCCTCCAGCAGGCACCAGCCCCAGGGTTTCGTTGCTGGAGAGGGAACAGGAAAGCATCGGGCACTGCATAGGCGCTGGCAGCTCTTTCACGGCCATGTAGCCAGGAACGTGGTTTGTGGCGCTGCCGGCAAACACCTTTTCGAGCTGTTGCGATTGGGGGGCCGTCACCGACTAGCGCAGACCGGGCCTGGGGCATGGCATCGAGCACGGGCCGAATCGCTCGATCTGTTTTTTTTTTCGGGGGCGAGTGGATTGGTCGGGGAGGGGAGACGAGAGTCGGCGACATAGAGCAGGAGGCTGTCACTGTCGGCGTGTGCCCCATTTAGGTGCGGCGCATGCGGATTGCGCGCTCCGGCCGGACAGTTCGGTTTATGTCAACGCCGCTGCAGAGGCGGTGTGCTGGTGCCCGCTGGCTGAAGCTCCCTCAACCATTCGCCGTGGAGGTGCAGAGTGCAGCTTCGGCCCTGGGGTGTGGGCGGCTGTGAGCAGTTCCAGAGCAAGGGCTCCAGCAGGCCGACGCCGTAGTGCTCACGGTACTGGCAGCATGGGTGTGATAGCTGCCGACCAGAGGGATCTGTGCGCGACTTGTGTGGGCCAGGCCAGATTTGCCCGCCCAGCCCAGTAGGACGTGGATTTGACGACATGACGATTCCGGCGGCGAAACGCCTCAGGGCTTCGGCAACGCGGCGTGCAGCGCCAGTTTGAGCTCGGGTAGAGCGCAGGCATGGCCGGAACCGCCGATCACCGGGGCCGCATGTAGGTGGTCTGGACCCCCTTCAGGGCGAACACCGCCACGTCCTCGCCCGCCGCCACCAGATGCTGGACCTCTTGGTGAGCCTGGTGCGATCGTCGGGACCTTGGGCAGGAAGTTTCCGGTTGAAAGACGATCTTCAAGGGGGCCGATGTCCAGAGGTTGAGGTTTGGGGGTTCAGACCTTGGGTCCGCGGCCAGCGCCTGGGAGGAGGTCCAGGCGGAAAACGCAGGGATTCGGAGCGTCGCAGCGAGTCAGGCCCAGCGGCGGGCCACATCGACCCCTTCGGCAGCAAGGACCATCTTCCAGAGGTGTGGGTTTGAGGCCCAGCTCAATTCAGGCAGCGGTTATCGACGATCAGGATCGTTCCGATCCGCTTTCCTTTGCGTGGTGTTGGGCAGTGGCTCACCTTGCGCGGTTGACGGCGGCCCCTTCTCCGGCAATCCTTGACTCTGTGGCTTTCGGTCATCTGGTTGTAGATCCGGACCTTTTCGCAGAATTTGGGCGGGTTGGCGACGGGGCCAGCTCCACACACTTGACTGGAAATCGCGGATGGAATGAAAGGCGCGGGTTTCTGACCACCGGTGCGTGGACGGTGAGCGGATAGCTATCGCGGGCCTGCATCAGAAACGGTTTGAGCACCGTTGCCGTAGTCGCCGGTCGTAATCGAAGCGGTTGACCAGCCGGGGATCGCGGTCAGTGAATCGTATTGGTTGGCCAAGCGTCCCGATGAGATTTCGGTGACACGGATGTTGTTCGTCTTTTGTAATAGAAGAACAGCATTGGTTTCGAGCGTCTTGGTCTGTTGATAGACGGCTGCCGGATCGGTGGGTGGAGAATCTTCTCGCGGACCGGGTGCCATTCGGGCTGGGGAACCCAACGGTGAGAGTAGCCCTCGGAACGTTGGCGCCGGCGGTGGGAGCCCGTAGCCCGTACACCCCATCGTGCCGAGGTGGACAATGTGCACATCCAGGCCGCTCTCGACGAATGGCGCAGAGCAGTTGTGGGTGCGTTGACGTTGTTGTCGACGGTAATAGCGCTTGGTGGCGCTGATTTTCATCGAGTAAGAGCGCGGCGCGCTGCTCGGCGAAATGCACACCGCTTCGGGCCGCTCCTGCGCAGCAACTCCAGGCAGGCCCTCGTAGGTTCTGGCGATGTCGAGCGGCGCACCAAAAGCGAATGGGCTGGCCGCCGGTTTCCTCCCAGCCCGCAGGCGGTCCTGCAGTGTTGGCGATCGGGGTGAGCGACTCACGCGGGATCGGATGTCGTCTTGCGGACGGCTGAGATTGGTCGACGATCACCACTCGTGGCCGCCATTCGGCCAGATTCACGCGCACGGCCAGCCGCGAAAGCATCGCCACGAGACGAGAACCTTCACGTCTGAAACTTCGCTGCTGAACGAGCAATGCTCCGCTGTGTGGCAAGCTACTACAGGCATTACAGCGCCTTTCGCGGGCCCGGCCGTTCAGGGCTGATCCCACAAGCCACAGCCAGCATCGCCAGCACCAGCAAAGGACCCACCGATCAGCACAGAGAGCGTGGGGCGGCGAGGCACCACGGACACCAACCTGGGATCGGGGGGCTCCTTGGCAAAGTCATTCAGGGCGGCCGCCGTCGTTCCCGTGTCACGACATCGCAGAACCCCTGAGAGAGGGCAAGAGTTAAGCACGGCGTCGTTGGCGGATTCGGCATGTCGGGGGGATTCATGCGCTCGCCCGCCCGCCTGGCCGACCAGCCCCTGACGGTGAGAACGGCCCGCAGCCTCCTGGCGCAAGGGCAAGCGGCCAGGCCCGCCCAGGCGATCGACCAGCCTCTGTGGCCATGGCCATGGCCTCAGCCAATCGCCGGGCAGGGGTCAGCGGCCAGGGCGATGGCGCTGTTTGATTCAAACAGGGCATCGGCACCATCTCCATTGGCTGGGCCGCTTCGTGAACGCCGATTGCCGATCACACCACCGGAACCCGGCGCTTTCGCTTGTCAGGCGATATCAGGCGCATTGCGATCCCTGGCGGAGCCGATCGGTGAGGCAGCGGCATGACCGTGGCACAACGCGCTCTTCAGCCGTTTGGCAGAAGCGGACGCCATTTGATGTACGGGAGCACGGTGAAAGCCCGGCCACAAGCTGCTCGGCCGCCCTGGAGCGTGCCGAGGGATCGGGGAGCAAGTGGCGCCCTCCGGGATCACCTCCAGGCGCACCAAAGTTGTTATCTTCCTGACCGGACCAGCCCTGGCCAGCTCCCCGGCCGAGCCGCGCCACCCCGCACGCCTTTCTTCGGCGGTGGCACAGCCTGCGGTGTTGGGCAACATCAGATCGCACTTCCAGTCGATGGCTCGATCAAGCCGCCCATGGCCCGGAGGCTGAGCTCTGCACCCCCCCCCCCCCCCCCCCCCCGGGGGGCACCCGGTGGCAACCGGCCCCGGGGGCGATTTCGCAGCGGCGTGCGCCGCCAGGCTGGCCCGGCATGACGCTGGGTGGGTGGTACTTGCCGTTACGGGTATTCAGCCGGTGCCGTAAGCGCCGCGCACCGATCATTCAGGCGTCGCATTGCGGGCTGGATCCGTTGCAGGGGACACTGTTTCGGCACAGCAACCTGCTTTCGGCGTTCTAGCCAGGATTTCCGATTCGGCCACGGTTGCCGTGCGGATGAATCAAGCAACTTTTAAGGTCGCAGGCGTGGGGCGGGGTCCCATCGGGATCAGGGCCACCGGCCTTCAGGCAGCTTGCTCCGGCCTATCTGTGTGCATTAATCTTCGTGGCTTCATCAGCGCAGCTGACTTTGCGCTGGCCTTAATCTTGATCAAAGCTTTGGTCAGCCCCTTGTCCCTGTTAGTCCTTCGCTGCTGCTGCGCCCGGCCCACGGGCCGGTTCGATCGGCTCGATGGTGCCTTCAACCGCCCGAATCCCAACACGGTCGAATCGTTCCAAACTAGACTTGGCTCGGTTGGAAACCTTCGATCCCAGCCCTCCGCGCCCTGCAACTGGTTGAGCAACTACCCGCCGGCTGGGGGGGCAGTTATCAGGGCTTTCGGCATCGGCCACCCTGTAGCCGGTGGCAGCTGCGGCTCGAACGCTTCACCGCATCGGCAGATCGTTTGATCCTGCGCGGCGCGATGACGATCGAGATCCGTCACGACGGCCGTGCAGGGGCAATCTCATATGCAAGTCGGATCAAATTTAGCTGCGCCCTGATCGACAATCTCAGCACCGGCTGGAAGCCCGGTGGTGACCTTTCTCGGCCTGGAGGTGAGCTTGAGCGGCTGGATTGCACCCAGGCTGAACCCAATCCCGGCGGACGGCTGGTGCTGTCACCAATGCAAAGGGGCTGGACAGGCCAAACAAGCGCCGCTGTGAACCAATCTCTGGAGCGATCGAGGTCTGTGTGTGTTAAGCAAGGTTCCGCAGAGCTCTTCTGAATCCGCACGGCAATTCCTGAAACGTCAGGCCACTTTTCTTGCAGACGGCGCTTTTCCGAAGGCGTTTGCGTTTCTTCGCGAGGATGGCGATGTGTTTTGCTCACAACTGACAGCCTTCTTCTGCCTGCCCCCCTGCTGGGAGCGGGTCGACAGCGTCCTGAGACGGTTGCGGCGGACTTCAAGCAGTTTGAGTCTTTGGCCCGTTGTTTTGTTGCCGGGAGTCGGAGAACAAGAGCTGTGTACGCCTGGCCGCGCCTACGTCGGTTTGCTCTGACGCTCAGGCATAGCCAGGTTAATTGAGCGCAACGGATAATCAGGCTTGGCCTGCAGGGGCGCTCTGTAGTGACGGGTGGCCGTACTTGAAGTTGTTCTGCGCCAGTTGAGAGCCCAGAGCGTTCTGCTTTCAGGGCCTGGGCCTCATCGGGCTCACCGGGCTGAGCGCTTCAGGGCCAGTTGCAGGATGGCGAACGGACTGGGCTTACATTCCGCTTGCGCAGTTGCACCGAAGCCCAGTTTCATAGAGAGGGCCGGATCCTGGCTCGCTTCCTTTCCTTTCCTTCCAGGCCGGGAGAGGGTGGCTTCATCCCGGCGCCACCCGCACCAAATGGAGCCGTCAGCCCAGCAGCGCACCCAACAGGACGATCAAGGTCCAATCAGGTAAGCCTTGAGCAAGGAGTGTCCATGGGGCTCCCGGTTCAGGGTGAATCAGCGATTTGGCTGCTTCGCCAACGACACTTGGCGAAGTGCGGGATCGGCCCAGGCCAGCTGGCGCCAACATCTTGCGGTTCAGCTGCCACATCGCCGCTTTGAGCCCACCATAGGCGGCTGTAGCTGAGGCCATTCAGGCGATGCCGCCGCATTGATGCGAGGCAATCCAGAGGCGCGGTGAAGTCACGCTGGCGGCGGCGGCGATCCCTGTAGGCAATTTGCACAGGGCCTTGCATCACCCGCTAGGTTGGCGGTACGGAACAACTTGCTTGCGCTGCCTGAAAGCCGCGGGCCAGTTTCTTTAAAACCTTTGATGCGGCGCTTGCGGCGCAACGTTGCCCCTCTTGACGCGAGCCATGGATCAGTTTCGGGAGTGAAGGGGTGGTCGATCAGTTGGGGTAAGGAGGGGCATTGCCCCTCACGTTGTCCACATCGCGCTCGTCGACGGACAGCCATCGTGCCGAGATTAGCGCTTGCTTTCGGGCTCTTGTGAATCAAGCAGGTGATTGTGGAAGCGCGGCGAGCGCATGAATTTCCCGTTTACCGCTGAGCCTTAAGCGTTGGCCGCAGGTGCTCTCGGGTCTTGAGTTTCGGCATCTTCTTCCGGCCCAACCACAAACAACCAATAGTTTACGACGTGGAAGCGCCTTTCCGCCAACTCCCACTGCTTCCCTGTCCTTTCTGAAAACCGTTGCCGCTTGCTGCCGCCCATTGCCTCACCTGACCCTGCTTCAGCCCGCTCCAGTCACCGCCCTCAGGCACTTCCTTCCAGCAACGGCTAGCGGGCTTGCTGGGGTCTCGGTTGCTTCGCTGTCGATGGGCGGCGGGGGTTTTGCCCGTTGCCGCGTCGCTCAAGTGGGCCATTGCGAGCTCCTGTCCCGACTCGACGCCTCGTCGCCGCCAGCTGAACGGAAAAACAAAATCCCAGTGCCTCTGCGATTGAGTCTGCCTACAAGGCTGGCCCTGTCAGACTCCCGCCTGTGCTGCAAGTGCGGCCAGTGGAGCTGTGACCCTCAACGATGCCTCCGGGCAGCACGCGTAACAGCGGCGCCAGGTCCGCACACGGGCGTGAGCTCGAAGCAGCCCCTCTCCCGAACCCGTGCCCTGGAGCGCAGTGCTGGTTGGGGCCGTTCGCCGCTTCGAGTAGTGCACTGAGCAGAGCAGGCCACGGACTTGGCACAGCACTCGGACAACCTGTGCCAGCCCCAGGTCGCCTTCCCCAGGAATTTGTGAGGTGTGTGGCACCGCTGTGGATTCGGACCCGTCTCTGCGCCTAAGGGGTTCACCTGGCTCCGCGACGCCAGGATGTGTCTCAGAGTGCTGACACCAGCCGTTCTGACGCTGGTAGACACTCCGGCGGGCGCGCTGCTGGGGAAGGGTCCGACTTCACCGATGGCTCAGCCGCTCCCTGTGGGCATGCGCGCTGTGATGACGCGGCGGATGTGCTAGTTCCAAAGGGACTCCGTTCCGCCTCAGAGCGAACGCCTATCGGCGGGCGGGCAGCACTGACTCGAGCATGGCGTGTCCCGATCGAAGCGTTACTAGCCGCTGCTCGGGGGTTTCCCACGGATAACATTGGGCGCCGCTGCTCGCCAGCGTCCTAGCACCTGGCGGCCCAGGCGGTAGCTGGCCACGCACCTGAGAGCCTTGCGCAAACCGCCAACCGCTTCGCCACCGATGGCACCACCTCGCGCTTGACACCAGTGCCAGGGTCTATTTGCCGATCCCGCAGGGCCGGCGCTGCGTGCGTGGGGCACATTCAGGCCACCCAGGGCAGTACTCGCTTGGGAACGAACCGATTTCACGCGGTGTATTCACGGCACCAAATGGCGGGGCATCTCCGCTGAGGTTCGAAGGAGGTCTGGAGCGGCGAGGCCCGCCCTATCTGGCAGGCCGTCCGGCATGCGGCCGAGCGGCCTTTTGCCCAAACGCTTCCCTGTCTCCTCTGCCCAGCGAAGTCGCACCTTGCGTGCCCGGACTCCTGAGCCAGGCGGCTCAGCGACCTCTTGGCGCCGGACCACCCACCGTTTCCCGCTGAGACAACACGTGACGGCTCACTTGGCGCCCACTGTAACCTTGGCCTACGTGATTTAGCTTTCGCAGCGGCGGCCCCAGGCATTGGCACCCCCCTGCGGCTCAAGGTCTTGGCAGCGGGGCCGAGCGGCGCGGGTGTGGCATGCCGTCGAGGCAGCGCCGGGGGACGGGTTTCTGCGGCTCGATGCGATCCGTCCGCCACCCTTCGCCAACGCCCAGCACCCTTGTCTCGAGCTGGTTCCTAGATGGGTTGCCGGTCCTGGCGATTTCGTTTCGGAGGCGGCTTGGGCCATGGGGGGCTGGGTTGTCCAGGCTTGGAGCCATCGGATTCTGGCGGCACGAGCGGCGTTGGGAGGGCCTTGACGCCGGGCATCCTCGAAAGCACTTGACTACCCGGGCACGGGATTCTACAAGGCGATCAAGCTCCTTTGGCGGGGTGACTCTAGGAAAATTGAAAACCACACCGTTTCAACGTTCCACGGATCCCAGGCCCTGGGAGGGGCACGGTTCGTTGAAGGTGGATTTGTCTTTGAAGCTGCAAGAGGTTCGTTTCGTTGAAAACGGCACAAGCGAAGGGGCCCATTTGGCCGCCCAGGGCCGGCCGAAGGGGCAAGGGCCGGCCGTGTTTGTGAATTTCCCTTCTTTTGCCGGGGCTGGGGGGGGGCCGGGAGGGTTAAGGGGCATCCTTCCCCTCTTGGTG
>Ga0163217_1026239_pt1 | contig 12411 bp, 12 predicted proteins | sample SynspAceP_FD_185933 | JGI IMG/M metagenome (GOLD analysis project Ga0163217, IMG submission 185933) | Saline lake microbial communities from Ace Lake in Antarctica - Synechococcus sp. Ace-P (PacBio error correction) | ecosystem: Environmental > Aquatic > Non-marine Saline and Alkaline > Saline ... | reverse complement strand
GTGAGGCTATGTATGTACAAAGCAGCACCATTGCCCATACTAGTTAAAAAATTATCTTTTTCCATATTTGGTTGGATTTTTACAATTTTAAACCAAGTTCTAAGTTTTGCAAAACAGATTTGTTATGAAAAGAAAAAAAATCCTTTAAACCAGAAAACTAGATGATAAACGGAAACCCATAAAAAAAACCCTCTCGAAACTCGAGAGGGCTAATCAATTTAAAAAAATTTAAACTTTTTATTTCACAGCAAACCTTTACAATCTGCCTTAACTTGAAAGTCATCGTAAATTAAAATTATCTAATTTAAAGTTATGTCAAAAATGAACTTTGACTTGTATTTAAGTTCATATTTTAGTTCTATCAATGTAAACAAGTGCTAGAAGCAACCCACTTACCACTTTCATTATCTACAGATACAGGGAAAACAATCGGATTGGAGTAATTCCTTTCAAAGTCAACTCACCTCAACTTCATAATTATTGGAGAAGATCGTGAATTTCTACTGATCTTATCGTTTCCCATTTGGTGAGTTTCTACTCCAAAGAAGTCATCACTTTTTAGGTGACCAACTAATTTCGGTTATTCCTCAACATTCCTAATGTAAAGAATTAGTGATAGAGCGCATATCAAATTTCTAAATCTAATGCGTTAGTTTTCCATCTCTAAAATAATTGACCAAGCAAACGATTACATTTTCCATTGTGAGTGGCCACCCAACGTTTTTGTCTTCCAAACTATAGTTGAAGCTTTGGGAGCAATTTGGAAGTTTCCAGTAAACACCCTTCTTCAACCACTATAGAAGTTTCTGTCGGATTCAGCATGGATAGTTCCACCACCTGCATTTTAATATGGTGGAGCAATTACAAAGAGATACGATTGACATTCAATTTAATCAAGATATTCATTAGAAGGACCAGGAAGTATCTTTTAAAATGGGACTCCAACAGTATCTCCCAGTTTAACAGACGCCTATGTGCATCAGAACCTTTGTACTCCATCTTACCATTAATCCATTACACCTTTCTCGAATGATTTCTTAGCGTTATCCCAAGCTCCACCTGCATTGTTTTGGAAAATTCCCATCCAATACACCAGAACGTAACATCTGCCAATAAACCTCCCAATACGTCAGGACCAAATGCTAAAACCAAACCCACAACTGAAACAATTAAAGCAATTGCACTGGCAACATTCATTTCACGAATAGAAGCCTTTCGTTGAAATTTCAACACATTTTTCATTAATTCCGTTTTGCTTTGTTATTCCCATGATTACCAGGAATTCTCTTTTGAAACTGGCGAACGAAACTTCGTTCACCATGTTCCATTGCAGCTCTACCCCACAGCAGCGCATACACAATGGCAGAGAAAATAAATGAATCATTGCCTCCCACAAATAACCTGACAATACATCTGCTGTATAAAATATCAATGGAGTCAATTCCTGACAAACCAACAAATGCAGCAAACAACGCCAACGCTGTTTAAAGCAGCAGAAGCAATTGCAAATCCTTTTCTGCAGCAGCAGTTGTATTACCCTACGGCATCCAATTTATCCGTTCTTACCTCTAACTTCATCAGGCAATTCCACTCAATCTCAGCAATTTCCACCTGCATTGTCTGGCCAATAGGTCCAAATCCATTCAATTGCCATTTGCATACAGTAGTCGCCCATCTACCAGATGCGCAATAGCCACACCGTATAATCCTGCGAATTCGAAGAAAAGTAAAATACCAGCAGCCAATGGTTAAAATTGGAATCCACGTAGTTCCTTCCCAACCGCCAATCCACCAATATATTGGTGTGTAAGCATGACCTTGTAAGAGGTGATGAACGATAGAGTTCACTGGTTTTTTTACCCATTCGGTTATAATATTCAGTTTACGATACTCATTATAGCACCTACTACTAATCCTGTAAGGTGGCGTAATACACCTGCATAGAAGTAAAACAATTCACCTCTAATTTCCCATTGTAGCGCAATAAAATAATCGACTAAGAAGTTAAGATGAAATAGCCCACCATAATCATGGATAACCAGTTTCCTATTATTCAATGCTCCTTTGCACAATTTACCATCTTCACTTTGATTTTCACAAATAAGAATCCTAGGGATAGAAAAACACGATTACTTAAACGGCCAATCACCATGGCAATAAATCGCAGACATTCCATTGAAAAAATTATCTGTTCATTTAATCTCCCAACCTAGAACCATTGTTGCTTAAAATAGTGGCTCGACATAAGATCCAAATAAATCTGCTCCCATACCAAGCGTACATCACCTACTTATCACCCAACGTTATCGGCGATAGTTGCAGGATTTCTTACAATCATCCTCAGGAATTCCTGCCTTACTTTACCCTTACTAAGTCAGCACCTTACATCAGCAGCTTTGGGTTATAATACCTTCCACCAACTCTTGCAATAATGCCAATGGATTCGCACCTAAAGAAACCCGGCCAATACTTCAAATCGCTAAAATGTACTTCCTTTATGGTTCATCATACTTCAGCCGAACAGGGCCAACACACGATGAATAATCCACCAAGGACCTAACACTGTTGCTAATCCAGCAACCACCTAATCCCATTACAGTACCACCGGTGAAAGAAACTGTCAATGCCTTCTGCAATGAAGTTTCTACCGCTTGAGTGGTCTAATATTTGATTTTGTTTGCGATCTTTCATTTTCTTAAAAACCCTGCCAATTGCAGACAAAGAATGCACCTAAAATTAAATGAATCGCAATTACTGGATGTGATTGTGGATGATCGGCATCTGTCATTGTTCCTGAACCAAGCCAATAAAATTGCAGCAATCTCACAAAATAGGCCATTCACTTTCCATTCTGCTTTCAAAAAAAGCCATTGCTCCGTCAGCAATGTATTTTTGCCAACTCACGCATATTGTCGTCACCAGTTTTCCTGCTTATTCACCCATGCTGATTTTACCAGCCAGGACAATCAAACTAGGAATTCCTAAAAGAGGAAACGGTATAGTAATAATCTCCCATTACGATATTAATTATTGTTAAATTTTTCAAAAAAGAACGAATTTAAACTTTTAAACGGAACTTCTTACAAAAAAAAAATAAGCCATCCTACCAGAGATTGACTTATTTCAATATTTTATTTGATATTTCTTCAAATTAACATCGTTTCGTTTAACTGCTTTTACCACTTTAGAAACATTAGGTAAAAACTCTTCTACCCAAATACAGGCAGCATAACCAAGAGGCGTATCAGCAGTATTAATCCGCTGAAATTGGTGCATCTAAGAAATCAAAAAGCGGTTTTTCTGAACCCATGTAAGTAATCTCTGTGAGATGTTTCCTAATCGGGCCAAGCTCTCGATTATCCCAAACGATTGGTTTTTTTTTTCCACAGAATTGATCACTGCATCGTAATCAATCGGGACGAATTGTTCTTAAATCTATGGTTTCTGCTTTCGATTCCTTCCCTGCCAATTCTTCAGCAGGCTTGGGTCATTACTTTACAAATCTTTCCGAAAGAAACCAAAGTAACATCAGAAAAAACCTTTTCTAGTAATATCTGCCACTCCGATTGGAATCACATATTTCACCTTCTGGCACTTCTACCTTTATTTCGCCAAGTACATTTGCCTCCGATTCCCAGAAAAAATTAACTGGATCTACGTTATCTCTAATGGCTGATTTTATAATCCTTTTTGCATTCTTTTGGATTAGGAAGGAACAATACTTTCATAACCAGGACAAGTATGGCGGGAACCAACTGTTTCGAAATGCTGCTTTGAGATATGCTGAAGCTCCCAACCTTCCTGCGAGAACCATGTCAGGTCCTCTAAAAAAAAACGATAGGCAACCATTGTATTGTCCACCACTCATTTGGTACATTTTCGCAGCAGGATAATCACCTGATTTCAAATCGCTACCAAAAGAAAGAAGAAAAAGTTAAATTGTCATTATAACTCGATAATGGACGCAAGGACCATTGCATAGCTTGCTCCTACTCCAATACCTGCAAAACCCAATTCTGCAATTGGAGTATCTATAATTCTTTCAGGGACCAATAGGTTCGTCAAGCATTACCTTGACTCACCTTTATAAGCCCCGTTGTATTCAGCAAAACTTCCTCTCCCATCAACACATGGTATTGTCAACCATCTTTGCGATCTCTTCATTCATGGCTTCTTAAAGTGCCTCTCTTAAAGTGTAAATGTTTTCATTACTATTATAAAAAAATAAGGTATTGCTTTCAAATTAAATCGCGCTTGCAAAATAGAAAATTTTAAATACGTGGTTGACAAGCATAAAAGAGGTGAAATAATAATTAAATTTATTATTGCAACGAATAGCTTTTTATTCTTTCTTTTTAAATAGTTTTTGTGAGGCAATTAAATGTTTAGATTTAAAAATGGTTCCTATTTTTAAACCAAAAACATCTGCTAAGTTGTCCAATAAAGATTAGGAATAATTCACTCAATAACAATAAAGAAGATGAAAATATAGTATTGTAAAAGTTAAGGGCCCCGGATACCACGGCGAAGATTGCCTTTTACTGACAAACAATACTGCGTTTGATTTACAAACGGTGTTCAATTCATTGTAAACCCTTATGATGAATGGTATGCCTTGGTTCGCGGGTTGGAATTTGAGAGAACAAAAACGGTGGTAGGTGTAACTGTTGTAATGTTGGCTAGCTTGAAAACGAAACCAATTATTAGGAAAAAGCGTTGGCTATCGGAGCTGACGAAAGCGGTTCGAATTAATGTAAACCTAACAAGATGCGGTTGCAAACAGCAAAAGAAATGGGTAGCTTATGCAAAAAGCAGAAGGTTTATATGGTATTGTTAGTAAAGAAAACATTGCATTACAATGGCTCTTCAATTGGCGGCGAATTGATTTCGGAATTGATGGGATCTTCCTTACGTTATCGTTAGCCGTCAAAATTAAAATGCAGGAAACTACAGCAAAACTATTCACAGGGATATACAAGGTGGAACTGAGGTAAGTAGAAGTAACTGCACCATTTGTGCGCTAGTGCTGCAAAAGCGATGCCAGAAGCTCGTATTCCAATATGAGAGGAATTATGGCTGCACCGAACTAAGCCATTGAAAGTAGTAGAAGGGGATCTGGAGCAATGCTGCAACCACTATTGCCAATTATGAATTGGCCTCCTTCAAAAGGGAATGTCATTACATCGACGCTGATATGCGGGCTGAGTTAATCGAATTTGCTTCACAACGAAGCCAAAGTTAATTTTAAACCAAAAAGATATGTCTGTTTTAATATATGGCAAAATACTGCAAACGGAGAAAATTCATAAATTTGCTTAGGAAGCAGGTAGCTTATGGAAGTAAAATCGCAGCAGTATTTGGTAGGAACAAATGCAACAGCTAATGTAATGTGCGAATTGCTCTGATGCTGATTCTTTGGGAGAATATGGAGCTACAAAAGTATACTCATGCCAGGCGATTCAAAATTCAATGACTTTGATCCGTCTGTTTACACAAAAGCTGTGATAAAGGTGCAGAAAGCTGAAGGAGCTGATGTCATTAATTTTTTTCACACGACTTGTTCAGGAAAGGCTATTGCGCCAAGAGTGGCGGCAAGAAGATTAGATGCGGATGAGTAAGCTGGTGCGATGATTATCCATTCCACTTCAAATGGATTACAGTAAAAAAAGCTGTATTCTCAGGGAGGAAAAGATTTGCGCACATTCACAAATAAATTACGGAAAAGAAGGTCATTTCTTTATTTGCCGAACTCAGTGGACAAATCTCCAAAGGGTGATCTGCGACCAGTAGAACATTTAAGCTCCAGAGAAGTGGGAAGTGCGTTCAGTGAAAGTAAAAGAAATCATTAAAAGAATCTGCAGATCTCCATTAACAGAGCTGAGAAGCGTAGTTTTCTGCAGGTTAGAGGCCTAAAGGGCCCTGAGGAATTTGGGGATTGGTTGAAGAATTAGCGAAAGAATGGGTGCAGCAACGGCATGTTCAAGACCCAGTGCCGATATGGATTGGAGGACCTCACCACGACATGTTGGTCAAACAGGTGTAGAATTCGACAAACTTATACCATTGCATCGGAATTTTCAGGTCTATTCAGCACTTAGCTGGTGTTAACCAAAGTTAAAACCAATGTTGTTATTAACAAATGATCCTGAAGCTCCGTTTCTTTAAATCCAGCAAAACTACCGGGTATTGTAGGGAGATGCTTTTGAAGGGTGGTTCCAAAATTACGGTAGCGGCTGCGAAAAGCACTTTAACGCTTCAAATCACTAATTTTTATTAGCATATTTTTATATTCATAAATGGAAGATAATTTTTGTCTTCCCATTTATTAATTTATATCTTTAGTGAAGGATAGGTATGGGCAAGGAATGGAGAAAAAAATTACAATTAGGACATTATAAGGGATTATCTTATAGTCAAACACAATCTGGTGCATATGCCGCGGTGCTTGCTTGAGAGCCAAGAGGAAAAAGAAGATTGCCGATTATTTATTGGTGGTTCGAAAGGCTGCAAGCCATTGCCATAGAGTTAGAAGAGATGACGCCAACTCGACCACTCACACCACGTACTTATTTAAAAACTTCGCCGATGTTTTTGGAATTTCCATCAAGAAATAAATATCTACAAACCTAGGTGAAGGCGTTTTTTATTGCCAAATTAATTGTGGATAAGGACGGAAAAAAGAAGTGAAAAATAGATACCAAGAACATCAGATGCAGTTGCACTAGCTGTGCGATTTAAATGGTCCATATTTACCTGTGGAAGTTATTATTGACCTCAGGGCAGGCATCGTATAATGATGAAAAAATTACTGAAGGCGCCAAAAACTACGTTCAATAATCACCAGAACAAAAAGACAAAAACACCTACCGTCACCAAAAAAAAAGAAATCTTCCTTAGCTGATTTTAGTATCAAAGAGTTTGATGGCAAACTAGAGAAAGCAATAGAGAATGAAAAAATTATTGAACTTGCTTCTCGGATTCGTGATTGAAATCACCAAACGAAACAGCTCCACTAATTAAATAAGTTGTTGAAGATATTCAAACGCTTTAAGTGCTTTTTGCTACTTCCGATTATTTTTTCACCTTTGCTTGTGGCTAAGGAAAATGTTCCTAAAGCAACCACCTCTTCTGATGGGCTTCTCTTTGGGATCTCTAAGCAGAAAACGACCAAATTTGATTCGCTAAAAGTGGATCAACAGAAGAACTGACCGCCTACAATGCCGGGACTTGATATCAAGGAAAATGGGAACCTACTTGATTGGCACATCACCATAAAATCAATCTACTTTATTCTCACCGATTCTAACGGAGTAGATTCCTTCCAATTAAAAACAAAACGAATTATCGTGTGTTAGAATTGGAGAACATGTGATTGAATTGATCAGTAAAGGGAAAATTCAGAAAAAGTATCAATTGACAAACAACAACTACCAATGAAGGCTTTTCAGGAAGATTCAGCTGGAATCTTTATTGGAGAGGTATCCGTGGGAATGATTGTCTTTATTGTTATTGCGCTTATGCTTTTTTAGTATCAATTAGAAAAGGCAATTTCTTGGAGTCTAGTGAGCAAAGGAATTGGGTTTGCAAATTATTTTTTGCTGTAACTGTAGTTTTTGAAGGGTTCCTTTTGGTGGCTCGTATTTTTGATGTAGTCAGTGGATTTTTTGTAATAATCTCCTTTACCAGCGAAGGAACCAACTTCTTTTTAGGGTCATTCATTACCGGAAAAAATAGAAGTAGCTTCATTCAACTTGCTTATACAAGTATTGCCAACAATTATATTTTTCTCGGCTTTAACTTAGTTTATTATTAACTACTGAGGGAATTTTACAAAAAATCGTTTTATGCTTTTGCGTGGATCATGAAAAAGCTAATGAAAAATTATCAGGTGCTGAAAGTTAGCGGCCAGCTGGTAAACATCTTTTTCAGGACAGGACTGAATTCCACTTTGGTTAAAACCTTACCTCAGCAAAAGACCAACTCTGAAATAATGAGTTGAATGTCTTGGTGGAATGGCGACCATCGCCGGTGGGGTTTTAGCGCATACATTGGATTCCTTGGAGAGATGATCCGGTACAACAATTTACTTTGCCCAAGCATTTACTAGCAGCTTCCAGTGATGTCTGCTCCTGCAGCTAGAGCAGCAAAAATTGCTGTTTCCAGAAACTTGAAAAAAGTAAATGAAAACCATGCGAAAATTAGTAGCGATAAAATTGGTTGGAAAATGCGCTAGAAGCAATCGCCAATGGAACTTATACAGATGGAATTTAAACTGGCCTGTAAAGTTGGTGCTATGCTGTTAGTATTCATCGCATTCATTACAATGGGTAATTATTTATTGTGTGATGTGATCCGCCACTACACCCGGAATGAATGAACTCATTTTCAGTAGCACCTCTTTTAGAGGATTTTGACATTTGAATTCTTGATTGGTTACAGGCTTTGCCCTACGCCTACTTGATGGGGTGTCGCTAAAGAAGGACATGCGTATTTGGTGGGCAATACTTGGTGAAAAAACCATATTGACGAATTTTGTGGCTTATGGTTTCTTTAGGCTAAAATGAAAGCCGCACAAAATGTTTGCTTGAAGAAAAATCTAACACTATGGGCGACTTATATTGTTATGTGGCGTTCGCCAATTTCGCAAGGTTTGGAATTCAGGAATTGTGGATTGGGGCATTGGCTCCTTAACAAAAAAAGCATCTTGTCTAAATTCGGAATTAGAGCGTGATTGGAGGAAACATTGGCATCACTATTTACGGCTGTAATTTGTGGGAGTAATTTCTGTATTTTTATCCCCGTTTTCATTTTTCGATTTTTTAAAAGAAAGCGTGTGGTATTTCGCCGCACTATGTTTTTTAAATTTGGCCAACGTCAAATCAATTTATCATGCAGCAATACCACGAATTACTTCAGCATTTATTTAAGACCATGGAACTCAAAAAGCGTGATCGCACAGGACAGGGAACCATTAGTGTTTTTGGCACCAGTCACGTATGATTTATCCCAAGGTTTTCCTTTAGTAACGACTAAAAAAAGTCCACTTAAGGTCTATTTTAATGAATTGTTGTGGTTTCCTTTTCGGGTGACACCAACATCAAATACCTGAAAGAAAATGAGTTAGTATTTGGGACGACGATGGGCAGACGAAAATGGTAATTTAGGCCTTGTTTATGGCACCAATGCGTTCATGGCCTACAGCAGATGGTAGACACATTTGATCAGGAATCGCCAAACATCATCAATCAAATCAAAAACACCCTGATTCTTCGTAGAATTATTGTGATGCCTGGAATGTAGCCGAAAGCGAAAACATGGCGCTTCCTCCTTGGTTTCATGCTTTTTTCCAAATTTTATTGTAGCAGATGGAAAGTTAAGCTGCCAATTATATCAGCGCAGTGGCGGACACTTTTTTAGGGAGTTGCCTTTTAACATTGCATCATATGCGCATTATGACGATGATGCGTTGCTCAAGTTTGTGGTTAAAAACGGTGAGATTTTGTACACACCTGGGTGATGCACATTTATATTCCAATCACATTGATCAAGCCATTTGCAATGAGGCAGGGCGCTTGACCGTTACCAAAACGATGAAAATAAAACCCTGGACGTAACCGATTTATTTGACTTCAAATTTGAAGACTTTGAATGTTAAATTTACGATCCACATCCTCACATTAAGGCGGGCTGTAGCGGTATAATTATTCCATTTCTTTTTGAAGATACCTTTTAATTCAAACAAAAGCATATTTCTTAATTTTACACCATTTTTCGATTTGATGGCAAATCCTTAGTCAGGCTGGAGCGAGTCGAATTCCTAGACAATAACAAACTATGAAAATCTCTTGTAATAGCCGCAGCTACTTAAACAATGTTAATTGGACGGATAATTGACCTTCCTTGTCACTTTCAGATGATATGCGCTTTTTCGTGCGACCAACAAAAGGCCACCACGTTTTGGACTGGTCGCAAAAACCTTAGAAATCCTTTGGGAAAAATTTATGCCAAATAGAGTAATATTATTCTAACTCGTGACACCGACTATGAATTTGAAGGTGCCGTGATAGTCACGATTTGGAAGAAAGGCATTCGAATTGCTGATCGAAAACCGCAGAAGAAGAATTAATGGATTATTTGGTGGTGGTGAATCTACAAACAAGCCCTTCGGGATGGGCTGACCGCATCTTACCTCACTAGAATTCACACGGAATTAGAAGGCCGCATACTTGTTTCCCCGAATTCAGTTGAATTGATTGGCAATTGTGATTGATTCTGAAAAGCAACGAAGCAAGGACGAAAAGCCAATTTTGGGGGGGCGGTATTCTTTTTACTTTGAGGACGTTATGAGCGGAAATAGTTTTTTGATTATACTTTTTTTAAAATAATACAGATTAACTCTTTTCTAAAAAAATACATCACACAATCTTCCACGCCTCTTCTAAGTCTGTTCTTAATTTGTTGTTTGTGGGCCCTGCCTATTGGAATCTTATCATTACTCGTTTAAAACAAGTGCTCCTCCGTCCACACGCTGCAATTTCAACTACCTTTTCTAGATTTACGAGATAACTTTTATGCACCCTTCATAAAAAAAGTTACCTTCAACAGTTCGCTCAAAAGATTTCAACGTCTTTGAAACTAAATTGGCTTCCCTTCTTCAATAATTTACTTCTGTTAGTTAATTACTTGCTTTTAAATAAAATAATCTGATCAAATGAAGATGAACAAACGTTCCTTGACTTGTGGGGATTTCCAATTCGGTCTTCTCTATCTTCTATATTTCTTAAGGTCGATTGTATTCAGGGTAAAGCTGTTGCTTTAGCTGAGAACGACACTTTTTACGCATTTTTCAAGCTCAATCGCATTCAATTGCTTGTATAAATACCTTATTTGCATTAGACTTTAATAGGTCCAACTGTCTCGAGTAGCCTCTCTATAAGATAAAAAGAAACCGGGTATGAAACCTTTTCTTACTGATTTTTTATTAAAAGAAAAAAATGATTGCGTCCTGTTGTGTTTCACTAGCTTAGAAATACTAGATCTGGGTCTGAGCTTGAATAATTCTAAGCCTTTTTGCGACAATCTGAGGCCCTCCCAATAATATTTGATACTCGTGCAAAATAATCGGAGTAGTTTAGAGAGAGAGTCGCGGAGTCTCATCGTCATTGTCTATTATTACTAATATTCATTGGTGGGGTAGATTTTAGTAAATAGCATTTAACCAAATTTAACATTTAAAATTTTTGAAATATTGAAACAGTCAACCATTAGCTTTTATTTGCCTTTAGAAAAAAGTAGTTTGAGTATTAAAAAAAGGTTTTGGAAATGAAAAGTATAAGGAAGTTAGCAGCAGTGTAGAATAAAAAAATACCGAATTTACAGTTACTGTATTGCGGTATTCTAAATCTAAATTAATTATAAAAAAACACATTCATAATTCATCTTGATGCATGAGGTGGGATACAATACAAATTGCATCCCACCCGACAACCTTAAAATTGCTGATTATTTCATTGATAATTAGTGTCTCTGTTTAATTAATTTGTTTTCCAATAAATTGAATGTTGGGTAAGGTCCTAAAGGCAAGTGTTGTAAATTAAATTTCAAATCACGTGGATTTTCAACATTATAGGCGTATGTCTTAAATTACCGCCTTTACCCGATTAATGACAAAAAATCGGAGGATGTATTTAAATTACCTATTCAGGTACCCACTAATCTTCAAACATTCCATTGATGGGTTTTTGGATAGACTTAATTTCTCCTTTTTCGACGTTGTTTACCCTTCCGAATTTACAATGTCAATTTGAGGGACTTTCTTCAGCGTTAGCATTAGGATCTCCACACTTAGGGCACATCCAAAACAAACATGACGAACAAGTGGATTGATCACATTCATTGGTATGATTATATCGAAACAAACTTTTTCCTCCTGAGCGGAAAGTTTTGAACCATACTTATCCATTATACCATTTAAAACTTTCCGTAAGGTGTGGATATTACTTGGTGAACTCAACCACACTTCCTACAGGTGGAAACATTTGATAAGAATGCTTATCACATTTTTTTCCAAAGGAGCAAAAAATTTATATTAAAATCGCAAGGTCGTCAAGTACACCTTGATCAGGGATTATAATTACACTTCACATACTCGATCGAACATCTCCTTCACATGGTCACTGCAGGCAGTCGGAACATTAAGGTCAACCTCGCAAAATAAACCATCACAGGGCAATCCAAACGTTGTCAACGTATAAATCGGAGAAAAAAAATAGAAAGCACCTGGAGTTGGCAATGGAAAGGGGGTTCATTTTACAACCACCTTGTCCAGAGGACAAATTTGTAGGGTCCCCCAAAATTTTTAACTCCATTTCAAAATTCGCTTCCCCATTCTTCCTAATTATGTTCCTCCCC
>Ga0163217_1093106_pt1 | contig 12412 bp, 12 predicted proteins | sample SynspAceP_FD_185933 | JGI IMG/M metagenome (GOLD analysis project Ga0163217, IMG submission 185933) | Saline lake microbial communities from Ace Lake in Antarctica - Synechococcus sp. Ace-P (PacBio error correction) | ecosystem: Environmental > Aquatic > Non-marine Saline and Alkaline > Saline ... | reverse complement strand
ATCCACTTAATCTCCGCTGATACCAATCTTACTACGGCCAGAATACACTAAATTTATGAAGACACAAAAAAACCCCGAATTTCGACGGGTTACGCTAATGGGAAGACCGGGTCAACCCGGACCCTCGGTACCACAAAAACCGATCTCAACGCAGCTGGACTACAACCACCATGTAAAGCGTGGCCAAAATAAATTTAATAATCACACCAAAATAAAATTTATTATTGACATTAAATGTATATATTGTACAATTAAATACCTACTACTGCCAATGAATATCGACAAACAGTTTGATAAGCAAAAACACACAAAAACATGCTTTCACAACATATAAGGCTTACTTTTATAGAAATATATTTTTATCCACTGATAATTACATAAATGTCTTAACAACATCAAATTTAAAGCTACCGAGAAATAAAAAAATCACCCAACACTGGTTCCTTTCGTGTTGGTTAAACAGCACAGAGCTGTCCTGACCTAGAAATAAAGAATAGAACATACAGGACCAAAAGAAAATGAAAACATACCTTTTACATTGTATATTATTGATCTTGCGCAAACTCATTTGTAAACCCTGATAGTCTGTAATGTCTCAACAAGCCAAGAATTTAGAGTAAAATAAAATTCCAAAAAAGAAAAGTAGATCATTATCAATTGTACCTATTATTCAATTGGCATAACATTCCAAGCATAGACAATAACGATTACCCAAAACCAAGAGTTAAACAACTACAGAATTATCATTTACGAATTGGCCAACGAAGGCCAAACCAACAAGATACAGTGGTATTATTCAAAAGCGGCTCTTTTAGAAAATTAAAACTGGCTCAAAACTCAATAATGAAAATGAGTCGATTCTTATGGAAAAACGTAGCGGAATCTGTACGCCACCAAAAAATTAGATTCAACGCAATTTACAATAAAGCTGAAAAAAAAAAACAAATGATTAGTAACCTCGCAAAACAACATAAGACCTCCAATATGCCGAAACTGGGGGATCAAAAGCACTTTCAAAAACCCGTATCAAAACTAAAACAGCGAATCTTATTGCTTGCTTTCGGCATATAATAAAGGGAAGTTATTGAAACAAAAGCAATTTACGGCGCTTATATGCTATACAAAAGAGTATACAAAAATCTTCAAGACGGACAGGATAAAGATTGTACAAATGCATGCCGAGGGCAAGTTGGAATGAAAAGGAAGTATATCACATAACATGCCATGGATCCTTTGAAAATTTCCCTCCTCTATTAAAATCATGAGGCCATTAAAAAAGTCCAACCACACTATATCAGATATATAAAAGGAGAGAACATACGAAGCTTTAAAAATCATAATATTCCGTAAAATTTCGATACTTTATCAAGATGTAATAAGATAGTAAACAGTGAAAACAAGAAAGAACCATAAGAATCAACAGCACCATCGGTATAAAAAATGAAAAGCTTTGCAAACAGGGCGTATACTCTATTATAGCAATACTCTTCTTATCATTATGACGCTATGACTTTTATAAAGGGACAAAAAAATCTTGAAAAAGGCAAACAAGACTTGAAAAGACAAAACAAATTTGAATGAAAGGCCGAATTAGGAGACCAACCAACACTAAAAACAAACTCTTTCCATAATTGGCACATGATTTACGGTCCTATTGAGCACTAGCTTATAATACTTAAAAGTGAAGATATAAAAGGAATCGGAATTCAAGAATTATTCCAAAATAAAAAAGACGTAAACAGTATCCTACTGAACATCTCTTACTTGGAGGACAAAAACACAAATCGAAACTACACCCACAATATGACCTAATCCTAGTAGAGAAACAACATTAATTTACTTAGAAGAGCATTTTACCAAAAGATACAATGACAATCTCATTTAATAGCTATTATCTGGACTAGAAAAACAAGATGATATGTAATCAGAAAATCTAGAGCAATCCCTAAAGTTACACCAACAATGCCCACATCACATGCATAGGAAGACCCAAATTCTGAAGTTTTATAAGGAAACGGTATTTATAACAATCCGTTCAAGAATAAATTATCAAAAAATAGCCAATATAACTACTTATGGCAAAACAACGAAAAGGAAACAAGTCTAGCCTATCCCTTTGCTAAAGTCATTAAAAGAACGCAACCTTTGGATAAAGAGTGAACTAATGGTTGCGCTACCTCTTAAGTTACATGCCCAAAGGGAAAAAACACTTCCAAAATCGCCTAAAAATAAGACTATCAACTTAATGGCAAACAAATCTCTCTTGTAAAACCTCAGCATAATACGCTTACCACTACTAATCTTGATCTTAAACAAACACTGTCTAAAAATTTTCACTATATCGGTTCAGCTCCTTACTTAGGTCATAAATTGGGAACTATAGCATAATGGCTTAACCTTCATACTAAAACTCCGACACATCTATGACAAATCCGGGTTCAAGATTCTCCATGTATAATGATACAGTTTCTCCATGCCTTCCATTGTTCCCCCCACAATCTTCGTATTCTATTTATAGTCCGCTCAAAAAAACAGCATCACAACCCAAATTCTCCCTTGGCATGATCTATATGCCGTCGTCACAGCATTGCACAATACGTTCTGCCTAAATTCCTATCCATTTATTATTCCAATGATGCTCCTACTTAGGTGAAACAAATCCCGCAATCCAATTTCCACGGAATGAACCCCCTAAAATATGAGCTCCTTAGCCTTCTTTGATCCAATTCGGCAGATCCCGTGAACCTAAATCCCCACGTCAACTACAAACGTACCTTTTGCCATGCACCTCTTCGCTATCGTTGCCCCTGCTCCCAGCTCCTTCACAGGGTGCGCCCAAATTACTAATATTCAATTTCATTACGAGTTCTACTTTTTGTTAGAAGTATTCAATAATCTCCTTGAAAATGTCCTAATATTGATAGCGTAATTGATGTCTACTTATACCTAATTGACCAATTCCCTCTTCTACCATTTCAAAGCTTTGCTCAATATCAATTATCAATCCGATTCTTCAATTCCCACAGAAAACGATTAAAACATCCTCAATTCCCGGTTTCACCGCTCCAAGCCTCCAACAATAATCCAAGTAAAGTGGACAACGCACACTCTTCCATCCTGCTAAACTCATACCGGCTTATCAATTTAAGATTTTGAAACAGCATAAAATCCGCATTTACTCAAAACAGCATGCTCCCAAATCCTGTCATGGTTTTTGCTTCGTGGTCCGATTAAGCACTCCGAAATATCACGTCCAAATATCTTATATCAACATAATCGTCCATACGTGCATTCCATGGCCTCCACCTTAATCCCATAGTCTAATACTTTTCTAACAAACCACACGGTGTAATCGCTTAGCTACCACAGGTTGTTCCAAATTAGAACTGCAAGTTGAATATACTCTCCCAGAAGCCAACGCACCCGCCACAAACTAGCGGAATTCCCCCCATAATTTGTGCACTATGGATTACTATTCTATACAAAATCATAGATTTTATACAGCAAGGCAAAAGTATTAACGATCACGGATAACGACCCGTTATTGATATCCCAACCATAGCGTCCAATGTCAATAAGATTCGATGGGTCTCAATATAAATACTTTGGTTATCTGAATTTTGGGCCTCAAAATCCCGGCCGGAAACACCGGTAAAAAAGTAGAAATTCCAATTTTCAAATCCTCAACAATCAAATATAGTCCACCATAAATAATCTTGGCAAGACTATATGGTCCCAGGATCCCAAAAGCAATAAGGAAGGTTACGTAGATCCTGCCTCTTACCAAAAATAAGATTCAACCTCCCCCTTATCGTCAGGTATCAGCAATTTTTGCAGGCTACTTGATGGGTGTAAAAGTTTGGTAACGCTTACCTTAATTCTTCCAAAGCATAGCAACCCTATACAAGGAAAATAGCCCTTGAATTCCTATCCTCCAAACTGACCAAACTGTGCAAATGTATAGCCCTTTTTTGTGTCATTTTACGCGATTTTAAATTGAAAGAAGGATGTCTACAAATACAAAAAAGTCATACTGAATTCTTCCATTTCCTTTTTAAACATGAGCAATGAACAGAAATAAATCTCGCAACAGCAATGCATAATACACCATGCCCCAAATAAAGTTATAGCCCATGAGATACAAGAAGTTGAATACCCCAAAAATCAAAAATTTATTTTAGTCTTGGTATCCCCTGCACCATTAAAATTCTAATACCATCCCATAGGCATATAACACATAGCAGCAGCAATATGTTTAGACCAAAATGTCCATTTCAACCACTGTTTAGTATTAAAAACATTATAGTCCTTCGCAAAAACATAGTATATAGGATATTAAAAAACAGGAATATCATTTAACTTCCTGTTTCCAAACGAAATTCCCCCGTTAGTATGCTCCTAAATTTTGCCCCACTAAAGTTGCCGCAGCATTACTCACCCCAAAATGATAAGGAAAAAACATCATACCTGATCAATGAAAGCCGCAGGACTCACTCAAATTCCGACATATTCGCATTAGAAATATCCAATGGATTACCGATCAAGAATTGACAATCCCCCAAGGAAAACATTTAGATTCTGATAACCTTTAATCAAACTAAATCACATCTGTAATTTAATGCCGGCTCATCCAAAAAACAAAAGCCAATGAAATAAAAACACAAAACCCCTCCCAATTTGCCAGCGGCACCCAAAACCCCATATTCGGGAAATTGTCCCCATCCAAAATAAAGATTGATCAATAAATATAGTCCGTGGAAAACACTAGGCCACATCAATGAAGGGCGGTCCCAGCACCCCTAAGATGCATATCAAAATAATATAAAATAGTAAATTGCCACGATCATTAAGCTGGTATACCCTTACCTCAGAAATAATTCTTTCTCCTCCATAGTCCAAGATATCCTCGGGTAGAAGCCCCGGATACACCTGTTACTAATGCTACTCCAACCAATAAAAATTGCTCTCATTTCCCTGCTCCTAATATTTTCACTACTCTGGCAACAATGCGTCCGCCATACTAACCATATATCTATGCATATATCAGAGTAATACAGATTCCGTGAGCCTATCGTAACCATGACACTTACCCGATACAATGCAATATCGACAGGGCAAAAATAATTCCATCAACATTCCAAATCATTGGAAGACAGCATAAAAAGCCTTCAAACTTCCAGTGTAAATCGATTCCTTGCGGTCAACGCAATTAATAACAATACTTATAATTTAGATTAGGTAAGCTATTTACTCCATATAAAGAAAATTATGTTAACAAAATAAAAAACCAAATCAACAACAGAATCTAAAAAATTAATCTCCAAATGATCTGACATCTAAAAAAAAACATAATTCTTTACTTCATAATGAAACAAAATGCATCATTTTAAAAAAGTGCAAAATACTGGGCATAGAATTTTTAATTGCGCCAATAACACACCCCCAAAACCACTACACAAAAATTCGCTAAATAAATTAAAAGGTAAGAACCTTGCCGCTGCTAAACTGCCAATCCGACAAGATAGAAATACACCAAAGTAGTCATCATGATGCTTCGAATGCAATACGGCCAACAAATTAAACAACCATTACCGCTAAACCGGAATCAATCTGGTATAACACAATGCCATAAGACATCTATGGAAATCAAGCCCCAAGTTCTTGATCCCAACCGAAACGCTCCCAACTCCGTGGCCCCATGTCCACCCAAGAATTGCAATGTCAGCAACCAAAACCTACCGGTTAAGATAGCCTCATTAATATAGAAGCTCTTTAATGTTATGTTCCATTGCACTTTGTTCTTTCTGGAAAAATAACATGACTCACCACCCCCAAACATATCCTACAGTTAGGCCATAACTTCCAAACCCAATACCGGCACATGGTATCACTTAACCAATACTATCCAAAACCGTACTAGATGGCTAAGAGTCTACCCAACTCTGATGTGCAATCCATAATAACATAGCGTTACAAAGGCCCTACGTCATACCTCTTTTCTGAAACAAGAGTCCCACCAGGATGCCAAGAAACATATAGGATACTTTCATAGGCATCGCTCCATGGGTAGTACCAAATAATACATCCATAATCAAATCGACAGTATAGAATAAAAAACACAAAATTATTCCTGATGCCAGCTATACTAAATCGAAGCCTTCCTTCCAATCATGGAAACAAAATTACCTAACATAACAAACCCACAAGCATAATACTTGGGTAAATTTTATATAATATCTGCCCTATGAGAACACTCCTTTATTTGTTTTCTGTGCAAACTTCACTCCCTTTTTCTGATCTTTTTAAAGCCCCAACAATTATCAGCTTCGAATATCCCATCTAACCCTTTTCAAGGCTCATAAGTAAAGGGAACGCATTTTTTAATAAAATGGCATAAAACCCGACACCTGGGAACTGACACCCCTATTACCCACGCTAAATCCATTGATCATCTTAAGCACAAGAAAATAACTATGTCACCTCCAAGGCCCTATTCAACAATAACCAAAACGTCATCCAAACTCTTAAAAGATCCTTAAATTGGTGTTGGCATACGCCTCTTAAGATAATCGGCTAAAACTTGTATTCCCTTTTTCATCAAAGAAATCTGTGCCTTGGCAAATTCGCTTACCATGCTCCTCCCTATGATCTTGCGTAATAACTACATTTCCTTTTATCCCAATGCTAAAAATTCAGGGCATAATACCAACTCAGGATCAGCACAGGAAAATATCAGAAATAAAATCCGATAACCTTCCCTTAAAACTTAGTTTTCTCAAAAGTTCTGAGAAAAATGTATTATACTCATACGCCCCAGCATCCGAATAACCAATTACCAAAAATCTAAGCATGCTCTTTTAGAATACGTAATAAAGAATCTACTTGCTGGCAGTATGTTATGTCATGTGCATGACTCCTCACATTCTCCTGACCATCAGATTTAAAACTGTACCAAAATAAATAGCACTCCAACTTAGTCTTTTCTTAATCAATAAGCACCCAAATCCTTAAACCCGTCCCAAAGAACATAATACCATAAAACCGCTTACATAGAAAATATCCAATATAGTATCCAGGCCCCAAAAATCTTTTACCCAATAATACGGTACCTTCATCGGAAAACTAGCTTAAAAAACGATACCCCTTGGGTCCAAAATATGTTCATATATATATCATATCAAACGACGGTCTCATCTAGAAACCTACTCAAGAAGGGAAGCCATAGCACTTCCTGGATGCTTTTCGCAAATAAAATCGTCAATTAATCCAAAACGTAATTATACACTAATCCATTAGATAAATAAAAATCGATCCCACCTACATAAACTTCTCCGGAAAAAAGAACTTGATATCCTTTAGCTCCAATATTTTAGCGTACGTTCCCCGGGGGAAAATACCACAACAATGGCATCCTATCATGTTCGTTTTTTCGTTTCCGAAATAGTAAGATCCCATTAAGATCCCTTGATAATTTTCTGGTATTACGATGGCACATCCTGCAGTGGAATAAGATCTAAATTAATAAGACAATCCTTTACCAAATTCCCTTGAAACTGATCGGCACATCTCAAAAATTTCCTCGAAAATGATTAATGAAAACTCCGTCAATCAATAAGAATAGCCCCTTCGTCATTTATCAAGGAAAAAAGACATATGAATACTTAAACCTCACCAATTTCTAAATATGATGACGTTGCCATACTCTCCTCCACAATTTTCAAGATCCTTCCGCTGCCATCTTCTATCAAACCCTTCTTCGCTCCATCAATAAACCACATAGTGAAATGGGAAAAGCTCCTTAAAATCGAATTCCAAGGCAAATTGATTTATGGTCAGAGTAACAATATTCATCTTCCAAAATCTGACGTTGTGTTGCCTTATGAATTTCTCCGTTTTTCTTGACAAAACGTCAGTAATGGCGATAAAAAAAACATTCCGTACCCGTCACGAAGGGCACGCACCCCAAAAAACTATATTAGCGGGGAACAAGCACGAATAATTAAACCCAAGAAAGAGGAGCAGTTAAGTACCGGGCCAATGTTCCGGCTTAACAACTATATGAGCGCGAAATATTTACCAAGAAAGAGGACAAAAAAACCAAATTCTTCGAACCAGGGCATGGAAAGCCCAAAGCCTCCGGCGTCCGAGACCCAACCGCAACAAATCCAAAGCCAGAAAGGAGCAAAAAAAACAAAAAAAACCCGAAACTGGAAAAAAAAGATGGAAGAAGGCAAGCAGTGGCAAAAAGGGGAGTAAACAAGACAAAAACAGTTATAAGGTAAATAGAAACGGGGAGGATGGCGAGTTGATAAAAAGTAGAAGAAAAAGGAGCCGTTTATTACACCCGCGGACAGCATGGCAGCAGCGGGGATGAAATAGGAAAGATACATGCAGGGGAGGGAGAGGGAAAAAGGGAGACCAAAGCTACCAACACAGCTTCCAGGAAATAGAGGCAGGAGAGGGAGGGGACAAAAAAGCCCAATATGTATAGGAGAAAGGAGAATGAACAGAGGACGAAGTTAGACAACAGAGCCTTAGCGACAAATAACCGACTGAGCAAAGGGCCGGAAGCCAAAAGGAGGGAAGACCTATGGAGGGGAAAAAAGAAACCTGCAAAAAACGGATCCTGAGAACCGGAAAGTGGAAGATAGTACGTTGAATAGATTAAAGAGGGGAATCTGGAACGGTCAAGTCGCAAACGGGCGAACGGGGAAGAGGAAATATGAAAGGGCACAGACGGGGCAGAAAAGCAGGAAGCTGGCAGAAGACAAGGCTAGCACGGAGGACGGATGAGGCAAAAAGGAGATGCCAAGTATGGCGCAGCGAAGACCAAGCGGACAGTAAGGCACAAGCCTAAACCCGAAAAAAGGAGAAGACAGACTGTCGGGAAGGGAACCATGGGGAGCGCGGGCAACAATTAAAAGAAAGGGGTGTTAGGCCCCGCAAAGGGGAGCGAGGGAACCAAGAAGAAATCGGCCATGGGAAGAAGCCGAAAAGGAAGAGGGCCAACATTACGAAACTCACAAGGTGCGTGCAAAGGAGGAAAGGCATCGACAAAAGAAAATCACCAGTGCGGCCGGCGCAAAACGTCACCAAATGTCAGGGAGACATTGCGAGTGAAAGGGCGAGAATGATGACCATGCAGCAAAACCCCCTGAAGAAAAGAAACGGACAAAAAACGGAGGATGGACCGCCAGGCAAGCACAAACAGGGCCAGCAAAAGAAGGAGACGAAGACAGGAAAACCAGTAATGCAACGTAAAAATAAAAATATAAGGAATGGAACAGCTGAGGCAAATCGATAAGAAAAAAAGAGGACAAGAGCGAATAAGAACTGGGACAAAGGACAGACCACTGCTGGTAGGGACGAGAAGGAGCACGGAGAAATATATACGCGAAGGGAAATGGGAAACAGAACGTCAAAGAGGGGAGTGCTAAAAGGGCCAGGCAACAGAGGGATAAGTTATGAGCAGGCGGCGAAACCAACGAAGGAAAGGGCGGTAACGAGGGGAGGACGAGACCACAGGCGGCCCACCAGAAAAGAGAACCCCTGGAGAGGAGGAGAATATAAAGAAACGCGACCATACGATCAGGGGAGGGACAGCTAGATCCACCAAAGAGACGATAGCGTAAACCAGGGGCCACAGAATGCCGGTTCCGGAAGTAAAAACAGGGTCCAAGAGGTATCTTCCCATAAACACGGGGGAGGGGAGGGAGGGAGAAACAGGACGAAAGTATGACAGGGCCCCGAAAAGTGCAGCGCTAAAACGAGAAGGCATGGGCAAAAACAGAACGAAAAACAGTAGCAGAATAGGCCGCTGCCGCCCGCGAAGAACAACAGGCTGAGGGAAAAAGAACAGAAGTGGGGAAAGTGCAGAGAATGGAGAGAAAACAGAGCCTCTACGGAAAGTGGAGCAAAATGCAGATTATCGGGGAATGAAGCAACAGGCGGTAAAAAGAAGGAAACAAGGAAATACTGATAACGCCGAGACCTGTGGTAAAAAGAAAGCGATTCAAAACCAGCAGGAGGGAAGCGAGCGAGCAGGAAAAAAACACGGGCCAAGGACGGCAGGTAGTGAAGTCACTCGCGTGTACCACCATAACGCAACATACAGAAAACCACGGGCACGCAAGGAAAGCAGGAAACGGAAAAAGAAAGAGACGAAGAAAGAATTTAAGAAGCCTGAGAAAGGCGCGGAGTAGAATCAGAGGGACGAACGTATGGAAAGAAACAAATCCAAGGCAGACCAAGGAGGCTGACCCACCGCAAGGGGAAAAACGAAGCCAGGGACAGGAGGAATAAGGGTGCGAAAGGTAATGACGAGCAACTGCGGAAAAGGCAGAGGTGACCCGCTAGGGAAATGCCTGTAAGGCCGTTAAGGAAAAAGGCAGGAAAAACATTGGGCAAGTAGAGCGAACCACAGGACCAGGGCCAACGTCGAAATCTCGTGAAAAAAGGGAGGAGCGCAGAAGGCAAAAATACGACGCCAGAAAAGCGAAACACGGCCGAGAAAAGGAGAACAGTGGCCAAGAGCGAACTAAGACGAAAAAGCCGAAAAGACGGGTACAAACCTGGGGGCAGAGAAACAGGGAAAGGCGGATCAAGCACAGCCAAATAACGGAGCGGGGGAAAACGAGAGCACAAAAAGTGTCGACGTTATCATCCCTACCGCAGAGGAAACAGGAAGACCGGAGCCGAGAACCAAACATGCCAGTTAAAACGCGCCAACGCCGGACAGGAGGGGCCATGTATTGACACAGTGAACAAAGACAAATGGAAGTGAAAATCCGGCGCCGAGGGGAGGGAGGAGGGACCAAACGAGACATGGAGAAGACAGATGGAAAAAGGAAAGCTTTGGAAATAAGAAGAAGAAAACCCTAAGAAAACGTACCGACAATGATGAAAAGAGTCCGGCCTGGAAAGTTACGGGAGGGGACATAAAAAAAAATAAAAAGGGGGGGCCTGACGAGGCCAAGCGAAGTAAGAACGAAGGCAACCGAATACCTAGAAAATACCTATCCGGGAAGGGGAAAGAACAGTGGCCAGACGTGCAAAATCCGGGCCGAGGAGAGAGAAGGCCGAAAGGGCAAAATGGGGGACCGAAGCACAAACACGACGACCAAAGCCACGATAAGAGAAAAACAGAAAAAAAGGAGGCAAAAAAAAAGAGACGAGGGGCCGTACCATGAGAACAAGAAGATGGAGAATGGGTAAGAGAGGACCAGAGCAGACGGGACACTGCAGAGGGGCGGGCGCAGATGAAAGGAGCAGGTGCAAAAAACGAGAAGAAAAGGGGGAAAAAAGCAGGGAGAGAAACAAGGACGGACCCAGTGAGCAGAATACGCGACCGCAGCCAACTACGGGAAAGTGCCTAAGTGATGGGAGTAGAAAAGGAAGACTATGTGCGGGGGGTGTCCGCGCGTGGCGGAAGAGGCCCTTGTGCACATGTCGAGCGAAGCAAGAGAACCCAGGAGAGCCGGGGGGCAGGCCTGAGAGAAGGGGATAAAAAAAAAAAAGGACAAAGAGGGAGCCCAGAAAAAGAGTGAAGGAGGAATAAGGGGGGGCTGGCAGGCAGCGAGAAAGGAAGAAGTTGATGAAACCGATCCTAGAACAGAGGCGGCAAAAATCAATAGTCCGCGGAAAACCGAGAGAGCCTGGAAAATAGGATGGCGGAGAAGGTGTAAAAAAGTGGTAAAGAGTTACCCGATCGCCGATGAAGAGGGCAGAAGGGAGACCAACGAAAAACAAAACAAAGCCCGTAGGGGGGAGCGGTAGAAGACGCGGCCGGTAAACCAGTGCCACAACACTAGAAAAAGAATAGGCGACAAGCATGCAATACAAAAGGAAATGGGGGGCACGGCCCATAGATACCGCCACCCAGAGGAGGAAAACACCAAGCCATTTCCGAGCGCCAAGGAAGGAAAGACCAAAAACCGCCTAGCGAGCACTAAACCACGGGGGGAGGACAAAAACTAAGGGGGCGAAAAACGTAGGGAAGGAAGGGACGACACAAGAAACGCCAGCGAGTAAGAACAAGGGACCAGCAAACATGGACTCCAAACACGCCCAACGAAACCTGTAAAATCAACCAAGGAAACGTTAGAACGGACTGAAGTGAGAACGCAAAAAGCCAGAGGGGAGCAATGAGAGGACCATGGAGGCGGCCAGACCCGAGCCATCACACTTTGCCTCGCCAAGGAGGGACCAGGGTGGCCAACGACCCAAAAGATTGGATCCAAACAAGGAAAGGACCCAATATGCCACCAAAGCGGGAATACAGTCGGGGGATGGCCAGGAATAAAAAATGGAAGAGCGACAAGGGTCCCAAAGGGAGATCAGAAAGGAGAGCCCTAAGGGGGATGCCCAATACAAAACACTGCACAAGGGAGGGCAGGCAGCAAAGAAACCACCC
>Ga0163217_1087290_pt1 | contig 12412 bp, 14 predicted proteins | sample SynspAceP_FD_185933 | JGI IMG/M metagenome (GOLD analysis project Ga0163217, IMG submission 185933) | Saline lake microbial communities from Ace Lake in Antarctica - Synechococcus sp. Ace-P (PacBio error correction) | ecosystem: Environmental > Aquatic > Non-marine Saline and Alkaline > Saline ... | reverse complement strand
TTACACCTACGCCCGCGATGTTTTGTTGCTTGAAAAACATTCGCTTTACCCCTGGCGAGACAGAGAACGATCCTGAATTCGCCAAACGGCTCGCCGCTTTGGGTGAAATCTATTGCAACGACAGCGTTTTTCCGCTGCGCACCGTGCCCATGCGTCCACCGGAAGCCGATGGCAAGGCTGTTGCCATCCTGCGCAGGCCGCTTGATTTGCAGGCCGAGCTTTCGCGCTCGAGGCCCTTTTGGCGACGCCCAAAAACGCCCCGTAGGCGCGGTGGTTCTGGCCGGTGCGAAGGGTATTCAACCAAGACGAGCTGCATGGAAAAACCTCGTCAACCGGCTGGATCTTTTGGTGATCGGCGGCGGCATGCGGCAATACGTTTTTTGGGCGCGCAGGGGGCAGATTTGGGCAAGTCCCTGTCAGAGCCCGATTTTTACGACACTGCCAAGGACATCATGGCCCCAAGCTTGCAAAAGGCCGGTTGCGCGTGCTACTGCCCGTCGATGCGGCGTTGGTCGCGCTTGAATTTCGCGCCGTGCCCGCATATACGATTTGCCCTTGGGCGGAAACTGTACTGGAACCTGACCAGATGTTCTGGATGCAGGCCCCAAGACGGTCGACCTGATCAAGGACGCTTTAGCGGGTTGAAGACGGCTCATCTGGGAATGGCCCCATGGTGGCATTTTCGAAATTTGCCCCCTTTGACACCGCAACGGTTCGCCGCCGCAAAGCCGCAGCCGCGTTGACACAGGACGGGGCGTTTTTTGATCTCTGTCGCAGGGGGCGGCGATACTGTCGGCGGCTTTTTGAACCAGGCGGGGTTGCTGCCATTAGCTTCACCTATATCTTACCGCGGCGGGGCCTTCCTTGAGTGGGATTGGAGGGCAAGACCGCTGTACCCGGCGTCGCGGGCATTGGACGCTAATGCGTCTTTCCCCGGCGGTGGCAGTGATACTGCCAGCTGCCGGGGTTAGATATAACGCATAAGGCCCCACTAAAAAATTTAAGCAGTTTAGCAGTTTTCTACCAATCAGAAGACAAGGGATTCCTTGCGAATCACCTGGTCATACTGGGGAACGTCCCCATTAAAGAGACGATTAAAGGCAAGAGACATGAAACCGCAGCAGCAAGCCCGCATTTGGCACCACATTTTGTTTTGCGCGATCGCCTTCGCGGCTAAGCCTCTATTTTCGCCTTCGCTTGCGATTTCAGGGCCAAACTATTGGCCTGTACCGTCGTGCTGAGATCGTAGCCGAGACGCAGGACCGCGCGTGCAGCTGGCTCAGGTCCAGATGACGTAGCGCGGATGGAAAACCTGACCATCGCTTGTCTGACGGATATCTTGATCTAAGATTTACTGGATGAACAAGCCCGCAAGGTGCTGGGGATGATCAAACCGCGCAGACGAGATTGCACCGTTAATAAGCGGCGCGACCTTCAACGGTTCCCACTACCGATACGTTAGATTTGCCCCTTTTTCGGCAGGGCTTTTCCATACGCGGCAAATGTCTCTCCCAACAACCGTCGAATGTCCGAATAAGGGATAGTTTAACACTAAAACTACTTTGCGCTGGCGCGGGGACAACTGTACGGAGGAATGCCCCATGGCTGCCAGAAACCGGACCAAAGAAGACAAACGCCAAGCGCTGAATGAGCTCAAGGCCTTATTACCGCGATATGCTGTTGATCCGGCAGCTTCGAGGAAAAAGCCGGCCAGCTCTTACGGCATGGGCCTGATCGGGGGCTTCGTCACCTATTATATTCGGGCAAGAGGCCGGTGGTTGTCGGGCTTGAAGCCTCGCGCCAAGGACGGCGACAGCCGCATCAACCACCTACCGCGACCACGGGCACATTGTGGCTTGCGGGATTGAACCCGGACGGCGTGATGCCGAGTGACGGGCCGCGAAGGTGGGTATTTCCCGTGGCAAGGGCGGCTCCATGCACATGTTTTCTCGAAAGAGAAAAAAATTCTACGGTGGCCACGGCATTGTGGCGCGAACGTCCCCTCGGGGCCGGCATCGCCTTTGCCGACAAATTACAAGGGCAATGACAACGTTACCTTTACCTATTCGGCGATGGTTGCCGCGAACCAAGGTTCAGGTCTTACGAGACATTCAATATGCGGCGCTTTTGGAAACTTCGTGATCTTTCATCATCGAAAAACAACCAATACGCCCATGGGCACCTTCGCAGCACGCTCCACTTCAGCCGCTGAAATCTGGCGAACGTGGCAAGGCTTCGGCATCCCCGGCGAAGCGGTGACGGCATGGACGTGCTTGCAGTCAAGGAAGCAGGCGAACGCGCGGTGAAACACTGCCGTTTTCGGGCGACGGCCCCTATATTCTGGAAATCAAGACATATCGCTATCGCGGACACTCTATGTTCGGGACCCCTGCGAAATACCGCACCGCCGAAGAGTGCAGAAAATGCGCGATGAACGCGTTCCCATCGAACAGTCCGCAACATTCTGCTGGAACACAACACGCCAAGCGAGGATGACCTCAAGGCGATCGGACAAAAGAGATCAAGGAAATCGTTAACGCAAGCGCCGAGTTTTGCAAAGAAAGCCCGAACCGGCGCCGAAGAGCTTTGGACCAGACATCTCGGCAACCGAAGTCCCACAGGAGGCCTTGAACCATGGCAATCGAAATTCTCATGCCCGCACTGAGCCCCACAATGGAAGAAGGCACCCTTTCCAAATGGCTCGTCAAAAGAGGGCGATACCGTGTCCTCCGGGTGAACATCATTGCCGAAATCGAAACAGATAAAAGCGGACGATGGAATTTCGAAGCCGTTTGACGAAGGCACTATCGCCAAGATCCTGATCGTAGCCGGCACTGAAGGCGCGTAAGGTCAACACCGCCCATCGCCGTACTGCTCGAAGAAGGTGAAGACGCTTTCTGACCATCGACAGTGCATTCCGCGCCGCCGCCAGTCAAAAGAAGCGACATCCGACGACAAGCGGGACGTTGCCAAAAATCCCGACCAAAGCCCCTGCCGGTTGCCCAAGGCCCGACGTCGACTGCGCCCAAGCCCCGGAAACGGGACAGCACACCGATTGGCCCGAAGGACCAAGCTCAAGCAACAGACCCGTGCGCGAGGCCTTTGCGCGACGCCATGGCGAAGAGATGCGCCCGCGGACGCGACGTGTTCCTCATGGGTGAAGAAGGTCGCCGATACCAGGTGCCTTTATAAAATCTCGCAAGGAGTTGCTGGACGAATTCGGTGCGAAAACGATCATCGACACGCCCATCACCGAACACGGGTTTGCCGGGATCGGTGTTAGGTGCCGCTTTGGCGGGCTGCCGCCCCATCGTCGAATCATGACGGAACTTTGCGATGCAGGCCATCGACCACATTCTTGAACTCTGCGCGAAAACACGTACATGTCGGCGGCCAGATGGGCGCCCCAATGGTTCTTCCTGCGGTCCAAACGGTTGCCCGCCGCCCGCGTCGGTGCGCCAGCACAGCCAGGATTACGCTGCGTTGGTATATTGCAGATCCCCCGGCCTTAAGGTGGTTATGCCCTATTCGGCCTCAGACGCCAAAGGGTTGATTTTGAAAAACGGCGATCGCGAACCCCAACCCCGCGGTCTTCCTTGGAAATGAAATCATGTACGGCAACATCCTTCGACGTGCCGGATGTCGAAGATACACTGTTACCTTTGCAAGGGCCCGCTATCTGGCGTGAAGGCCAAAATGTCACCATCGTCAGCTTCGGCATTCGCATGACCTATGGCACTGAGGAAGCCGCCTGAAAGCTTGCCGAAGAAGGCATCGACGGCCGAAGTCATCGACCTGCGCACCCTGCGCCGATGGACACTGCAGCATCATCAAATCGGATGATTGAAGAACCAACCGCTGTGTCACCGTACGAAGAGGCTGGCCGCAAGGGTCGGTTCAGGGCAACTACATCTCGAAAGCGCTGATCATGCAAAGGAAAGCCTTTGACTATCTGCGACGCTCCGGTGATCAACTGCACGGGCAAGACGTGCCATGCCCTTATGCTGCAAACCTCGAACGTCTGGCGCTGGTCACCACCGACAGAAGGTCATCGCGGCGGTCAAAAAAGTCACCTTACAAGTAAGGAGCGGTCAACATGCCCATAGAAAATCCTCATGCCGCCCTCAGCCCCACAATGGAAGAAGGGCACGCTCCGCGAAATGGCTCGTTCTCCTTTAAGGCGATACCGTTCTCCTCCGGCGATATTCCGTGCGAGATCGAAACCGACAAGGCGACGAGGAGTTCGAAAGGCCGTGGGACGAAGGCACCATCGGCAAATCCTTGATCCAGGACGGCACTTGAACGGGTCAAGGTGAATGCCCCCCATCGCCGTGCTGCGGAAGAGGGCGAAAGCGCAGATGGACATCGACGCCAAGCGCCCCCTGCCCCCAAGGGCAAAGGGCACCCCCAGCGCCAAAGGAAGACGCGCCAGATCAGGACGCACGCCCGAAAAAAGGGTATGGCCGGCGGCGAAAAGCGACGCCAATGGACCACTGGCAAGCGGCACCTGTTTCACCCAAAGGGACAGCGACGGGAAACGGCTCTTTGTTGACCCCGCTGGCCGTCCGCATCGCGCAGACAAAGGTGTGGATCTGACCGCCCCTCTCCGCCGGTCCGGCCCGCCACAGGCGCATTATCAAGCAGACGTGGAAGCGGCCTCCGCCTCCGACAGCCCCAGGCAAAAATCAGCCGAAGCGCAGAAACGTCTTAGCGCCTCCGGCCGCCAAAGCTGCCCTTGCGACTGGCCCCTCGTGCCGATGCTGTCATCAAAATGTACTAAGGCCGGGAATTTGAAGAAATCTCTCTCAACGGGAATGCGCAAAACCATCGCCGCGCGCCTGACCGAAAAGCCAAACAGGTCTATCCCCGCATTTTCTACCTGCGCCGGGATATCGAACTCGACGCATTGTTGAAATTCCCGGGGCGAGCTGAATAAAACAACTCGAAGCCCGTTGATGTGAAGCTTTCGTGTTAACGATTTATTATCAAGGGCCTTGTGCATTGGCGTTGCAAAACAGTCTCTGAGCCAACGCGGTTGGGCCGGCGACCGCATTCTCAAGCTAAAACCATCGGATGTCGCGGGTGCTTTGGCCATTGAAGGCGGCTGTTTACCCCGGTAATTGAAAAGACGCCCGTAGATTGAAATCGCTCTCCACCCTCTCGGCAGAGATGAAAGAACCCTCGCTGCCCGCGCCCGCCGACCGAAAGCTCGCGCCGCATGAATATCAAGGGGGCAAGCTTCGCCATCTCGAACCTCGGCATGTTCGGGATCGACAACTTCGGACGCGGTCATTCAACCACCCGCATGGTGCGATTTTGGCCGTCGGGGCTGAATCAAAGAACCGTCGTGGCTAAGGACGGCGAACTTGCCGATGCCCAGCATGTCGGTCCACCCTGTCTGTCGATCCACCGGCGTCATCGAACGGGCGCTTTGGGCGCGCAACGCTTAGCGCGGATCAAGACAACCTCGAAAAACCCCATGATGGATGGCTGGCCTGACGCCACTTCCAAATGGGTTCACTAAATCCTTCGGGGGGTCGGGGGGCAGACAGCCCCCCGCCTAACCACAAAAAAGGTCGCGAACCCGTTAACGGTCGACCTTTTTCACATCGAAACGTAAAGGCGCGCGCGGCCCCAAGCCCCAAGCCCCAAGCCCCAAGAATTACATATTAAATGTCGCCCTGCGGCCAGCATGTGCGTCCATCAGAAACGACGGCTTGATTCGCAGCCGCCTCGCCCACCACACGTTGCGGGGATGCCCGCCACGGTCTTGCCACGGCGGCACGGATTCCAGCATGACAGGACCCCGCCGCGATGCGCGAGCAATTGCCCGATCGAGATATTGCCCAACACCTTTGCCCCCGCGCGATCAACACACATGCCAATCTTAGGTGCCGGTCCTGTTCTTCCTTGCCGCGTTCCCGCCCGAGTGACCGAGTGCAGCATAGACACGTTGTCGCCCACCACCGCCGTTTCGCCGATCACGACGGAGTGCGCTCAAGTGGTCGATCATGAATCCCCTTGCCGATGGGTGAGCGCAGGGTGGTATCGACGCCGAAATCTTCGCTTCACCCCATCTGCACAAATAGGCCAGATCCCGTTTGCCCTGCTTCCAACAGGTTAATGGCCCACACCGGTACGCCTGCACGCCTGATAGCCTTTTGAAATAACAGGATCGGCTGCAACAGCCGGTGGCAAAGGCCGGGTCACGTTTCATAGATCGCACCAGACAGGCGCGCGCGGCCTTGATCAGGGTCGGATCGCTGGCAAAGGCTTGTTCGAGACCATTTCGTGCACCACCATCATCGACATCTCGTTCGACGCCAGCTTGGCCGCGATGCGGTAACGTACGACAGTGCTTTTCAATGGATTATGATGCAGGATCGATAGCGTGGAACAAAAGCCGCCGATTCAGCTCGGCTCGTCGCGTACCGCGTTTTTTGGGCTTCTGTTTACTGGAATTTGATCCCAAACCGGATCAACCCGAGGCTATATTTGTGCGTGCATTTTGCCATGAAACCATCCTCTTTGACATCACCGGCTATAGCCAAAAGGTCCACCCAAGTTTGCCAAACGGCAAAGCGCCCGTTATTACCGACAAGGGTTATCACAAATTGATCTCACAAACCAGTGCCGCGACCGGCCCCATACAATGCGGATATTCTGCGCGATACTGATCAAAGCTGCGCCCCCCCCCCCATCGCCTACCGCATCGACGCGGCCTTATAAGCTCCATCGGGGGTTATCGACGATGTCTCGCGTTCACGCGCCGTTTTGCATGATTACGCCACTTTGATATTTGTTCGCTTTCCTCCCCAATGGGCAGATCGAACGCCGACCCAACTTGGTCGCCATAAAGACGCGTCCGTCCCACCCAGTTAAAGGTCATATCACCCGCTCGACCTCGACCCGCAAATGACAGGGCGGTAGGGACGCAGCCCGTTGCCATTAAAGCTCTCGTTTTTGAACGTAGCTCGGAATCATCCAGCGGGCGGGGCTGCGGGGCCCAATGCGATAGGTCTGGGCCGATCCGGCAAGAAGGTTTCGGCGCAAGCTCGATCTGACGCGGAGTAACCGAGTGAGCAGAACAAACTCGCGAGCCCGTAGGCCACACCTCTGAGCATTAGCCCATTTCCTATCCCGCCTGCCCCCGCAGCCGGTCGCGCAGCAGATATGTCTGCGGTGCGATCAACTCGCAGTGCAGTTGAACTGGGAAAACACCTCCCACCGGTTCGGCGCGGGCCCTTACCGGTCTCCGATCAGCAGCCAGATTGCCCCGCCCAGCAGATCGGTCGGCCGCTCGATACTCTCTACCCGCCGCTCGACCAGCGGTTACCTGCAAAAGCCCCCCCCCGGATCCAGAACCCCGGGGCGCGCCCGCAGGCAAATCATTATGCGTCACACCCATCCGTCGCACGCAAAGGCCACCACCGTGTTTTCAGCCTGAAATTCGATGCCCCACGAGACGCATAGGACCGCGACAATTGCCCGGCCATTGCCGCGCTGCGCCGGCAACATAGCGCGTGTGGCACCTTCGTCGCCGCGCAGCAGCGGCAGGTCCAGAAACACGCATGCACTCGGCACCAGGCGCGGACAAACGGCTTGAGCGCGACCAGCATCATCATCGAACGGCGCGGGGGCGTCATTACACCTCCGGCTCGATGCGTACAGCACGATCAGGGCTTAACTCTTCCCATTTTCGAACCGATTTCCACACGGGTACAGCGCATCGCTTTTCCCCCTTCATTAGGCGCACAGCGATCACTTCCCCCGCACCGACACCATCATAGAGGCGGCAGCGCCAAACGCAACACCTTCCCGCGGGCAACACGTGCCTCTGTCAGCCAGGCGTTCGGCTGTCTGATGCCCTCCCGCCCGGGTTAAGCCCATATTCAACTCCGGAACGTCGCCACCGCATGGGGTCGCATCGTCAGGCCAAGAACCGCTTCTTCGGCGATCGCATCTAATCTCCATCGCCTGCACAAACCGTAAACGCATCCGGCCCTGATAAGTTTTCGGCCTCGGCTCACGGGTTTGTTTCCAACATACCTCCAGATCGCCAGAGACAGCAAACATTTCACGGGCCAGCGGTACGGCATCCAATCCATCTCGCATTTGGATGAAACGCAAACACGCCGTCGCGTTCACGGCACAAAGCCAAACGCAGCATCAGCGGCTGCAAATTGCCGCACGCGCCATCGGCGATTTTCGTCACCACATAAGCCGCGCACATAGCCATATAGCCAGAGGTATCAAAAAACCGGTAATGCCAGCACGACGACAGATCGAGGATACAACACGACAGCGGCAGCGCCGCGCTGGCGTCCGTTTCAACCCCAATCCGCGTGCATAATTTTGACCATTCGTCCCACAGGTCTGGTTATTGGAAAAAACGGCATAGGCTCGCGTGACCCCATGCCCAGACAAAGGCTGCGGGTCATATCCAACCATTGCGCCACCATATTCTTGCCGACAATTTTTTTCTGCATCCCTCAATGACGGGCCATCGCCCGCAGATATTGATCTGCATCAACTCATCCCGCGCGCCAGGTCGAATACCGCGGCAGGCCTGCTTCGAGCTTTTGAGGTCGAGAAAACTTGTTGGGTTGTTTGTCCCCTTTGTTCCCCGCAGCACCAGCCGTATTTCCGTGAACCAGATCGGCTTGGATCCGGGTTTCCAGCCAGTCGTTCCGGCCGCGCGTACGCCACCCCAATCCGGTCGTGATGCAGGTTTTCCACAGCCGCGCAGGTCCTGTATACGGTAGACCCAAGGTTCCCCATTTTAGGCAACCGTCCGTGTGATTCGGCGTTTGCGCGATTTCTGCGCCGCGGCGCGCTTTCGCTGAATGTAGAACCAGTCAAACCCCCGCCGCCCGCCAACATTGCCCGGACCAGATAGGCTCAACGCGTAGATGCTATCCGCTGTTGCTGCGCGTCCAGATGATCCCTACCGCTTCGCGGCCAATCGGGGGACAACGGCATGTACGGTTGTCATACGATGAAATCGCATGTTGTCATCAGCCCACCATGGATCAAAGGTGAAAGAACACATCGCTTCGCTGCCATCCTGCGGATGATAGGCCAAAATATTCTTGACCAATCAGCGGCATAGCTGATCTTTACGTGTCCGACCCCAAACAGGGTACGTGCCTCTGCGCCAAGGCGCGAAACGCCTGCCCAACCGCGACAAAAAGCTGTTACCTGCCCCCCTGATTTGCGTCAAGGGCCGCGCATTTCTCTGCTGCCGATACAAAACGCGTCTTCGACCCACCAGCGGCTTTGCACAGCGCCCGCGTACTATGCAGAACGAACCCGCGACAATTCGACCATTCCTGTGGGCCGGTTTAGACCACGTTCCCACCCGAGGACCGAGAAATCAGCCGCCGCGTGACAGTTCCGAAAAACTGCGCCACTCGTGTTATGCGCTGCCAGTGTCCATCCGTGCTGCCCGCCCCGCCCCGGAGGCCCTGTTCCAGCGTGATCCGCCCGCGCCACGGCAGTTGGGCTGCTGTGCCGCGTCGCTTATGGGATCGGGCAAGCGTATTTACCGTCCAGTGGGTCCATCAGAACATGAACGGGTAGAACATCACTGCCTTCCCCGCCACCGTTCATCGCGTGGATATCGCCTTCAATCACAGAGGCATTCCGTCGGCGTTTGCCACCATAGACGGGACGGTCGTCCTCGGCGGGGCGCATCACATCGGCGTCGCCACGGCGAGCCCGCACCTGCCATGGCATATTCTCGCTTCGATGAACCGCGCTTTCCACCATTGGGCACACGGCATTCCCCGCAGCCAGGTCATTGCCGAACCACGGACACAACAAGCGACGCGGCCGCCCAGATTGCGGTAAGCTTCCTGGGTCACGTCCTCCAGGCGACGCGACGAAATCCGTGCGCCCGTTCAGGGGTAGAGACATTGGCGCTCCACCGCCCGCCTTTACCGTGCGCTGTAAGACAGGCGTCCCCGTGGCCAAGGGGCGTATTTTTCACCGTACGGGGATTTCAGGCGACCCCTTTGACGCTGTGATGTGACGCTTAATCATCGGCGTCGGGCGCGCCGAGGTTTCTTCGCGCGCAGCACCTCTAACGAGAACTGCGGCACACGCGTTGCCGAACTGTCCAAGCGCGGGTTCTCCCAACATCACCACATAGGCCGTCCCGCGATAGGCCGGGAGTACATCATCGCGCCCTCGATTGCGGCAATCGTCGGATCGGGCAACTGGTTTTCTTGCTGTGCCACGATAAACGGCATGAATTCAGCGCTTGGCCCGAGATATTTCCTCCCCATCGGCCCAAAAAAATCACGGCCAACGCTGGTAAATTCACCTCGCACAGCCGCAAATTCGCAAGTGCTTGACGCTATAGCTGTTTATTCGGTCGTTTGAGGGTGTCGAAGGGCGCCCCTCCTTTGCCGCCGACACCCGCCGTTACGTCGTCGTTTCGGAAAAGTCAGCGGCCCAGATCACCTTGACCCCGGCCGACCCGCCATCCGGCCAAAGACCTGCAGGATAACAAGCCGCCGGCACCTCGCCCGCTTGCGTCAGCCGGAAACCGGTCGACCTTGCCGGTCTCACGCCTGCGGCCCCTCTGTCCCAACAGCGCTGGTCGATCACGCGACCCAAGGGCCGCACCCACCGGCACGGCCCCACCGCGACCGAGGAAAAGACCCGACGAGCGTCCCCCCGACCGATCCGCCAATGCGGCACCTCCGTTGAAAGAAGTATCGTCGCCCATCAGATCGCCCTCCGCCGGAAATTCAAAAACTGTGCTACAATGCGCCTGCGCCACGGGCATGCTCAGGGGGCTTTCAGGTAAACCCCCGTGACCGTGTAGCATGGATAAAGCGCGCCCTTGCGGGCCGACCATTTTGTCGCCATTGCCCAAAATGTTTCGCCACCGCCGCCGCTGCGGCATGCCGAAACAGCAGCACGTTTCCCGGGGGGGGGGCCGGGGGCTTCATTCGGGGTCAGGGATTTTCGCCACAGGCTGGCGCAATGCGGCCTGCCACAGCGCTCCCTCGCCCTGACGGCTCGGGACCAATCCGGTCGAATAGGCAGGATCGCCTTCGGCACCCTTGCCCGGACCGACCTCTAGCCAGACGGCCGCGCCACAGCAGCCCAGGCCCAGTCGCAGCCCGCCCCCTTGCGCGCCGCCTGATGCACATAGGGTGTACCGATCCATCCCCGCGCTGCTTGTCAACACGGATGCCCCGCGCCGATCATCGCAGTGTCCCCCGGTATTGCTGCCACGAGGATTCGGGCAACAACCATTCAACCAGCCAATCTCATCACAACCCTGCCGAACTCGGTATCATATGCGACGATACGTGTATACCAAGATAAGGAGCCTTAGAGTTAAGTGTCTTACGCGAACACGCTTTATGTTGTGGTGTACAAGATTCTCACATTCCGCGTTTCCAGCTTAACAGTTTTGTTGTGGGACGATATACGCCCCGCTTGGAAGCTCCTCTGATGCCAAGGGCAACGGTGACTAGATAAAGGGAACAGCTACTGTTTCTGCTCCAATATGCCTCCCAGATCAGAATTTCGGTAGTCAAGAAGCCTCGAGATAAGCACGCTCCGCTCCAACCCGTAAGCATCACGGGTCCTTGCAGCAACCGCCAGTCCTCAGGTGCGACGGAATACCGCGTATATTCGGCCCCACAGTTCGACTCGCGCTGACCGTTTAACCACGCGGTCGTGTTTGATGAGGTCACCCCATCCAGCGCTGTCAGTAGGGTGCCAAACCGTAGCCTCGATGACCGAAGCAACATCAAAGCCGCCCTCGCGCGAACCACCCAATCTCTCAAACCCGCCCAAGATGGCCGAGTTGCCCAGCCGAAACACACGCTCGCCCGTCTTTATACGAACATCTCTGTGGTTGCGGTCTCTCGGCGGGCCGACAGGACTCACTACGACTCCTTACAGCCTTTGCGCTAGGACAAAACCGCCACGCTTTGAAGTTACACTCACTTGCAAAGCAAGGTGACCGTACTAGCCCGCAATGATAAGAACAGCACTGTACGTCCGCTTCTAATCGAATACGGCCAACACTGACCAGTCCGTTCATTCCCCGAGGTCACGCCCTTGCAGAGCATCTGCTTCTGAAACACCCGCCCCATAGCCGGTTCAGCGGCCTCGGTCAGCCCGCGCAAGCTCCGCCCGAAAGGCCCCACCGGCGCGCTGCATCTCACCGAAATAAACTGCCCCGAAAGAAAATCCAGCACCTCGCGCCGTGATCAAGGCATCGGCCCAGTTCACCCGCCAGCACCGCAACGTCCGGCCCCATCAAAGCGGCCCCTGCATCTTCGATCAATCCCGTGGCTTCGCGGGATGGTGCGCTCATCGCCAGCGCGCCCAGCGCCTCTGTTTATTATTCCACCGTACAACCCGCCTGCCTGCGCCAAAGCCC
>Ga0163217_1001514_pt1 | contig 12415 bp, 14 predicted proteins | sample SynspAceP_FD_185933 | JGI IMG/M metagenome (GOLD analysis project Ga0163217, IMG submission 185933) | Saline lake microbial communities from Ace Lake in Antarctica - Synechococcus sp. Ace-P (PacBio error correction) | ecosystem: Environmental > Aquatic > Non-marine Saline and Alkaline > Saline ... | reverse complement strand
CCTCGGATCATCCGCGCTCAACGCTCTACCCTGGATCGTGATACCGCGAATAGATGCAGCATTCAGCGCCGCAACAATGGCGAGAGCTTCATTGGAAGCGGCCTGTGGCAGCAAAACCGCGCTACCGTCCGCGTCCTTCACGCCCGCGAGCCGAAGAACAGAGTTGCCCGGCTCGACATCCGGCATCGGCGGTCAGTCGTTAACGGCAAGCTTCTGTATCGCCACCGTTTGACGAGCAACAATCGACCAGTGCAGGGCGGCAATCAAGGAGCGGACAGTGTTCAGGAAAAGCATTCTGGGTCTTTCGAATTGCCATGGCAAAAATGCAGGCTCAAAACCGAAGATCAGAGAGCCCCCCTGCCCGCCACTTGTGTTTTCAGGTAGACAAGGACAGCTCTGCGTGCCATTTCACAAATGCCGGTTTTGACCCGCCCAGAGAAACACGCCTGCCCGACGAATGAGTTGGCAAAACTGACCCAGTGGGCCGCATTCATGCCAGCCAGCTTTGCGTAATGCGTGTCCTTCTCCGGCTTCGGTTCGTCAATCACCACCAGAACCACATAAGCGGGATTCGCGGATTGGGGAATGCTGAAAGAAGCATTAGAAGCGCACGCCGAGAAGTAACGGCCATGACCACTTTTTCAGCCGTGCCGGCTTTTACCGCCCACGCGCAAAAGCCTGTCCACAGCTGCACGTGAAACCGCCGCAAGCCGCCAGAACACTCTCCCACCATCCTTTCCCTTTGCACCATTTGAGCACGGTCCTCCATCAACTCGGTCACGCAATGCTTCGCCTTGTCTTGTCGACGGATCGATCACGTTTGACGGGCAACACCGGTAGCCTCTTCCAGGTCGTGCGCGTTTGCAGAACCAAAACCAGTCGGTCTCGATCAACTTTCCGCCATTCATCAAACGCCCTGCGCGGCCGCGGTTTCTTCCAGACCCAGCCCGCACACTCGGCGGTACTTGCAAAGTTGTAAGGTCCTTTCGGCAATCAAACCGTGGCCAAAGGGAAATAGTGATTCGAGTTTAGTCTTCTTCCAAACCGAGGCTGGTTCGGTGTCGCCACCTCCGGCAACCGGTAATGCATCCGTGTTCAGCAGACCCATCCGGGTGACGCAAAACTCCTTGTGCCCGTCGATACGACGAGATCCTCCAATGCGGGCACGACGGTGGCCCCTATATTGGAGGAAAGGAATAATAAACATTGAAGAATCTCCGCACGCTTGAGCAAACTGACCAACCTCTCGTTTATTTGCCATGGAAAATCCATTAGCACTAGTGGTGTAACACAGCGCTTCCAGCCGCTACCCCTAAGCAAGCCAGCAATCAACTTACGACGCCCAAATTAGTCTTAGATCCTGCCCAACGTCGCAGTCGAATGAATCGCGTATTCGATTTCTCCACACAAAGCCGGAATCCGACGCAGCCATCTCAGCCGTTAGCCTACACCGATGCCAAGAGCCTCCATCGTAACGTTGCCGCCGACATGCGCGGTGTTAAAACGCTCCTTCGGTGTCCTGCAGCGCTTCCACCGGAGTTTCGGTCATAATCGGCACGAGGACCAGCCGACCACTTCGCCCGGTATGAAACATGGGCCACGCACGGACGGCAGCACCTTTGTAAGCGTCCATCCCCGCTGCACTCGCAAAGGCCGCGCAGAAAGGCTAGACCATTCGCACCCTCAAAAATCGAGACGACAGCCGCACCGGGCCTGCCCTCTTCCACTGACGGTCCAGGAACCAGCGGCCGCCAGATCGCCGAGGCCCCTGCCACCGTCAATAATTTCGCCATCCGCAATACCCTTGTTGTCGATTATTTGGATAGACACCGTGACCGACAAACATTGCGAGGCTGTCTCCGGACCCTCGGATAAAACCGCCTTGTTCAAAGCCTCGAAACCGATGCCTGGATTCCCGCGACAGAAATCTGGCTTTGTGCTTGGGCGTCAACTTGCCGTCTGAGCACAACTGGAACCCTGCGAATTTGAAGACAGTTTCGGTGGAGCCGGCGCTTCGAGGTCAGGCAGAGATGTAGCTGCAATTCGATGCGCCTCGTCGCGTCAATAATTCTTGTTGGGGCTCGGCAAACAGCGTACACCGTGGCGGATGTCAGTCGCCAGACCTCCCGTTATGCGTCCAGAACGGTCAGGCACGCGAGAATCAGCAATTGTTCAGCCCGCGCAATCGATGAAAAACCGTCTCGGGCGACGCAAACCGCTATCTGCACCAGTCTTTTTTCCGTCACCCAAATAGATCGCAGTTAAAACCACGCCGAAGCAAGGCAATGGCCCGATTAATGGATGCGGTTTTGGCCTGCGGCGCCTTTGCGCCTTGCGCACGGCCCTCAAATTTTCGAACGGTGTTCTGGCGCGGGCCGTCGGCGCCATGCGGCAGCCAGGCTTGAGCCCGAAATGAAACGTCCCCAGATTTCTCATTGTTGCACAGACCCTCGTCGTCAGTTTCCCGCATCGTTGCTGCTCTCAGCAATTCTGCGGCTCAAAATCAACTGGCCCGGCCGGGTTTAATTCATCAGGCTCGCGCCATTTGTTATCATGAGACGGTCGAATGGTCTTCCTTTCGAGTCGCGATTCTGCCTCAAAGACCGTCGAGAGGCGCTGCAGACCGCGAGGGCTGGTTCAGCAGTGCTCCAGTCGCCCTCAGCAGACGCATGGTTTCTTTCCTGCAGCTTCCTCGCGCCTGCAGCTCCTTTGCACCTCAGCACAGCTTCCTTCCTTCAGCGCGTGCTTGATCTGGTAGGTGACGGTACGGCGGCGAATCATCCCGAACAACCAACACTAGGTCGAGATTCGAAACATGCTCAGCACTACGAGTGCCGCAAGCGCGGCCAAATGGGACGGGAAGTCTTGGCTTTGCCCGCCGTGCAGGAGGTACGCAAAAACCGGCTCGCAGTTTGGCGAACGGGAGCGCGGATTGCCTCACATTCGGCTTATCCGCTGTGATCGGTTGTTGCGATCGGCGTGAAGTGGAGACCTTATTCCCGCCACCATCGGCAGATGACGCGAATCCAGTTCTCTCATGCCTTGCCGGTCCGGTCCTGAAAGAGCGCTTGACGATTGCGCTTCAAAGCGAATGAAGCGACCACCACCAAACCGTCCGCCGGGTTTGAGCGCCCGTTCGTGCGGCAAACAGTGGTCCGCGCCAATTCACAAGCTCGTCATTTGACGTAAGTTTCCGAAGCGCCTGCAAACACCGCGTCGCCGGATGGATTCTGTCCTGCGGCCGCCGCGGCGAAACTTTTTCGATCAGACCCGCCAGCTGTCCGTGTGTCTCAAACGGAGGCTTTCTGCCGCTCGGCCTCGACGGTCCGCTTATCCGGCCGCATGCCGCTCTTCCCCAGGAGTTCCAGAAAAATCCGGGTCATGTCTGAGGGCTTTGGCGCGGTTTACCAACATCAAGCGTCAGCTCGCTAACACCGATTATGGCCATCCGCATGGTCCGAGCGGGCCGTGCGCACATTGAAACGAGGAACCGCGCTCCGCCTCGTCGATCGTGCATCGAGGAGGGACGCCGAGATCGAGCACCACGCCATCTTAGGCTGGCTTCCTCGACTCATGATCGCAGGCAATTCGGAAACCGCGCCCATGAATGAGTTTCGAGCTTGCCGCCACGGAGGCGTCCACCATTGCGGCACCGGCGGCGATTGCGTCGGGATCGCGAATCAAAGCCGATGACCTCGGCCGGCATCCGAGAATGGCGGCAGCAACCACCTGCGCCGAAGGTTGCCGTCGACAATCGTCCGCGGGGCAGGGCGAGTGCGCCTAAAAACCTCGCGGAAGAAACCGAATGTGCGGACCGGTCCGCCTATGAGCGTCAGTTTCACTTCGCCCTTGTCCGCCATCATTCCGTTAATCTACCATTCGTTGCGAACGGTCAGGAACTGGCCCGTTTCGTTCTTTCCGGGCCCGGCGACTGCATTGCTCGTAATTGCCGCCGCTCCCAGAGCTGAAAATGATCCCCCCGCCCCGCCGAACGTCAACCCGTCGGGATGCCCGTGGAAATCGCGGTTTGAAATCCCCACAAAGCCCGTCCCTCCCGTCGAGCTTCATAAACACTCCGCCGACCATTGAGAATAAGCAGCGGACATCTTGTTTGCTTCCGCCGAAAAGATCGCTGCGAATCGTTCATCCGCTCGAAGCGATCAAGCACCTCCGGCCGCCATCGAGAACCGCCGGAAAGAAACACGAAATCCTGCAGGCGTAGAGCTCCTCGGACCCGCCGTTTCGCGTCAGCCACGCACGGAACATCGATGCACGAAACCGTCCCTTCGCGTCGATCCTGTTTGTCGCCGTTCACAGGAACCGAGTTTCATGACTCTGTACCCGCCGTTTCCGCCTGTTGGCCCCACTCCATCGACCCCCTGACTTGGCACCTTTCTTCGCGCACAGGGACTTCGAGCCGGCGAGTGCCGCCTGCGCGTTCCTGGCTGGAACCGCAGTCCCGGATTTGGAGAAACGGCGGTCATGGCCCGCTGCTGATCTTGCTTCTTGGATGTAACATGGGCCACCGATGGGCGTCAATGAGGAAACCACCCCATCTCGGCCGTGAGTCTTTGACCCATTAATTTATCCTGTCAAGAATTAACGAAAGTTTAAATATATGACAGAAGTGTGAAACAGGGTTAGAATTGGATGAGTAGATTGCGAGCAACTAGGAGGCCATGATAATCAAGGTTCACGGGTCGGCAGTCACCGAGCGTCGCTGTCCCGCTCAGGGAAGCTAAAGCCTCCATCTTGTTGACAATGTAAAAGCAACTCCGTCAGTACTCGCTCGTCAAGTCAGCGCCAGCGATATTTCCGCGAGCAACGCTATGAGCTGTGACATGTCGAAAACAATCAATTCCACTTGTGGTGGAGATATCTCCCCCTTCGCCCGCGCTCTGGACGGCAGATAGATGAAACCAGGTAAACCCCCTCTCATTCTCTCGCTGTGAACATGTTTCCCGAGCCGCAGGATTTCGCCAATTTCCAAGCATATGCGCGCCGCTCACGTGGCTGGCGATGCGGCTGCAATCCTCAACGCCTGAAGACCATCGACCACCAGCTTGTCGAACGCGCACTGAAAAACAGTTTCGATTCCGCCGGATGTCGCGGCAATGGCCATCGCGCCGCAAGACCAGGATCTGTGCCTTCGGCCTTATGGGCGCGCTGCCCGCCCGCACACTGATGCAGCGAAGCTTCAGATTAATACGCACTTGCGCCTGCTTCATCCTTCGACGACCCGCAATCTTGCGCGCAGCCTGTTCAGCTCGGGAGGTTCTCGCGCAATCCGGATGGATTCAGATTATTGTCGCGTTGGAACAATTAACCTCCCCGAAGCAAAGAGCATTGAATCTCACTGCCTTGAATCCTCGGAGGTGCTGGCTAGATATCTATCTGATCCGGTAGCCTGATGGCAAAGGCGTTGCAGGCGGAGGTCACGTCTATGAAGAGCGCCGTTAGACGCATGCTGGCTTCCTGCCGGTTCCAATTCGCGTCTTTTCGCGACCTATGAACAAAACGGCTTGGCCGCCCGGGCATTTCCGTCGGCGGCGCCATCGCGTTCGGCATGGATAGTGGCGATTTTGGCGAAGCTCCATTGCAGCTCAAGCCGATGACATGCCGGGCATGCTTTCGGCAATTTTTCCCGCGTCTTGACGTTCCCCTCGGCGAAGAAACCACCCAGATCTCGGTCAGCGCCACCAGATTGATCCCGGCTACTTGGCAAGCAGTGCTCCCTGCATCATTGCGGCATTTCGACCAAGTTCTCGCGTATCATCCTGCGTCATGCCGGGCTGCGTCAGCGTCAGCGCCAAAGCAGTCCCAACGCGCCGCTTTACCCTTTTATAATCATCGAAATCCTCCCTGGTGGACCTGTTGCCACAGCCGCTCTCCTCCGCCTGTTTGCAGCACCCACCCATTATTCGGATGATGATAGTTATCACCCCCCCCCCCCCCCCCCCTTTGGTTTGAAGCCTTGACCAGCCACATCCCGGAACAATGCATTTGCGCGGCGTAAGCTCACGGCAGGGCGCCAATGGTGTTTCACCAGGGTTATAGCTACGCATGGTCTATTTCTGTCAATTTGACCGGTTGCGTCGAACTGGTCCGCCATACCCACGAAGGGCAAGCCGGCGATCTTGCAGCGGGCGGGCAGCGGCACAATGCTGCGGAGCTTCGGGTTTCAGAACCTGTTCACTGGCGACGCCATTGCAACGCAAACCTCCCAGATAGCAGAAATGCCGCGCAGCGGAGTTTCTTCAAGACGCACCATCAGCATCCGGCCTTTGCCTCGTCATGATGGAACATCTGCCCGTCAGATTCAATCAGCGCGTTACGCTCCGAAATCCTGACCCTGAAAACCGTTGCGCAACGGCTCGACGCCTGGTGGCTTTCAACGACAACAAAACTGCCTCGCGCGGGAACGCGTCCAATTTGGCAAAACAAATCGGGGTTCGCCGAAGCGCATTTCTACCGCGAACCTCGCCCAGCGAAAAGGGATAAGGCAGCCATCATTCGCAAGTCTCAGCAGTTCAGCATCACCTGGCCCAAACAACACTTTGCAATCCCGCCACAACCAATGACCCGCGCGGTGCAATGTCTTGAACACACCGATCAGAGCATAGGAAAAGTCAGCGCCAGCCCAGCCCGATCTTGCATAGCGCCACAAGAAGCCGACACCGGATTGACCACCTATCTCCATAATCGCCCGGATTGGCCACCATCGTCAGCGGTATCGATGTTAGAGTCGGACGCCGAGCTCATGGCGGTTGACGCCACCTTCAGCCAGTTTCTCGCCGATCAGCCTGCTGCAATGAAACACCGCCCGCAAAACTGCGGTTGTGATCGTCGACAAACAGCGAAAACCAGAACACGACAGATGCGCCTGCAACGGCTCCAGCCGAGTTTGGTCAAGCGCAGGACCTCGACCGAACGCAGATTCACGGTAGCCGCCAGTGGTCGGCACTTCCATGCCCAGAACCAGACAGGCCAGCGCGCGTCCAGCAAGCAGCGACAGGCCCGCCAACCCGCCCGACGCAGGACAGGGATCAATGAAGGGTGAATCTTGACCACCGAGCCCGGTGATCGACAGCACGCCGATGATTCGAGGCCCACAGGATGATGGCGCGATCATTGACACCTGCCGAGCGGCGCTGATTACTGCGTTTATTCCAGCCTGCCAAAGCGTCGCAAGATGCAAACTTGCGTCGCATGGAAAAACACATCACGAACCCTACCAGGATTCGCCTCGCTGGCCGGCAATTGCGTGTCATTGCGTCACGAACATGCCCCCACATCAGCACCGCGAAGGGAAACCGCATAAGAACGCGAGGGTAATGATCACGGCCGGACGGTATGGCCGGCTCTCCTCGGCAAGGCCTGCCAGATCATAGCGCCACGGCTAAGCATTGAATCCCGACCCAGAACAGCGAAAAAATTACAGGAATTGTGAGCAGCACTGCAAGCCGCCATGATTGCGTGTAGGAACGCCTTAGTAAGTTCCACCATGACAAAGGCACCTGCCCATCAAACGCGCATGATCTGCCGCCGAGACGCAACCGCTCACTGCCGCCGCAGACCGTTTGGGATAAGCCGAGCCTTGTCATCGCTGGCAAGCGTTGATTCGCGCCGGTCGAAGCAAACATTGGCTTGAAGCAGAAACCGGAGATTGATCCAAACAACGCGAGGAAATGACGGGAGACCTTGGCGGCCCGCCTTTCAAACCGACCCCGGCCGCATGAGGCCAAATATTCATTGAACCCATGCCCGCCTCGCCGGCATTCAGCACCGCGCGAAAACACGAAGATCGCCACGACCACTGACCGACACACCTGCCAGGCTGCCCCAGATGCACGCCTCAGCAATGGTCAGCTTACCAAGGAAACTCGCAAGCGGGGGTGCCGGGAATGGCCAAATTCACGGAACATACGCCCGAAAACAGCCCGTTAAAGTAAGCGCCAGAATAAGCCACCAGCGGCAGCGGCAGCTGATCGCCCTGCGCGCGGCTTCAGCACTACCACCAGAGCAGAAGTGACAAGCGATCGCAGATCTGTAAATCGCCTTCCAGAAAACCGTACTGATCGCCAAGCGCAGAATGCCCAGGCAACCCAGATGGCTTCGGCCATGGCCGAACACGCACAGCACAACACCCGGACAAAGCGGCTTGCCTTGCCGCCTTCGGCGAAACAGGAAAATCCACGCAGTAGCCAACACCCAGATGCAGCGGCCGGACTGACACAGATTGGAACCAGCCCAAAAGATCAGCAATAAATGCCACCAAAACATGCGGCGCTGGCGATCATGGCCATTCGCAATCCGACAGGCTCCGGTTCTTTGTTATGATTTTTGCAGACGTTCGAGCCTGCGCACCCGGCCTTGAGAGCGGGGTGCTCAGAAACAAGGCCTGTTACTGCTAGCCGCAGTCAGCTCAACACCGGCCTTCGGTGTAATAGCGTCGCACCGGGTGCAGCTGGTGGAGGATGGTCTGGCCATTTCAGGTCGAGCGTCACACCCGTCCACCAGGGCGCATTCTTCCGCCATTCGTGGCTTTGCTTCCCAAACGTCATTGGTTCAGCTGTGTTAAGCCGCTCGGTCACTCATGCAGTGTGGAAATGCGCAACCGGCAGCGGAAGTGGTGCAATATCCGGCAGTCTGCCGGGGTAGTTCGGCCGGGATCACCAGTTTCGAGCGCTTCGTTTCCAGTGATCTGCTCGTCGCTGAAGCGACAGCACCACAACATCGCAGACCGCCGTGCTTCATCACGTCCGGAGCAGGCCCATGACCGGCAGTTCACGAACCGTCGACTGACCTTCTTTGAGTGCCGAAACGGATTGGACAGCTCCACTTCAGCGAGATTGACCTTGCCTTCCAAGCCGAACAGCTTGAGTATTTCTCGCCTTCAGTAGCGCCAAACGGCCCTTTCCACAGGATGGTCTTTGCCTCCATTGGCAAATCGCGTTGATCCGCTGTCAGGCCGACAATGACGAAATGCATGGTCAGCGGACGGGATCGGAAACAGCGCCCGGGATCTGTCGAATTTCGGATCGCCCTTGCCTTCGAACATGGCCTTGCCGCCCTGCGCCAGCTTGACCAGAACGGCGGGCGTGTGAAGACATAGTCGGCCGCCCCGCGCCTTGTTTCCATCCACGTTCTGGACCGAACCTGGGCTTTCTTCCACCGTGACGATGATGTCCCATGGAGCCGGCCTTCATCGCCTCAGCCAGCTGCAACGCCCATCTTTAATAGGATGAAGCCGGGTTTTGCGGATTTGTATGTGATGCGCGTTTTCAGCAAAGCGCACCCGAGCTTTACCAGAACTGGCGCAAGGCCAAGGGCCAAAAATTAGTGTGTGTTTTCAAGTGCCTATCTCCCAACAAAGCTTTGAACTTCAGAATATCTGTTTCTAACCACGTCTTGCATGCAAAAAAGCGGATTCCGCACATTTGCCAAAATCAGCAGAGCGATTCACTGTAGCGTTGTTTCGGGCAGTTCCAACAGATGACGCTTACGGCAAAACACCCCGGCCATCGATTCATTTGGCCGCGAGACCCAGCCCGACGATCGGCGGCCCCCACATGCTAATAGGCAACGCCGACATGCACGTAATCGCGTACCAGTTTCGCCGGTCATAGAACGGAGACTTCGTCGCCACGATAGACCTCACGTCTGCTGGTAGTTCGATCCAGTCCGCTGCGCACTGCGAAGGAAACCATGCCCCGCGCGTGATTGTACTGGCGATCGCTGTTACCCCGACCGACATAGCCGGTGCAAGTCGCCAGCCGGTGGCCGCCAACTTGATTTACACCAGGAAAAAACCTGCCAGGACGACAGACGAAGCACAACGGACTGATCGACGAAAGCCATGTTTTTTCCTTCGGACAAAGGAGAACCGTAACAGGCTCCCAATCTGCGCAAACCGCAGATTCACCGCATGACGTGATCAACGGGCATCGCTCGCTAAAGACCACATCGCCCGCGCAGATTACCCCTCGCCCAACATCACCATCGTGCTCCGCTTCACGTCGCAAAGCAGGCTTTCGAATCTGCGCAGCATCGCGGGGCGGTGAACTTGGAAACTCGATGAACTGCATAGAAGAATTCAGCAAGCCGCGCCGACTGCTTCCAATCGCATGAGCGCATCTTTCCGGCTTCGAACAGCCCCGCCAAAAGATTGGATTTGCCTTGCTCAACGGCGTGTTGGCAGCGTTCCCTGATCCCACGTAAGCTGAACAAAGATCCACTGGAATCGCATCTGCTTGATCTGATCAGAAACCGACGATTTGGCGCAATCGAGAAAATAATCGATGCCGTTCGCTGAATGGTCGTCGCGAGAGCCAGGCTTCCGTCACCTCATGAACGACACGTCTGAATCAGCTGCATCGGCCGCCGCCATTATTCGTCTTTATGGCAAAACGCGCATAGAGCGTGTCGCCGCGAAATACCGCTTGTTGCGGCTATATCATTCGTTGCCTTAGCGCACGCCATAGCGCGGAGAAACACGCAATTGCGGCCATCAAGGATTTTTTGTTCACGAGTCGTTCATGCTAAACAACGCTTGACATTATTGTATAATTGGAAAATAGTCTTTTCGCCTTTCTGAAAATGATCATCTTTCCAACTCACATGGCCATGTTCATGTTCCATATTACCCGCTTGTCGATCACTGCCGCTATGGAGAACGCTGATGATTTACCGTAGACGAAAAATTTCATACGAGGTCGATGTTCTAACCGACATGCCAGCTATTTGGGTCTTTGCCGACGACTGGCATCACCGGGGTAAATATGGCTCGGCATCGCCCAGTGCGGCGACCTCACAGTCCATGTCGATGAGTCGCCCATCCGCTCCTGCCAGCAGCCGTACCGACGATCTGGAAGGCGCGGTCACCACCATCAACGGGCTGCACACCAGACGCACTGCATGCCGTGCAGGCCGCCTGGACGAGATCAGGTGGCCCAGTGCGGGCTACTGCCAGTCCGCCAGAATCATGTCCGCCGCAGCACTGTGTACGGAAACCCAAAGCGAGCGACGAGGACATCGACGATTGCCATGAAAGTGGCCAATCTGTGGCCGCTGCGCCACCTAATCCACGTTATTCGTGGCGGTGAAAACGACCGCCAAAGCCATACGGAGCGCTTTGATTTGGGCCGGTTTTTTTTTTTTTGAAAAAAAGGAAAAAAAAAAAGGGGGAAAAGAAACCCCAATTTTCCCCCAAACCCCCGCCGCGCTTTTCCTGATCGTCTCCGTGGCCGTTGCAGGCGGCGTCGCCTTCGCGCGCTACTGGTCAAAAAATGCCGCCACGACAATCCGCTTTGGCTGACCTGGGCGACTGCGAAGCCGCCATCACCCTATATTTCCGTATCATGCCGATGGCGTCCGCTGATTACCCCCGCGCGCTGACATGCCAGCGGTTGTCTACTCTGTGCAGCCCAGGCTGATCGGTAAGAACTGATATCTAGGCTTGACCAGGTCCGCATTCGATCGGGCCCGCCCCACCGGCCTACTGGAAAAACACGAGCCCTTGCGACGAGGCTGCTCAGTTCATTGTGACCAGCGACGGCATTGCAATCAGGCGCCATATTGCGCCCATCTCGGCCGATCATAAACTGATCGGCATTGCAGATCACCGGATATGGCTCGACCACGGTTCCCGACGCTTCGTCAAATTGCGCCAGGCTTGCCTGTGGCCACGCGAAACACTCAAACTTCCGCATCGCAAAAATTCAGCTTTTGCAGTTGGAGAGCTTGAAAAACCAAAGCAGGGCGCCAGTGCTGTGCCCGATGCACACGCCGCTGGACTTTATGCCGAACTTGCCGCCACGCTCGCAGCTGACTCGAGCCCACCGCAGGACATCGAGCTGCGACCCGCATCCGAATGGGCGGCTGAGTCGGCAAGCCGATGGCAAGCGTGTCGACATCATTCGCCAAAATCCACCGAGCACGCTTGATTACGGCATTGATCAAAAACAAGGTCCGACGTGGCATGTCCTGCGCGGTCAAGCTCAAATCCGGCCCAGATCGGGCCCCGTTGCTGAGCTCGATCGGCCGAGGCCCGGTAATAATGCCGCGGCTGTCAGGGATTGTGTCAATCAACCGGCCCGGTATCGCCGTGAATTGCGACAACACCTGGGTCGCGCCTTTCAGGCTTGCCGAAATGGTCGAGGCCCGAATGGGGCCTGCCCCCTTCCCGCCGACCATGAGTGAAAAAACACGGACGCACTCTCGACAGCATTTACGATGACTCCGCAGGGAAACAGTCGCAAACCGCGAGACGGCGATGTCGAAAATCGGCCATCGCCCAAGAACCGGCCAAATCTCGTTCCAAGGCCGAATATTTCCGCGGGGGGGGGGGGCCCCCCCCCCCCCGCCCCCCCCTTTTTTTATTTTTAAAAAATTTTTTATTCCTTTCTCTTTTCCA
>Ga0163217_1062419_pt1 | contig 12416 bp, 15 predicted proteins | sample SynspAceP_FD_185933 | JGI IMG/M metagenome (GOLD analysis project Ga0163217, IMG submission 185933) | Saline lake microbial communities from Ace Lake in Antarctica - Synechococcus sp. Ace-P (PacBio error correction) | ecosystem: Environmental > Aquatic > Non-marine Saline and Alkaline > Saline ... | reverse complement strand
CTATTCCTGCCTGCCCATCATCGGCATCCCGAAACGGTGGCGCTCCCTCCTCTCTACGATATCTCGAAAGCCAGTCATGAGGTAACTAGATCAATAGGACTCCTGGCTGCTAGTGCTAGATAATTTTGCCTTAGAAATGTGAGAAACAATGTTTAAATTTGTCAGCATCAATTCTGATAAGCACCGTATGCCGTACCGGTCACAGTTCTCCACTCGCCTTCGGCCTATAGATAGATGGGTAATCTGAGGCGTCATCCACTCACTTTGGCCGTACCCTAACAGAGAAACGGCCGTCGACTGCCTATGCGCTCCGCTCTGCTACCAGTCAAGAGCAAAGCTTTCTTCGTGAATTCGCCGACAACGTGCTCTATACGTAATTTGTCTTCTCGATGCATCCGAAGGAGGAACTGCGTTGGCTTTCACGCTAGATCCTTTTCCACGCGAACAGAGCTCCAGCGACGTCACTGCCACAGGCGATTCGAGACAAGTCTTTCGCACTGAAACCCAATCGCGTTCACGCTTTGACATACGGTATAAGGGATCGGCAGGCAGTCGGATGTTATCTTGTCAGACCGCGCTCAGACAGGGCGAGTTTGAATCGGTGCAACCGACTAAGGAAGCGAGATCGCCCGAATCTTGCTGGGGTGGTTGTGTGTGATGGTTAGCCAAGACCGACCCTTGAACTGATTAAAATTCAACGATCGGTTTTTCAGTTAGATCGGAAAACTTCGAGTGCATATCGTCTTTTCTGAGAGATCGCGCGCAACACACTGCTCAAAAAACTCAGGCGACCCGCTGGATCAGTGATTTGCGGCACCCCAATGACGACAGGCGGCGAGGAGATACAGATGCCAGGACCAGGGACATGAACTCCAGGTCGTCCAGCCTGCACGGACCCTGAGCGAATCCAGAGTCCTTCTGGCGAGAACTCACCATAAGAGATGACGCTCTGCCCCGAATATGGAGATGCGCAATTCTTCCCCGCCCGAAGCCAGGGGCCTCGGACGTGCACGCGCGAGTCGGATTGCTGGTGAATACCCCATAGAAACAATCTGAACACAACCAGTGGACACGAGTTGGGTCGTAGCGTTTCGCATCTTAGGCTTCTCGTTCGGCATGTACCGCCTCCTTTGGGGTCAGGCTCGATTCGGGATTCAACGGTAGCCGATAGGCTGCCGTTTCTCTTATGGCGGCACGGAAGAGGCGTGAACTGGGGCGAGAGTTTATCGTTCCCAAGCTCACCAGCACTATATCGCCAGCCCGCATGCTCAGCCAATAGGCGGACTGATGGGTGCGGCCCCAACTATTTCGTCCGACGAAAACTATCGCGCTCAAAAGAGATAACTGCACGACCCCTCCGCGCAGCTTTTAGCCGTTTGAGGAGTGCGCCGAACCGAGTGAGACTCTGGACCCCACAGCCGAAGCGGATCAACATAAGACCCAAAAGTAGGCATGTGCGGAGAATTTACTTCTCCGCACACCAGTACCTAAGGGAAGTCATGGCATGTCCAGTTTTTCATTTTGGGTCAAGACTGGGGACGTAAAAGTCGGACGGTGCGTCGGGGGCCTCGAGGAAACTCCAGCGTTCGATCTGGCGGCGGAATGACCCTAGCCCCAGGCCATTGCGATGCTCATTAGACGCTCCCGGCGGCGAATCTGGATGGCTCTCCCCGCGCAAAAAGGCAGCCAGGGAGTTCTATATGAGGGGCCCCGAACCGTCACCGCGCAATCGGCGGAACCAAATGAGAAAAAAGCCTTGGCACCCGAGTTTGAGGTCTCCAGGTAACCTTTCGCGATCTTGCGTTCGATGGCATGATCGTTGCGCTCCTGTCATGGGGTCGAACTGAGCTAGTTTTTCGTCGAGATAGCACCAATCGCGCGTGCCTGTCGCCAAATAGTGGGTGGATCCCAGCTTTGCCCGCCAAAGAGAGAAACGGCAGGCCTATCGGCTACCGTTTGAATCCCGAATCCCGAGCCTGACCCCCAACGCGAAGCGTCACCTCTTTGGGATGTCACGATCGCCGCGACCAGCCCGATGCGTCATTGCGTCATCGTGATTCAACTCTCGGTGCAGGCATTGGAGAACGGCCCAGCCTGGTTCCGTCGTCATTGTGCCCCGCAAAGGCACTGATCCAGCGGGTCGCCTGAGTTTTTTGAAGTTGTGTTGCGCGGCGATTCTCTTCAGAAAAGAACGATAACAGCACACCGAAGTTTTCCGATCTACTGAAAAAAACCGATCGTTGAATTTAGCAAGTTCAAGGTCGGTCTTGCCTGCCTAAACCAAGAATTCGGGCTGGACTCGCTTCCCTTAGTCGGTGCACCGATTCAAACCTCAAGCACTTCTGAGCGCGTCTTGACAAGATACCCGCGTTTCGACTCGCCACGATTGTTAACAAGTGCGAAAGAAGTTCTCGAATTCCTGCCTCGCTGGAGTTGTGGGAAAAACTGCTGAAAAGCCACCATTCTCTACATCAGAAACAAATCGTAACCGGTTGCAAAGGAGTTGCTCTTGCTCAGAGCGAGAGGCGCATCGCCGAGAGGTAGATAGAATCGATTCTAACGAAGGAAAACTGTCGTCGGCACGTCAGAATTGCTCATAAACATTGTTCCTCAGAAAAATACTAGGCTGCCACCAGGAGTTGGATTAGTTAATACTGGGCATTACGAATATCGTAGGGAAGCCACCTTGGATTCCTTGGCGGAATGCTTCCAACCATCAGGAACTGCCGATCCATCTTGGAACTGTAATCGCGTACCCACCACCGAACAGGCTGTGGTCGGTTCAACACGGATTTCTTCTGTGGCCATCCCACAGATTGTATTCTATCAAATGGTCCAGCAAATTTGCTTTCCCACTGCCCCATTGCCGCCTATGTTTAGTCATGTTAGCATCCCACCCGTCGAAACAAGCCTTAGCGATTCTTGGGCAGCCCTTGAAGCCACGCCGGAATGCTCTCCCGAATTTTCTTTATTGCATCGCAGCAATCACTTAGAGTTTTTCGATGGTGATATTCTTTGACTGTGATCATTCCATTTTCCCCGAGGATCCTCTGGTCTGCGACTTTCTGTATGCAAGTGCGCCACCACCCCAAGGGGCCTAGTTCCACTGGTAAATAGATTCAATAAACTGTTTTCCGCTAACTCCTAAGCCGCGTTGAAAACCTCTGAAAACATTTTTCCGTTTAATTGCAGGCAGGCAATGCTGAGGAAACCAATGATGTTTGCTTAGCCCTGACGGATCGCAAGTCAGATATTGCAAAATAGCTCCTGGTTATTGAGGAAATATCCATCCACATACCCAATCGGATCGCGAGACACAAAAACGACCACTTCAAAGAAACAATAATCCGGGCCGATAGTGATACAGAATCAAGATCGTTATCCCACTCACCCCCGTGTACGTGTAACCCCGGTTTGTCGCTCGAAGAAGTCGCAAAACACCGGCACCATCATCAAACGTATCAACCCACCGTATGTTGCCGAGTGGCGTACCGCTCAACAACGCTCCCAGAGCCATTGGTCAATCCCACCCACACTGTACTGTTTTGGCGCGATGGTAGTACCTGTTTCCCGCCGTTCCGGCCCTCATGACGGGGTTCGTCGATGTAGCTGGCGTAGGCGTAGTTGTTACGTTGGCTGGCCGCTTGCGGTGCCCGAGGTTGTAGCGGCGATCCGTCTGATGGCGGACTGCACGAATACCAGTGTTGGTTGTGCCATCGGTCTCGTCCAACTCGCGTCCCAGGCGTCCATTGGTAGTGACGTCAGCAACCGCGTCGTTGTCGGTGTCCGCTGAGTCAGCTTGTTTCTCAAAATCCCACTGAGAGAGAAGAGAAGAGGGAGATGGGGAGAGCGGGGAGACACGGAGTACTGCGGGGCATTGAGGTTTGGTTGCCCTTGGCGTCGCGCGTGATCGTTTGGCCTGCGGCGGTGAGCAGTTCGTGCGTCGGGGCCCGTGGTGCGTGGACTGGGTTGCTGGGCGTATTTCGGTCACACTGTTCCAATCGCCGGACGAGTGACAAATTCCAGGCTTAGCGCTCCAGGTTATTGTCGTCGCGAGTTCCACGGACACGAGGCGATCCTCGTCGTCGAGCGCTGGGTGGCGACATCGAACCCGTAACCGTTTCATCGTGCCTGTTTTATCCCCTCGCTCGTTTGTTTTTGTTCGCGTACCAATTGTAAGCTGAGATTTGCCGATCGGGGCGCGGTGAATTGATGCTCGCGAGCGTGTTGTCGCATTGTACGCTCGTGCTTCCGCTTTGGACGCCGCTATTGTAGGTGTTAACTTCACCGCCCTTCACGAGCACCAATTGCTCACAACGACCTCGCGACCGCAAAAATCGGAATTGCTTCCGAAGAAGCTGAGAAAGACTGGGGCCGCCGCGATTGGTGCAAGTGGACCAGCGACTGTGGCGGTCGCGTGTGGGTTTTTCTGGGCCTGACCGCGAGGAACTCGATCGATTGCGTCAGTTGTCGCAGAGCCAGAGCCCGAAAAGGGTGGCACTCACCATCAGAATCACTTTCGGACCCCCACGAAGAAAGACCGAGGGAGTAGCGTAGAAAGCTACGCGCCAACATTTACCGACCGCCTCAAATGCCGACTTCATCAATCGAGAGTTTCGGACGCATGGCCACAGCACGCTTCCAAAAATCCTTCCTGTGACTCGTCTTTCACGGTGGCACGTCGACAATGTTTTCAGCAACGCAAACGCATCCACCGGCTTCCTCACATCGCTCAGCCGCCGGCGTCTCTCAGCAAGCACCTCTCGGGCTTGATTGACGATCATGGCGATTTCAGGCTGCGTCGGCTCTTTCGGGGGCGTCCCGTCGTCCTTCTTTGCGCATACGGGAACAGCCCAACCTCGCCGGGCGATTCCCATGCGCTCCACTGGGCAACCACAATCGCTACGTGTTCTCAGAACAAAATGCATGTTGGTTACTTTGCATAGTATAGGTGAGGCCAGTCGATAGCGAAGATTGATGCCAGGGAACTCCAGGCGGACTGCGAATCCAGCGCCTCTGCGAAAAGCTCATAAGGGACTGCCCCGAATGTGGATCTTCCCGCAAAAGCCAGGGCCCGACGGCCACGCATCGCTGAACCAAATGGAAAAACCTGCACCCGGATGTCGGGGGTCGGTAATTTTCGCATCTTGGCTTTCCTGGCAATGACGCCTCCTTCATGGGGGGTTAACTGAGCCGGAATTTCGTTCAAGTAAGCCACATCGCCGCCGCTTCGCCAATAGCGTGGGTGGCCCCAAACTTTCCGCAGGGATGCATGGACATCGAATTTGAAATACCTCCTCCGTATTTTCGCTTCCTGACGAACGTCACTCGAGAAATCATATCTTGGACACAACCCGGTTTGGTATGCTGTCAGCGTTAATTATGTCTCGGTTCCGACCATGCCGATCCCAAATAGACAGGGTAACTTCATTTATTGTGGGACCGGTCTACGACTATTTTTCCAGTTTTCAGCCGTTGATCAAGCCGGCAATTCGAATTTGGATTGTAACACCTTGACGCAGGAGGAAGTCGCGAAAGTTCGACGGGGACATGCGGAATTCCTTGTCTCTGAAGCGAGAAACTTAACTTGGAACTGAATCACGATGAAAAGTCATTATCCAAATTCCGTGTTTCAACGGAATCAGACACCACCTTCCCATGCTACGGTGCTGAACTTTCCAAAAAGCGATCGATGAGTCGACCAAATCGAGTTTTTGCGTAATTGATGACGGGAGCACTGAGGCAACATTAAGTTGCCGAAAAGACTGGAGTCCATCACACTCGTTCGCCCACCAAACGGAACCGCGGACCGCTGCTGCTTTTCAGACGGAATCAATGGCCTCCCTGGTTTGGGGGCGGATGTGATTGTGAACACGGATGCGGACAATCAGTATTGTGGGTTCGCTTGACATAGCTGCTTAGTTGCACCGGTGGTCCTCGGAGACGGGACATCGTGGTTGGCGATCGACAAAAACGAGTACTTTATTGGCAATTCTCATGGATTAAGCGGATGTTGCAGCTTGGGGCGCAGCACGATTATTCGCCGAATTGGTGTGTCGGACATTCCCGACTCGGTCAGTGGTTTCGCCGCATTTTTCTGCAGACGTGGCGGTCGGTCTCAATATTCTTTCGAGTTTTAGCTTACACACTGACCAATGTTGAAGTCCATGCCGCGGTATCGTGGATTGAACGTGATTTCCGTGCTTCGGTGCGACGAAATAGGAAAACGCGGGGAAAGTCGACTTTTCCGTTCAATACCTTGAATATTCATCGTATATTCGGGAACAAACGGTACTTCGTGTTTACACGAGACCATCCATGCGTGTCTTCCTGTTCGGATCGGTTTTATTTTTCAGTTTGGTCGGGCTCATGGCCTATTCTTCGATTCTTGTTCTTTTACCTTTTAGGCGAGCAGCAACGACACATTCAGTCGCTGGTGATTGGCGAAACGTGCCTTCACTCGGTTGGCGATTTCAAATGCTGCTTTGGGATTTGCGCGGATGTGAGCGCCCCGAAATCGACAGTGAAGCGAAATGATTCTTGAACGTCTGATCAGCTGGGATTTGGAAAAATGCTTAACGGGAATGTCGTCGGATTGCATTTTGCGCCGTTGTAGGCGCCTTGAACAATCGATTCTGAGCCTTCAGTTGCGGTGGCTGTCGACGATCTTCTTTGCATTATGCAAACAGATGTGGTAGGGATAGCATCGTTGCGGCCTTGCGAAACAAAGGTTTGTACCACGGTATCTACAGTTTTAGGCTTCATTGGACTCGGGCTATGCACTGCATAGGAGACACGCCTTATCGCTAGATTGACTAGCGATTTGACCGCGCGTGGGCATCCTTGGGCAATATGATCATCGCAACAACAGCAAAAGCGTTTTTACGTGTAAGCGTACACCAGAACCGTCTTAGTCGCTGGTTTGAGACTGTTGGGTTCGTTCACGTTTTACTAAAACGGGGAACCCCATGTTTTCTAAACAGACAACGGCTCCATGGCACCGTTCGGTACGCCAAATCCGGTTTTGGAGAACCGAGCGGACAGTTCATCCGCTCCGATGGTTTCAATTGACCGTCCATTTCGATCACTTCCATCGGTCGCGTTTCTCGAAAGCAAAAACCTCGTCGATCAGTCGGCGGAGGAAACACCGCGAGTCTTCGCGATGCCTGTGGCTTCGACGATCAGCGTGGGATGTCGCGAAACCGGGCGGACCGCGTGTTCGCGCGAGCTTTCGGCGATGAACGTTCGAGCAATTTTCGCAAACGATTTCGACGCGACTTTCGTGATCGTTTTTGCCATGGCGGCGGTGCGGTGGCGTCGGGTTGAGCCGTACACGTCACGAGGCTGCCGTCTCCATCAAATCGGGCTGACAGTCCCCCGTTCGCGTTTCGTCCGTCCGCACGGAATTGTTCGATCGAGGGGGTGAGGCGGTGGAAACGTCCATGAATCCGGAACCGATCCGGTGTCGTTCATCAATAACTCGGACGCTCATGACGGGGGCGATCGCGGGCCACGGTCACGTATCTTCGGAATGGACGAACCCGCAGGCAGGTGGCCAGACCGGTCGGAGTTTCCGCCCAAAACTCATTCGTCCCAAGATGATCGGGAATTTCGGCTTCGTGATTCGCGTTATCGAGAAAACGCGGCCGCCAAGAGGTCTGATTGGTAGCGCCGGAAGATTTTGAAAATCAGCCATCGCGAGAAATAACAGTGATACAAACCGCGGGCTCAAACGGCAAAAGGGTCGCGATCGCATACTGTTTAATCGTGCGACGACAAAACAAGCCGTTCGATGCCGGTCGCAAAACGAGATCTTCGGCGGAGTTGGCCGGACCGGCGTACCGTTGCATAGGGGTTAGCCGGAAAACGATCGGACGGCCGAGCGATTCAAATAATCGGCTTCGACCGAGATTGGTTCGAGTTGCGACATGGCGATGAGTTGCACAAAAGAGATGAGGATCGCACGGCACGCAGGCATCGGCCCTATCCTACTCGCGCTTCCGCGTCCTGCGGGGTTATGTTACCATTCAGCATCATTCGGTCGGCGCGACAATGGACCCGGCGGAACGAGTTCGACGGTGCCGTCGATGGAGTCGGATTCGATCTTTTCGAAGCCATGTGATCGCGTTTGGCAAAGCGATTCGCCGGCACTGCTGTCGCTCGAGGAAATCTCGCCGGGGGGCCGACGGTCAACACTTCCCATGGGTTTGGGGTAAAAGTTAATGCTGCCTCGAACTCGACGCGGGCGGGCAATTTTTACTGGGACATCCAGCCTTTGAATTCGTTGTTGTCTTAGGAGTCCGAGTTTCGTCGGCGCCGCGTGAAACGCCATCCCTCTTGGCTGGACGGTTTCCATTTGGGCCGCGATCTTTCCGCCGAGGTACTCGGGCGGTTGTATTGACGTCGCATACGATGGGGGCAAATCGTGTTGCCGATGGGTCCGATGGACGTCGAGGGGGGCCCGCGCGATCCTTCGAGCGAGGAACCACGGCCAGGGCCTGCCCAGGGCGAAACCGGCCTGGAGCGGTGCTCGCAACCATGGGCCGAGGGCGAGGAACGAGAGAAGCCAGTTGCGTTCGCGTTTTCATGATTTCCATCGTGGCAAAGTGTTCTATGGCGCGACAAAGTCAGCAACCGTTGAATGGTTTTCAAATCGGCGTCAATCGCCTGCGCGGCATTCAAACGTGGCCAACTCGCGGGGCTGTCGCGTTGATTCGGTGCAGGTTCGAAACGATCGCGTTGCAGTTTGTCAGTTCCCAATTCGACCGCCATTGCAAGGAATCGATCAGCGACGCCATCTCGCGTTCCGGCCGTAACCAGCGTGTTCGTTAAATATCGTTTTTCCTGTGATGATTTCCCACCTGGCTGGAACAATCGCGGTGAAGAACGGAGTTGGTAAACTGCGTGCCGTTCATACGAGGTGCAAAACAGGCGTGGGGCCGGTGTGTACCGAGTGCTTCCGATCCTGGGACTCGAGAAATCGTTTAAAATACTTCAATGCGAAATCACGGTTTGGTTGTAAAGGACGCACGAGTCGCCGTTTGGTGTTTTGGGTTGAGCCAAACCGATGGCCACGAAGACATCATCCAAGTCGAATCGACTGCGGGTGCGAGAAAACCGACATTCAATTGTCGTGCGCCCCGAATCGGTTGCGTTTCCGATTCGTGCGTCCGGCAATGGGAACCTCCGGCTACGCGTGGCCAGGCTCCCGAGGACGACTCCGCGCCCCGAAAACTGAAACCGATCATCCGGTCGGTTGCGGCTCGGCAGATGTGGCTCTCGCAAACAAACCATGCGGCACGTACAACCCCCTGCGCGTTGGTAACGCTTTGGCTTTTTCTCGAACATCCAAACAATAAGATCGAACCGGCGTCCACTCGGCCAACCTTCCAAAATCAACCCAATCGAATGGCTGATCGCTCGCGTCGGTTTCGATGCTAATGCCGGTAACGACGAACAAACCCTTGGCTGATCGCAGTCGGTGGCGTTCGCGGCGAGGCCGTGGATTATAAATGAATACGTGGACGATTGGAGTCCATGGAAGACAAATAGTCCTCTAGACTCGAGGCTTGACGACGCCCGCAACGGTCCAACCGTTTCAATCCGAAAATTCGGTTCATTCAAATTCATCCCGACAAGTTGCTACGCTGATCGATCGCGTGATTGATTAACAAAACCGATCGCCCTGCAAGGTCGCTCGAAAGTGACGAGGGCCGCGGGGGCATTCTCCCGAACGCGTTGAGAGCGTCACCTCATCGATGTTAATGTTCGTCGTTTGATCAGGTCGCGTTGATGATGAAAAAAAAAACGGGGCGAGACGGGGTTTCTCATCGGTATCGAAGAAACGTGGTGCGATCGGACACCGAGATCGCATCGGGGCGAACAGAGGATTCCGGCCGGGGCAAGAAGTTCGGGTTCGCAAGCGCGGTCCAGGATTGCCGGGGTGACCAAAACGAATGGCGAGCACCGTCGATCCGAGCAGCCCACGATAACACCCCGGTCACTCCGAGGCAGACGGTTGCCCGTCATTGCCGCAAAGAGAGTGGCGTTGCGTGACTCGGCGTTTCGGGGCCTTGAAGGTTGCATCATGTGATGATTGGTTTTGGCAATGATAAGGGAAACGGGCGAGAACATCGTCACACTGATAGCAGTTATCGGCGAATCGTCGGTTGAGAATGTGCATTGTTGGCCGCTTGCGAACAACCAAATGTTGCCGAAAAAAAACGATGATGCGTCTTGCACAACACGAAAAAACAGGACCTATTTTTCAGGGTCTCCCTTTAGGAAGCCAACCGTTTACGCATCGCTTTGCTAATGAAGGAAACTCTGATGACTATCCCGGAATTCTCGCACTTGTAACCGCTCGTGCATGGTCGATGAGCAGCGCCACCGGTTGCGGCGGCATGAGAAACTTTCTATTCGGTCCGCGGTGCACGCTGTGCGTTTGCTGCCCCCGAGTGGTCCTGCGGCCGGTCCCGGTCAATCCTTATGCCCCGGCACAACCGCGCACCGGGTTGCGTTTGGATTCCGAAGGGTGGATTTATTGCCCAAGTGTAATTGTTTCGGTCGCAATGCCGCTCCCACGCTCAGGGCCCCCTGTGCCAATAAACCCGAACGCCTACGCCACCGAAACCCGTACGCGCCGAACCGACCCACCGCGCCTGCCCAGCCGTGTTATGACGGGCTGCAGGAAGGTTATGTCGGGCAGCGGTTATGCGGGTGGCGGAATTGCAAACGGACGGCGGTTACTCCTCCGCGATGGCGGGATTGCGGTTGTGGTTCGCCCCACGGCCGGCGTGCATTATGAAGGCGCGTTTGTTGATCCTTATCTCGGCAGTGGCGTGATGGGCGGCGGAATGACGCAGGTACTGGCGGAATGAATCAAGGCGGGATTGTGATTCAAGGAGGACGGGTTCCAACCCGCGACTACAATCCAAACAAAGCGCTCACGGTGGGCGACCAAATCATCAAGCCAAGACCCTTGCCAACCCGGGCTGCCCGGTTTCTGGATTGAAACGTGGATTGAACGTGGATTGAAACGTACGTCAGCCTTTCTTAGGCTTGACAATTGATGGCGTCAGGCTGCGGAAAAGCCTGACGTACGGGGTTGGTCTGGTTGTGCGGGGCGGTTGAGGAATCGGGATGATGTAGAATGTGTCAATTCGTACTGATCCTTCACCCGTCAGGCCGGAGGAGCGCGTCCCACCCGCGTTTGTGCCGCCTGGAGCAAACCACGCCTTTGATGTTCCCGCTTCGACGGCCAACCCCGAAAAGAAGCCGGATTATCGACTGGCCGGCGCATACTCGCGTTGCTCGAGGACGAACGAACCGCCGCGCCCACGATCGCGAGGCTCGCCCCGCGGCCGCGCCCGAAGAGCGCTACTTGGCATGCGCTGCGGCGGATTGCAATCCTCGACCGTTCCGAAACATTGACCGCGGGGCCGGCGTTTGGAACACCTCGTCCCGTGGTTCGGACCGGCCCACGATCGCCGTCGCGGGGGATGCTCAACAGTGGCAAAACGAGTTTGGTCAGCTTCTTTCCTCAGCCCCGCGGGCCAGCGGCGTACGCTACGCGGCACGAGTAACCGCGAGGGCACGCACCGTTTCGTGTGGTGGTTGCCGCAATCGTTGCGTCAGATGTGAATTGTGGGAAGGTCTTGCTCGTTTCTTTCGCATCGAGCGACTCGCTCGGCCATCCGCGCGAGGATCCTCGCCGCAGGATCCCGTCGAAGGGGCGCGGGCGCAGTACAAACAACACGCAGCGGCGATCCGCCCCAACTCGCCGTTTGAGCTTTGCTCGCGAACCGATCCGGCGCTCGATTGAAAAATTGGCGTCGGGTTTACTGGATTGTTTCCCGACATTGTTTCCGAGGAGGAGCTCGGTTTTAGGGGCACCGGAAAAAACAGCGTAAAAGGCATTACTGGGGGCCGGGCCGCGGACGTTGTGCTCGGCGTTTTTGCATCGTCGACGGGGATGCGCGTCAGTCGCGTGACCCCCACCGGGACGCTCGCCGATCTGATTGCGGACTCCGCCCGTATTCTCGGACCTGGATTTGCCGGGACCGTGGCCACGGGTCGATGCTCCGCGGTCAACCTCAAAGTCCGAGGACGCGGGGGACAATCGCCCCGGACCAAGTGCATTGGAAAACGGTTCTTCCTGCCCTGCTGAAAAGCAAAGGGAAATTTACGGGGGGGTCGCCATCGATCTTTTTTACCGCGGGCCTTTTTTTACGGAATTTACCGGGGACGTTTGCCGGACCGAAAGGGTTTTCGGTCCGTTCATTTTTCCCCACCCAAAAAACCGCGCGGGCCAGGGGGGCGGGAGCGATTGGCCGGGGGACAAAAACCGATTTTTGGGGGCTTTGCGCCCAAAATTTTCCACCCCCCCTTTTTTTTCTTTTTTTTTCGGGTTTTGG
>Ga0163217_1044889_pt1 | contig 12417 bp, 9 predicted proteins | sample SynspAceP_FD_185933 | JGI IMG/M metagenome (GOLD analysis project Ga0163217, IMG submission 185933) | Saline lake microbial communities from Ace Lake in Antarctica - Synechococcus sp. Ace-P (PacBio error correction) | ecosystem: Environmental > Aquatic > Non-marine Saline and Alkaline > Saline ... | reverse complement strand
TTGTGAACAAGATAGCTCGCTGGCAGTTGAAAAATGTAGCGTTAAGCATTAATCCTGGAAAACTGGCGAAAAAAATTGAGATGGTCCACTTCAAATTGGCGGTGAATGGACTAGTCCAATTTGAGGTAAGAAATTTACTTTTTCACTTATTACAATGGCAGTATCACTTTTGGATCTGACAAAGGCTCAGATTAAAAAGGCTAAAAAAAAATAGCGAAGATATTAGGTGCCCTAAAGTAAGTTGGTGATGAAGGAGAGGGAAGTTATTAAAAAATTATAACAAACAAATATTGTTCAAGCAGCCAAGCTGGCTTGGGGACGCATACTCGGCTGGCTTCGCCCAACGCTTCGCTAAGCGCCCCAAAAAAATTTTGAGCGTTTATAGCGCTTAGCCTTACCAAAAATGTTGGTCAGTATCGGTTGTTAAGTTATTAGGTTTAAAAGGTTGTGGTTGACTAGTGCGCTTTTTTGGGTAGGTCGCGTCCTTTCATTTCGAACCCAACAAACTTTATTAACTTCCAGCGCTTTTATCCAAAACTGGTCACCTAAACATGCAATTATTCGTTGCAGTTTATTCCAAGGTTGGTTAGTCTTACGGGTAAATATTTTTATCATGGTCCTGTGTGCGAACAGGGGCAGGCGGCAAGCCGCAATAGTTCATTAGGTTGGCGCAATACAAGCAAAGGCATCGGACGGCAAAAAAGCCCGCCCGCGGCCGTTTACCGCGTCGGTAGATTCACTGGACGCGCGGGTGTAGGCCTTTGAACGTTAAGGGTGCTAATGAAGCCTATTGTAAACTTGTTCCATAAAGACCTATATGTGTAATTGTCTTGGGCTTTTACTAATTGCCAACTTTCACTGTTATTTTTCAGTACCACTTTGTTTACAGCTTTAAGTAGGGACAATCCTCGGAAGGTTACAACTTTCAATTGAAAGAGTTCCTCCAGCTGGAGGTGGGGAGGTTGTGTCGCGTATGAGATGTGATATGGCTAATGTCATCACCTAATCAAGTGTTGGAAAATATAAAAAAGTTACTGTTCTGGCTTATTGTAGATTGGATCAAGAATTGGAAAAATCATTATCTTACAAAACTCACTCTTGGAGGTAACCAAATATGATGTTTATGAACGCACCCTAACAAAACATCATGGGGAAATTTTACTCCGCTGAAAAAAGCGCTCCTAAAATCCCCATATGTTTAAGCGTTAGGTGAAATACGAGGAGTGTTTTGAAAAAGGCTTTAGGAAACTACACTTGTATATTGTTTTGTTTGAGCATTGGCGTTATCAGTGGTTAGATCTGTATTTGTCTTGTTCCTCTGATTTTATGGCTATCTGCCGCCCTCGCTAAACAAGTTTGGATATTTCGTTTTACCATGTAACCTTGTGGTTAGCATTATGATTGGTCGCAGTTATGGGGTTAACCAATTTAAAATGTCCAAAAATTGTTAAAAAATGGCTGTTGTTCATTAACTACCACTAATCACATTTGAATAAGAACAAAAGCTGGGTGTTCTTGGTTTTTTAAAAAGGCTTGCCCACCAACTGTTTATGCGAACCACTGCGGAGCTGTTATGGTAATTCCACCTAAACAAAGAATTATGTCGTTCGTAAAACTCACTGGGACAAATACTCGGCTGTGCCTTCGGCCAAAACGCTCTTTTTATTTGCCCCATATTGCCAAAGCGTTTATGTTTCTAGGTATATTTCTAAACTCTGCGGCAAAATATGGTTTAAATTTTCCGACTTCACTTCTGGTGGCGTTTTGAATGCTAGTTTAGGTGCAATACTGTCATGTTGTACGTAAAGCGCCGCCAAAAAAAAAACCCCAACAATTTTCTTAATCCTTTAGCAGGAGCAAAACTATTCACTTTGATTAAAACTATGCGGAGTGGAATATGCAAGACGCAGCGCAGTTCCAGAGTTCGGCAAGCAATCATCGAGCAGCAAGGAGGCAAGTTGGCTTATTCTGTTGTTGTTTTTTGCCAGCGCACAGGCTAGACAAACAAAATATTTTCATGGCCAGGAAAGCGGTCCTTGGCTAAACGGCAGTAGGCCGAAACAGCCGACGGCTTTTATTAAAGTGACTAAGGGTGCAAACTCAAAGTCCGATGATGACCTAAAAATCGGCGATGCGAACCTTGTTATTACCTGCTCATACAGAGCCAATGTGCGTAGCGCAGTTGCTGTAAGGCGGTTGCAGCATGAAGTGTTTGTTGAGCCCTGCGGATATTTATCTGCATGTGGGATTGCCGTGGATTTGCGCAAATCCATGGCAGATGGTTTGGTTGTGCGTGGTTCGAACAACAGCTTGAAACTCTCACCTTTTAGTGATGCCTTGTTTATCTTTTGCAAACAAACACAAAAAACAGCTGCAAGAACTGTATTGGATAAAAACGGGGGTTTTGCGCTTGTGGTTACAAACGCTTTGGAGAGAAGCAACGCTTCAATTGGGCCTAAAGACAATGAACTGAGTCGATTGCTTTATCCGAGCCAGCAACTGTTGAATTGGCGGTCTGGATGGTTAACGACATCATCGGGCATCAGGCCCTTTACCAGTACCAGACCCGTTAGCTTATAACCACAGTCATAAGCAGATTTATCGATCCACGAAAAGTCTAAATAAAGTAATTAAATCAGTCTGTTATTGATTTAAATAGGGACTATGACTGGATACCAAGATTACAACAACGTGTTGGTTTCGAGCTTTGAGGCCTTATAGCCGAAAAAAGACGCCAGGAATTGCTTTCGAAGAGCCAATTTAACGCCTTGCCCAGCAAAAAACGCTTTTGGTGCAAGGCAGTGTATAAGGTTCATCCTGGTCAAGGCGAGTTGTTTAACGAGCGGAAAGATAGTCATAATCGAGTGGCCTGTTGAGCAAGAAACCATCAGAGTTACGACGCGCAACAAAGCCAAGCGCAAGCCCTTACCTAAAACCTGCCCCATCATAGAGCGTGAAGTCAGAGAGTGTGCATGATATTGCGGATGCGATAAAGTTTGCGATTGCTTGCAACGTGTATTTTGAGTTGCACGAAGATGGCGAGGATAATCTGGAAAAGCTCGATTCATCCCCGGCGCAAAGTCCAAAGGTAACTTGAACATGTTGGCCTAAATACGGCCATGCCGTACTGGTGAAAAAGACCCCCGGTATTCAGTAACCACCCATTCAAAAACCAAAGCGCAGTCCCCCAAACTCAGTCATTCCCCAAAAGGCTACGCACCCCAAGCTTGTGCTGAGCCAAATTATTTACCCAGCAAATACCAATTCGGTTCTACCGCGTGTACCGCCAAGGAGACGATGTTATTAAAACAATATGGGAATTGAGCTGAGTCGTAAGACTACTGGCCGATTGGATATCAAAAACCGCCACCCCTTGTCTCGAACCCACTGTATGAACGATTACACGACATTGATACTGCAACAACCGGTGAATACAGCGGATGAAACCCCTTTAAAGCGTGATAAAAGAAAGATAAAACCCACCTGCTATATGTGCTGTATTGCTGTGGCACGACTCACCCACAGCACTTCACCCAGCGCTGAAGGCGCTGATCCCCATATTGTAACTGTAACGACTACAAGTAGTTCGTGCTGGCCGCTGTGCTGCCGAGTTTTTTAGGGGATTACGCCGGAGTATTTACAGTCGATGGCTATGAGGCCTATACCCAAAACTCACGCCACCTTAGTAGGGTGTATGCGCACGCACGGCGTAAATACGATGAAACCAAAAAATCTCAACCTAAAGGCAAATTCAGGAAAGCCGACATGGCGATGAACCTCATTGCAGAAACTGATATCGCATAGAAGCCCAGATTAAAAGGCCGCTCAGGCGGATGAAAAACAGCGTATAAGGCAACAACAATCCCTACCACTGCTTAATGAATTCAAAAATGGCGGGATAAATCCGTTGACACGTGCCGCCACAAACCGCTTTGGGTAAAAGCCATCGGTTACAGTTTACTCAGTGGCCTAAGCTCATTCGTTTATTGACGATGGGAAACTTAGTAGTCGACAACAATCGAAGCAGAGAAGAGAGCGCAGTCAAACCCTGTCGTTATTGGCCGCAAAAACTGGCTGTTTAGCAAAACACCGCTAAGCGAGCAAGGCCAGCGCCACGCTCGTACAGCATCATCGAAACCGCAAAAAACCAACAGCCATCGATCCTTCAGCTACTTGTGTATTGCTAGAGCAACTCAGCCAGCCCCGACTACGAATTAGGAGCAACTGTTACCATGGGCATTTGCTAAACGATTAAGTGGGATCGCCGGACGCATACTGTTGTACCACCAATTATGCTCGTTTTTGGGCTGCAATAAGTACGGTCTATCTCTAGTGCGTGGGGGTTTTTTATATTTTATTGCTTTTACCGTTTCCTCAATTATCTCACTACAGGCCACAATAATCTTTGCCTTGATAGGACATTAATTCCTAATTTTACCCTAAATTCATTAGGTAGTGGCTTACCATATTTTTATTTGGCATTGTTTTGTCATCTATTTATTGCCATATATCTTTGCTTGTATTAAAGAGGCAACGAAACATAACAAGTCAAGCAAGTCGGACGCTGAAAAGCGCGCCGTCTTGAACGTTATAAGCGCTTTAGCCTTACAACTTGTTCGGTCAGGTATCGTAGTAAGTTTTAGTTCAAAATGTTGTTGGTTAGCTAGTGCTCATTGGGCATCGTCCGTTCATTATTCACTAACAAACTTTATTAAACTTACGCAGCGCTTTATCCAAACTGTCCAACCTAACCATGCACCTTGTTGTTTTCCCTAAGGTTGGTTTAGTCTACGGTAATATTTTTAATCGTGTGGTTGTGTAAGCAGGCAGGCGGCAAGCGCGATAGTTCATTTAGGTTGCGCAATAACAAAAACATTCAACTGTGAAAATCGCTCGCTGGTTCGCCCAAAAGCGCTCGCGTTTTCCAGTTATATTAAGCGTATAGCGCTTTAGCCTTACAACTGTTGGTCAGTATCGGTAGAAGTTTTAGGTTCAAAAATGTTGTGGTTAGCTAGTGCTCTATTGGCTTCGTCCGGTTCATTTATTCACTTAAACAAACTTTATAACTACCAGCGCTTTTATCCAAAAACTGATCCAACCTAACATCAAAAATTACTTGTATTGTTATTTTTCAAGGTTGGTTGTAGTCTTCGGGTAATATTTTAATTTTTCCCGGTTGGGTTTGTTTTTTGGTTGCCCCCAAAAAACCAGGAGGCGGCAAGCCGCGATAGTTCAGTTGGTTGCGCCATACAAAAACATCAAACTGGAAAATCGCTCGCTGGGCTTGCGCCCAAAGCGCTCGCGTTTTCCAGTTATATTAAGCGTTAGTATATCGTTGAATAAGATGCTTGATTTAATGAAAATCAGATGAAGTCGTGTTAAAAGAGCGAAGTTCATTTTTTATTATAATGTTGTCGCGTATACATTTATCACGGCTGTTTGAATAAAGCTGTTAAATATGCAAAATACGAGTTTTAACTGAACGGTTGCTACTAGCCTTGCGGTATCTTTATCCCTGTATTTACTTGTGTTTTCTGGGTATAGCATTCTTCGAAGTGAAAAATAAGTTATTAAAAAGTAGTTGGAAAAATATACAAATATGCGATAAAGCCGGCACGTCTCCGCTTTGTTAGAAATATTAGTTTAAAATAACCTAACAACGCCAAGCCAGCGGAGAATTTACTCGCTTGAAAAACGCTCATAAAAATTCCCCTGCTCTGCGGGCGTAGCTGGCATGGAGGAAACAATGGATACGTTCAACCTTTATCCCAATTATCATACTGCTGATAATTATACTCGCTTTGGTTGGGCAATATTACGCCAATTCAGGAAAGGGAAGCTTGTTCCTGTAAACTACCACAATAATCAAAAGGTTGTTTGCTGCGGGTATTTCCGTAGCAACCAATTGTGTTTTTGGGGTGTTGTATCAAGTAATTATCCGCTAATTTTATTTCGGACTTTGTATCGGTTTTGCATGCTATAAAAAGGAAAAAGTGGCACAAGTCAAGGCAAATGACAGCTAACAAAAAACATCAACGGAAATACTCGCTGCACTTCGTTGCCAGAAAACGCTTCGTATTTTCCAGTATATATTTAAGCGTTATGTGTAATTGGTCAAGTTTTTCTGTAGAGATTGTTAAAGCCGCTTTTTTTTATTCATTATATTGTCTGATGTGTGGCGTTATATGCTTATTGCCGAAGCCTGCGTTTGTAAATATAGAACTTGGATATATTGCTCAACCACTGGACACAGACGCATGATAATAATTACCAGATGGTTAACTTTTCAGTCTGGTAAACTTTAAAAAAAATCGTTCCATCACTGCATTATTCCCAAACCAATTTCCTCGACGACTCATGGCTCTCTTAATGCCTACGTGCTTGAGTCTTTTCCTGAACCCCACGTTGGCTGAAGTACTACAGCCTTGGTCCGGGTGAAACATTAATTTTGCTGCGTATTAGGGCTCGGCGCTGTATGGCCGTATTTAGTGCAGCATTAGCTAACTCGTTGCATTTTGGCTTGTTTGATAAAGCTAACCCACGAGTTCTTTTGCCTAAATCCAATACGCACGCCTAAAATAAACTCCAGCCCTGATGCCGATTTAATATAGGTGATATGCCGACCCAATGTCGTGTTATGGTGTAGGGATTAAACTGGAGTTTCAGTAATGCTCGGCGCGTAAACTTGCCCTCATCGCCCGTGTCAGGGTAATAATGCTTTTTTCTTTGGCGTAATGGCGTTTAACCCTAAACTTTTTCATCGCTGTAGCAATGGCGTAAACCCAATTCTGATGCTCCACATCCAATAATTCAGCCCGTATCTGCGTGTACCATACGTTTGCATCTGAATTCAAGAGAAAAATCTGTTCAAATTGATTGCATGAGTGCCTGCTTTTCAGCGCTTTGCAGGTATCGGGTTGTAATACAAGCACTGCAACTGCATATCGAAATCCGACATAACTCATTCATTTTAAATCCAGATGGCTTCTTACTTCGTTTTGATCATCTTAAGTTTTGATGTGTCTCGAATGAGAAAAGCGCAGCCTTTTTTTAGATTTCATTATCCCTCATCGCCTGCTTTTAATTGAGTCTCAAGCAGTTGGATTTTTCGTTGTTCTTCAGTTAATGCTTTCGAATTATTGGCGTCTTACCTGCCATTTTCAGCCTGGTAGTGGGACTTTCCAAACGCGACGCACTGCCGATTTTACCCGCACCAGACATATCCTCTATTTCTATTGGTGTAGCCCCTGCTTCGACCACAACTTGGCATATTCTAATTTTTTGCTGTGTGACTGAGGTCATCTTGATTTTCTTGTCATGTTAAATACCTTAGAGATTTTGCTTATTGGAAGCTATTAAGAATCTCTACAGTTTTATTAGGACATTACATTTATGTGGCTGAGGAAATGAAATGACCCTTTGATGGATTTTTTTTCAAATTATAGGAATCATCAGTGAAACAGATGATTTGTACCAATTGCTCTTATCTCTTCTGATACGTCTTAGGTGTGTATTTTTTTCGACATGGAAAAACTAGAACATGCTAGAACCATAATTGTTACAGCAAGCATTCTCTCGGGATTTTATGTGCGGCGAATGACATATAGTGCATCAATAAAAAATTGGAAAAACTATGTAATAACTTACCCCTGTGTATTTTAGCAAATGTCAGTCTATGCCATTATTTTTGTTAGCATCTATTTAGGAGGCAATAGTTCTTGCGCTTATAAAGCCACATAACAAAACCCAATCAAGGCGACCTCAACTCGCTGCACCTTTTATACAGGTATTATGAGAGGCGTAGGTGTACACGGAATTGAATTACGGATAAATGCGAACTTACATGTCTGGAGTGGTTTTGTACCTGGAATTTGTGCTTTGTTGGGTGCCAGCCGAGTGCATGAGGATATTACTCCACAAATGAAAAATACGAGTAATGCTAACCATGTTCTTAACTTAGACCCAGTTTTCCCTGCGGTCAAATATTTCCGAATTCACTGGCGGCATTATCCCTGATTTTTGTTTACATTGCCCAATGCATATTTAGTTAACATTTTGTGTGGTGAGAATATTATGATATATTCATATTTTTAGAAAGTGGGCATAAACGATTATTGCAGTAAAAGAACACCTTAAAACAAACTGCTCAACGTTAACGCAAGCAAAAAAACGAAATGCGGAGACAGTTAACTTCGCCTGGCTTCGCCAACAACAACTCGCAACGCCCTTAGCAGAGCGTTTAGCCTGCCAAAATCCAAACAAGAAGGTACAGGATAAGACCACACATTTATAGAGATCGCATATCCACGTCGTTATTATTGATTGCCTTAGTTACTACTATAACAACAAGAGACTTAATTGCTTACTCTGTCATTATTGCACTGAGGCATTCTTAACCACTGGTCATCGGTAGATTTTATCTATTGTTCTGATTGCAAACCAAAGTGTGAACAGATGCCACTCAATGCGGTGGGTTATTTCTTTACATTACTGGTCATGGCATCTTCTAGTGTTACTTATAACTTTTGTTATCTTCATTTCTGAAAAAATCAAAGGGATAAACATGTCAGCTAACAAACCAAGTCAGCGGGAATTTTACTCGCTGGAAAAACGCTCATGAAAATCCCCTGCTTGAGGCGGTAGCTGTATTGTAAGGGCACAAGGAACCCAAGTGAAATATTTCGCGTTTATTTTTTATTGCAGCTTTTTTCGTTATTTATTTTTTTGTTGGGGCTTTCAGAAATAACTATCGGTTATCAACAAAACCTGAACTACCTAAGATTATTGACGATTTCAAATATGTTCGCGGACTAAAACAAATTCGATTGATGATTGTTATTTTCATTCAAATGAAGAACATTAGTTCCAGCTAATCAAAGGAACTGGTTGTAATATTTGACCATGGAGAATTCAATTAAGAATGAAATACCAGGTTGTTACGTTTGCAGAACCGAAATAAAAATACAGCTAAACAAGTAGGCATTCATGGTGGGAATTTATCGCTAAACAGCGCTCCTAAAATCCCATAGCAAAGCCGTTATGTTTCAAAGGAAATCATTAGGAGGTCAAGGTTTGATTCCCATTTTAAACCATTATCCCCATTTTCATTGGGTATTGTTAGGTTGCTGTATTATTTTTGCCTTCTTGCGGCCAGAAGTGCAATTAGGTAAGCTTGCTATGGTTTTTCTTCCATTACTTCTATGTTTTCAACAAATTGTTTAAAGTGGTGGGTAAAAAGTTTTTATCCGAGCCGATATATGAAAAAAGAAGAGGCCATTATTTTTGGACTGGTGCTATTTTTACCTTTATATGTAGTTGGTGTAGGTTATTCGACTTCTTACTAATAGGAACTTGAATTTCATTTAAAAAATGGTGTCATTAACATGAAACATAACAAAAACTCATGAGTTGGATTTTACTTCGCTGAAAAAGCGCTCCTAAAAACCCATAGTTAAGCGTTTATGTTGCGTCGTTGAATATGGGAAAGTCTCGATGAAAAATAGCTAGGAGTCAGCTATTGGTACATTTCCGTTAAAATATTCTAGCTATTCAGATGTTTTTTGATATCATACATCCTTACTATCTTATTTTAAGCTAGTGCGCCTTCACCTTAAAATCTTACCAACCTGAAATGGTCGTTTAACCTCATTGCCTCTTTTAATGCTATGGGTTTCATTCATCTTGGTTACCTTTCCAGTTACTGTACAAAAAATAAACGTCAGCTCAGCGTTTGCAAACGATAGGAGTGCTCATTTTTATGCATTAATTGGTATGCTCTTTTCTGCACGCACATAAACAAAACAATACACTCATTTCGCTTTGCTTCATTGGAAAAAAGCCTCGCTGCCGCTCTGCTTTTTCCCGTTTATGTAGGCTTATAGCGCTTTTAGCCTTACCACTTGTTGGTCAGTATCGGTAGTTAGTTTTAGGTTCAAAAGGTTGTGGTTAGGCTAGTGCTCTTTTGGGCAAACCGGCCGATTTCTTTTCTTAAATCCAAACAACCCTTTATTTAAACTTCCACGCTTTTTAGTCAAAACTGTTCCAACCTACATGCAATTTTTCGTTGCAGTTGAATCAGGTTGTTTTACAGTGTTGGGTAATATTTTTTAATCATGTTGTTGTGTTTAACAGGGGCAGGCGCAAGCCGCGATAGTTCATTGGTTCGGCGCAATAAACAAAAACATCCAAAACTGGAAAATCACTCGCTGGGCTTCGCCCAAAGCGCTCGCCGTTTTCCAGTTATGTTAAGCGTTTATTGTTGATCAGGAAAATTAGACATTGAGGAATTATTTCGACGGATTGAGAACATTAAACTAGAATCTGAACAATGTCCATATATAGGTGGCCGTGTGTTGTATATATTCTTTATTGGAAGTTGTCTAATTTCTGTTGTGTTTCCCACCGCTAGGTATATTGCTCCAGTTGGATGTAGCTTTGGCTTTTCTACTATATAGGGTTATCACTTTCAACTTGCCCTAGATGCCTGGCCATAAAATTTTAGTAGCCTAGGCAACTATCTATTTGAGCGGTTCGTTCTATACAAAAAAGGGAATGTGGGGCTGGTTATTGTAATCATTTTGCTCATTGAAACCAGTGAATTACCTGGAAGTAATGAAAATCAAAATAGAGTCACATAAGATGAAGGGCTTCCAGTAAAAACACAAACACAAACCATTATTCCGACCTGCAACTCGCTGCCTCGTTTCTCGGCATATTGGGGCGTTAGTTGCCTAGGGGCTATGAATTAATTTATGAGTATAAAAGGATTGATCACGAGATCTCGCCCACAGTAAACTGTTAGAAAAAACAGGATGGTGAGTTTGGTCCAGTTGAAATTTGCCTTTTAAAAACTCAAGGGCGAAAGTTGTGTTGTCTATCTACCGCAACGGCAAAGAATATTACTGGAAATACAAAAGCTTACTTATACGATAGTGGTCTTTATAGCTGTGTTTCAGAGACAGAAAAATAAAAAGTTTGATACGTACCGTGGCGATTAAACGTTATTTCGTTTTGAAACTACTCTATCGAACGGGTATTTGCTGGTGATTGATGGTAAAGAGGCCAGAATCAGAGATATATATATTGTTAGTAAATTTTGAATGCATACCAAAAATTCCTTCAGAAAACTTCAACGATTAATGCTGTTATGAAGTTACAAAGAAACAATGAAAGCTGGTATAAAAGTTATCTATCCAATAAAATGGTGTTGACAAAATATTAGTTGGCTTCACAAAAATATTGGGGATTGGAAATGATAAGTGAAAGAAGAATTTTATATTGGTTTTCAAAACGGCAAATAACAAAAACATTCATGGTGGGAATTTTACTCGCTGGTATAAAGCGCTCCTAAGAATCCCCCATTATGTTAAAGCGTTGAGGCTGTAGGAAAAACCCTAAAATATTTTCAAAAACCAACCATAATTCACTCCCCACAGATCATCGTTGTGATTCCAATAGGTATATTCAATTAGGCACAGGAGCCCTTGGTGATGGCCACGTTTTTATCCCACTCAATTATCACAAATTCCATGGTTGTGATCAACTCAAGGACCAAACTTCAATCAGGTTACGGTTCGAAACATTTGCCCATTCATCATTGATTGATAATTTTAGGTTAACATATCGCAGTGGTTGCTTTTATCGAAGTACCAAAATGTGCCACTGGCTCGTCCTGCGTATGATACAGCAGCGTTATGAAAAATCATTTTGTTTTGCCTATTTCCAAAAGGCCATTACTTTCAAGCCGTTGAAATCCCAGTGGTGTTGTGAACACTGTGATATTTAAAGCCCTTTCGTGTGATTTCTGTGCCGCATTTTTACGAGCCATTGCAGGCTTTGTCAGTGGGACGTAAAAAAAGAGATGAGAGCGTATTTGAGCAAGTGCTGTTGACCTATGCCCATACCAAGGTTTATTGGGCAATGAATTGTTTGCCCATAGACGGATGTTTAAAAATCCCATCGACGCCGCAAGGGAAATGGTCTGGCCACATTTAAAGAGGATGGAAGGGAAAAACGTGCGAAGCTTAAACGCCAGATCCGCTATCAAATGGACCGAGCATGAGCAAGCTGATAAAGTATGAGTCTGCGGATTGAAGTGCGTTAACAACGTTACTGCCACCCAAAGAAACCAATCGATACCTTTGAATAAAAGCGCCATGGAACCAAAGATAGACACCTTATCTAAAGAAGTGCTGACGCCGCACGCGATGGGGAACAGGTAAAACAGCCACCAAGAAGTTGAGAGCAAATATTAGTGATTTAATGAAATCAGCAAGATGACACCAGTTAAGGGCCACCATTTTCAGGGCTTACACGGGTGCAGCGGTGGGATAAAAAAAAACACCAAGATTATCGTTGATGCCAAAGGTGTTTGGGTAGGCCCCGGGAAAAATTTCTTTTTCCCTTCCTTTTTGGGTT
>Ga0163217_1016510_pt1 | contig 12418 bp, 4 predicted proteins | sample SynspAceP_FD_185933 | JGI IMG/M metagenome (GOLD analysis project Ga0163217, IMG submission 185933) | Saline lake microbial communities from Ace Lake in Antarctica - Synechococcus sp. Ace-P (PacBio error correction) | ecosystem: Environmental > Aquatic > Non-marine Saline and Alkaline > Saline ... | reverse complement strand
CCTTTATGGAATAGACCATTGGCCTTTTAAGCTTCAATTTTCCCCTTTTTGGTTGAAAAGCTGTGGTGTAATTATTTCTCCATTGTCTCAATGTACTGTTCTTAATAAATAAGTATGACAGTAGGGGCCCCTTTAGGAATTGGCTCAATACGATTAATCATCATTTTAATAATCTTTATAAATGAGAATTAGCAATTGCGTTCAATCAATGAAATTCAGGTGATTTTATCACTCACTCGACTTTGCTAATATAACTCCTTCCTTAGGTAGGAGAAATATAAATCCGGTGGCTCACGAACTCATTCATAAGAAGGTGTGTTTAGAGAGTATAATCGGCAACATCAATAAGAAGAATCTTTATTTGTCAGATCTTTTTGCAGTCCTTTTTTAGAAACACTATCTGATTAACCGTTAAACCACGTATTATAGAGTTCGTAGGAATTGAGTGGTTCCTCGGGGTTGTTTATTTTACGATTTCTTAACTCCTATTCATGATCACAGTCAGCCGCGGATTATTCAACGAACAATTTTTACTTCAGACACGTCTATGGCTCGCATGGACGCATAAAATAATGGTTTTTATATTTTATTTACTCTATTCGTTGCATTCGGTAACTATATTCCGATTATAATTAATGTTAATTGCATTGGATTTTCGTCAATGTGGAATTAATCGACAATCGAATATCAGTGATTAATACTGCCATATTAGTCCTTCTAGCCAATTGTCAACAAAGGCAATGGTTGTTTAGATTGGTCATCCAACACTTGTACCAGGAGATTCGAATGGATTGCCATATGAATTAAAAATGAAATAGCAAGTTAGAAGAGCGGTTTTTAGAAAATTATAAAGGAAAAGATAGTGATATTTTGAAGTGTGAACTTCGTGCTGTTAATTGAACCAAAGACGCTTCAATTTATCTAGGTTCGAGTTGCTAGAAAGTAGTGAAAATCACTAAAAGGGTTTGGGGGAGACTTGTATTTTGGAGTAATAGGAGAGTCAAACCTACAAAGGGATTTGCCTATTAGATTTCTATAGAACCAACGACGCTTGTTAAATTAGGTTGCCCGAATGCCAAGTGGATTGACATACTTCACCGACAACAGGGAATTTAAACCGAAATTTATCGAAGCATGCATCGACCGAGTTGGAAAGACTTAGTTATTGCCTTCGTATTTTCAAAGGAAACCCACATTTTAACCCTTCTTTTTTGGAATGGTAAAGTTATGCTTCTGAAAGAAAAATATACACGCGCGAGCTTCTGCATGGCCATTTCTTTGATGACGAAAATGCCGTAAACGGTAGATCAGGTTTAGTCGAATTGATTTTCCATAGATGGACCCACAGAGTAGTATGCGAGTACGTAAAAGGGTGACCTGAGTAGGTATGAGAGACAGAAAACATAGTCAAGTGGAAGAAGCTGAAATCTTCTACTCCAATGTGATTTTCCAATTTTTGGTAGTGAAGCCAATGAGCGACAAGATAGAAGTTAAAAACTTGGGAAAGAGTTTGGAGTAGATCGGTAAAAACGGTGAAACCGCCAAGTGTATGATACGAAACGGAATATTGACTTGATCCAGAACAGCAGGAAATATTCTCGTTACCAAAAAGACAGACGGAAAAGAATACCAGCAGCATCGCAAACAGCTTGGAAGATCATGTTGGAAATGTGGAGCTCTTGGCGTGAATCACTGGATGGGAAGTTCGTGGCCTATGTTGTATTGACAAGATGGACACAACACGTTGCGGGAAGTGAAGACAATGAGCTTTAACACAACATTTGCAAGGGATGCGTATAACAATTTCAGGGCTTCAACTCTTAAAGTGGACGAAAGAACATTGATGATTTGTGAGAATTTTGCTCAGAAGGACTAAAGTGTGAAGCGAGGACTAGAGCCGCTGCGTGAAGGGAGTTAGACTAAGAGATAGTTTCTGAACTCTTAAGAACCAGTCAATAGTAAAATCTGGATTCGATTCAGGCTGAACGGGGCTGCGTTTTTCCCAACGTGATTTCTATTCTTTTCAATATAAAACCAGATTCTCCAACGCATTTTCGCTTGAATTTATCTTTTGCATCTAGAGCCCGCCAAATGCATTTAAGTAATTGGCCGTTCTCTTGAATTATATTACGAATCAGTATTGTGTGGCGGCGTAAAATACTTTTCTGCGCTTCGTGGGGGTTATTTTCAGCCATCAGCCATAATTTCAACACTCTTCGGTAATTCCTCCAATGCTGTCGTTTTCATTGCCAATGTCAATACTCAGGTTGGTATTGGCAAGACTATGAAAACTCATTGGTGAAGATTTTCAATGGCTATCCCGAGTGTCCGCACTTTCAAATAAATTGCTAGTTCTGTGGTACAACGCTCTGCATTCCTTTTCGCGGTTTTTAAAGCTTGTCAAGGATTTGGTATTGTGTGTAGGAATGGATAGGCTGTTTTTACAGGTGGATAGGCACTTCATGGATCTTCGAATGAAATTTTTTAGGATCCGATCAGCAATAGTTGAAGGAGAGGAAAAAGGAGATGTAGGGGATTCTATTGGTGGAAAACTTTCTCTTCTTCGCTTTGTCGATAGTATCCCAATATGATAGTATCGTCAATGGATCTTGACGAATTTCATAGAATAGTAAAAACTCTTTTAAAGGAATAACTCTAGTATTTTATTAATGAGTAACACGACCAAATTTTTCACTTTCTTGGATTACAGTTTAACATGTTCGTCTGTCAGCCTGATTAGTTTGACTGTAATATGTGGGTTTCCAGTTTACTATCCGCATAAAATGCAAGGAATGTCTTGAAACTCTTTAATGGCATTTTCAGACCAAATTATTTTTTTTGTCCATTCTTCATGTCAGAAATTAAGACTCATGAGTTGAATAACTCCCATTTCTATCTGTTCTGTAACAAATATCTATTGACTTTTTTGTGTTCATTTGTCAGTTGAAAACAACGCTTTTTCAGAGGGAGTCTAGTAAAGATTGATCATCTGAAAAATTCAAATCATTCCGATTCTCTTACTAGAAATTAAGATTATTTTTTATTTGTGCAGTTGATAATCCATCTCAAGTTAAATAAGGACAGGTAATTAAAAAGTAGCATTTTCTCTAGAAACTGTACTTCAGCTATTTGAGATTTAATTGTTAGAGACTGTTAGGTTTTTTTTAGCCTAGAAGATAGACTGAATATATTTGATTATTTTCAGTTAATTATTCTATATACGTCATTTTTTGTCATCATATACAGCGGGTACTTCTTTTTTCCAGGTATATTAACAAAGGAGAAATTTCATATTGTCTGATTGTGTGGGGATCTTTATCATACAGCGTCTTCGAAATCGACTGCAAACAACTGTTATAGAGTTAGTTTTTCAAAAGGGTATGATTTCTTAGCTCTATCATATTGACCACTAGTATTAACTTGATACTAACTTTCAAAAATCAATTTTTGAATTCCTATACTAGAATGCGCCATGATAAGTCTCAGTGAAAGATAATCCGTAGAGCCTTCGCGTATGTAAATGGCTCGATAAAGTTAGTTGCTAGTATGAGTTTCACATATGCAATCATTATATTACACTCATGAAGATGAAGACAATGATCTCTCTAATCATATGTCATTCTGAAACGATGCATATAGAGTCAATACGTTAGATTAACTTTCTGTCATATGTGAATTGCTGCTAGCATAGAAATGGACATCCGTTATCGCGCGCAGATAAAAGAAATAGCGCCACGCGACATAGATTCGACAATACAATGGGGCATTTAGCAATACTCATATCAATATCACACGTTTTAGACCGTAGCAGTGTATTCGAACGTGCTTAGCTCTTACGCTTGCGATTACACGATACGACTTGCAATGCTCCTATGTTTGCCTTAACTTACCGTCCGTAACACCAGTCAACTCTAGCTCTATATGTTGAACTAGTACAGTCGAATCAAGATCTGGTTTCACATTTTCGTTCTATACTGCTGAACTCTGCTCATCATCATTCGCAAGGATTGTGTCCTCGCGAATTGATGTCATTTGCTTCGAGATCGTTGAAGTGGCATATTCTATAGCATGATTGTTTAGAGAACGTATATTGACTTTCTTCTGCGTCTCATTACGCCAGCTAAGGAATGGCTAGTTGGTTAACTTGACAGATAAGTGTCGTATTCTTTCTTATACCTCACGAATTTTTCTCTAATAAAGTTATGTGGCACAATATTGAAATAAATAATTGATTAGGGTTCTACGTTATTTCGCAGTGCCGCCTGTCGGATAGTTGCGTAGATAAGCTCCTCGCAATATAAATCCATCAGCATCTATTGGTGTGCAATTCGCTTATCATCTATATATAACAGGTTTCTATGAAACTAGTAAGGTTGTCGAGAATATTAGATTAAAACAAGAGAATGGTTCCTAGTTAGATCACGCGCAGAGAATGAAACGCTAGTATTGATTTGGCCTCCAGAGTTGTCTCTTCTCAAAGAGGAGAACCACACAAAGTAAGATATTTTACATCCATACACTGCGTTTTACTTGTGTAGATAAAGTTTGGTGAAGTGCAAACGCCTCAGAGCAAAATCTCATAGTTGCACTGGAATAATATGAACGATATTAGTTGATATATCATATATAGTATTGGCAACCCAGATAGTATCTAAAAAGTATAGAAGCCATACTTTTGTCTATTAGAATCTCTCTGCGCGGTAGGACGCATCTTGTTAGCTTGTTGAAAACGCTGTAAGAGGATTGCTTCAAAAAATACTTATTGTTGTTAAAACGCATTGTATTTGGATATTAAATTCTCTGTGATAACTGTTAGACGGATAACTGAGTGACATATAATCTCTATACTCTCGCTGAATCCATATAAGCTCAAAAATAACTATTATTCATTGAACTCTCGCAATTAGATATTTGCTTATTTCGGACAGTAACGGTGAAATATCACACTTATGGGTGATAGAAGATCAGATCGCTTGCTTTGTTATCTCATTCAAGCAGGTAAGGTGAGATTCAGTTTGTATAACGAAGATATGGAAACATGTTATTTTCATACAATTGGTTTGCCTGGTACTCGGTCTTTGGCTCTTGCCAAGTCTTTTGCAATTGATCGATAACAAACTCGGTCGCAGATCGATATATATGTAAAAGTAACGTCATTAGAGGTCTCTCGGTGGTTGTCTAATCACTGGTCTAGGTCTGGAATATCAGTGCGTTAAGAGTATTACAAGAGGCCTGTTCAATCGAGGCTCGTTGTCAGCCTGCTTTTGATAGCAGAGTTTGCTTCATGGATCAAGACGACTCTAAGCTTATGTGTAGATAAGGCAGGCACGTAGGTCAAGAAGGAGAAGGAGATGAATGAAAATTGCGATTGTTTCTCGACGTTAATATTCCGTGTTCTTGTTCGAGTTTTCAAATATATCAAATTCACCAAGTAGGTGGTCTTCTCGTTTATCTATCCATTGCATGAGACTATTCCAAAGGGGCGCTACCTCTGCTCATATTTCTTAATTCGAGTGTACATACACTAATATTATAGGCATACTTAATATATTTAGATGTCTGAGCACAGTAATTCGAGCATAAAGATTACGCTATTATTAGCTAGGTCAGGGGTACTTGCTAGTTTTGCAGTGCTTCACTAAAAAAGAATGGTTATCAAATGGATGGCTCACTTACATTTTTCAGGAGGAGAGAATGCAATCCACAATTATTCGATTGTAACTCAAACGTGTCCTGTGTGATAGCTTCGGTGTTGAATGCCCTTGCCCATGCAATGACGGCAAATCGCTAAACTTGCATGCGAATGAATATACTTTTCGTAGTCATACACAACAGCGCGAGGAATCCGATGCAGATTCTACCTGCTCGGCAGATTATCTAAATAATAGGTATGTCCTCTTGTGTACTGGTATTAGGTGGCGGGCGGATTATATGTGGTTGATTACTCGATGCGGATATCGCCTAAAGTCTGGTGTTCGTGTGAATATAGCTCCCACAATCTTTGGGATAATTATGATGCAAGATGGTACTAAGATTTAGTTAATTGGTCAAAAGAATATAGCATGTGCTTCTTCAAATATAGCACAGCTCAAATGATCGCTTAAAGATTAGCAGAGATTATTAGGGTTTATACGCTAAATTTTCTGATCTGTGAGTAGACTGTCGTCCTTGACTTTTGTTGGTAGTCGTAGATAAATCTCTTATAAGTAGAGACTAGCATCGCTGTTCAGCTGATAGACACGGAAGATATTTCTCAATTATTCGAGTCAGCCTAGTCGGTTGTATGAGGCCACACTAATAACACAGGGTTTAGATTGAAATCTAATCCTGTGCAATTGATTTGCATTATAGAGTGTCTATTTGAATAAAATCTATGGTTATCTGCTAACCGCAACGCTGTAACAGATAAAGGTTGTGCTGAGTCGTATCTGCAAGAATAGTGATAAAAGACTCAGTCACTAGAAGCATACATTTGAAGTCTGATTAAAAGGATGAACTATATGTCTGAGAATAAGGCTCATTAACTCTCAGGTAACAATAGATACTTAAATTGATTACTCTTTAATGTAATTATGAATCTCGGATGTCTATTAATCTGCTGCTGAATGGGTAAATCAATTTAGACATGCAACTCTCGTGAGCCTCGAATGATGGATCTGTAATAAGGCCCAAGTTTGTAGCAGCATTGCGGAGGATACGTGATGTCTAAGCATATTGATCTTTCTTGAGATTTTACGCAAGGTGTCAGAACATGTGTGCTCGAAAAGAGGTGATTAGAGTATGTGCTAAAGAAGTTTAGTATTGGCTTAAAAGCACGGCAGTATAACAAGAACAGTGTAATGGCTCTCGCAGATATATCTGTGATTAATTGATGTCGTTCGCTTAGAAATGTACGCTTGCGCAGTTCGTGTCTTGTAGGAATAACCATCTTAGATTCAGTAATCGGAACCTTGGTGGAGCCTACGAAGTTCGATGATAGGAGCTATAAGAGGCATTGTGCTAACCTGCGAAATGACTTTTTAAGAACTCATGCGCTACGAATCAGTCTCGAGAGGAAGTTGTGTCCAATAGATATTGTGAAGAAGGATTGAGCAACTTTGCGATAGTCGATAAAGTTCTGGGAAACTGCTATATAGTCTGTAGCTGATTCGATCATCGTTGAAGAAAGAATAGATCATAGCCGTTATCGTTGCTGTATTCTCGTACATCTGGCTGAGCATTTGAAAGCTTGTCAGGCTGCTAGAAACTCCAGCATGGCAAGTAGCCGTGCCAAATGACCCTGCTATCGCATTAAAGGTGACGATCAAACTCCAGGTGTTACTTGCAGAGATGATCGAAAGAGAATTGAAATTGGGAGAGAGTCAAGCACGTCAAGAAGGAACTGAAGCGATGGTTTGAAAATTGCTCAAGGTAAATTGGGGTAATTCTACAAGAGCAATACATGATAAAACCAACAATACTTAAGACAATGCATCAATTGTATTTGAAGCTTATTTAAGACTGTAACAAAGAGTAGTAGCACAGGTTTTAAGCGTATGCATTGGTTAATCAATACTCATTCCCAAAAGAGAGAAATTCTATTTCTGCTCCTTTTTTTTGCCCTAAAAACTCTGGGCTTTGACTCGAAATGGGAAAATTTTGGTTTATGAAATGCATTCCGAATTAAAAGGTTTTAAAAACGATCATAGGTCAGTCAGTTATTGTTAATTTGGTAAAAAATTTTTTGGAGATGGTTTATAAGAGGACATTCGTTCTGAAAATTAAGTGGTGGAATCCCTAATGGTGACAAACAATTTGGATATCTCACGATAAATTGGACACCAAGTTACGCAAAAGAACTAAAAGAAATTGTTCGAGCAGGGGAGTAGAAGTCGCTATTGTAATCGGTGGTGGAAATATTTTTTAGAGGGATTCAGGCTGCTTGAGGGCGGTATGGACAGAGTTACAAGGAGATTAATTGGAATGTGGCTACTGTAATTAAACAGGTATTGGCACTGCAGCATCAGGCATTAGAAGTCAGGAAGATGTAATATACTCGATTTTGACGGCTATCCAGAATGGAGCAAATATGCTGAGCTTTTCCGAAGAAGAGCAGTGCGATTCACTTGGAAAAGACGAGTGGTTATTTGGGTGGAGCGGGGTACTGAAAACCCTTATTTTACAACTGATACGGCTGCCAGCTCTAGAGGCAATCGAAATAGATAGCTGACGTTATTTTGAAAGGACACTCGAAGTGATGGAATTTATGATTCTGATCTCGAGAAAAACCCCTGATGCAGTAAGATATGACAAAGTTTTCGTTAGTGAAGTATACGAAAAAGCATTGAAACATCTGGATATGAACAGCCTTTTACATTTGTGTAACGGAACAAGTTCTATCATCGTATTCGATATGGACTTAACTGGAAAATTGAAAAAGAGTATTAGAAGGTCAGGAAAAGAGGTACATTTAGTAGAGTTTTAGAATCAATTATCATGAAGAAGAAATTGAGATTAATATTAGGGAATGCAAAGAAGTTGATGCAAAGTCATTGCTCATTTAGAAGTTTTCAATTGTGAAAAATTAGGGCAGGAAAGGCGAGTCCTTCCATGCCCTAGACGGTGTTAAAGGTGGATTATTTATGGGTCATTGACGCCATTGGCACAAGTAGCAATGTAAGTTCGTTAGGATGCTCGACTCTTAATATTCAACCATGGGAAAAAAAGGAAATGATTGAACCAATTGAGCGACGCCGTCGATTATCAAGACTCTAATTAGGTTTGAAACCCTACAGAATAACGGAACACATTTATAGATTAAATGTGGCCACGCGTTTTGACGGAAGAAAGAGGACGCGACTTGGAAACAAGCGAAAGCTAAGAAACGGAAAGATGCTAAGTAGGGAATCAAGAATGCCCGACGTGAAAGCAAAATGACGAATTCAACGGACTGGAAAAATAAGGTTTACGGAAGACGCCCAGTAAAGGATTGAATTGATTGAAGTTCAAATTGGGGGGGGGGAGACCTTTGATTTGGGCGCTAGGCAAACGAATGATGATTTCTTAATCGCTAGGAAAAGAATTTATGACGGTGTTAAAGACGGTTATAGAATTGATATTGAAAGCCCCAGTTGTATTGCAGGGGGGCCTTTTTTTTGTGGGCTAAAGGGAATTTTTAGAGCGATTTGCTAATAAAAGTTATTTATTCTTATTAGATAAAATGAAATATAACGATTATTAAATTATAAAACATAATGTGTTATTAGAAGTGGTTTCACCTTTAAGGAATTATACCATTAGGGTATTCACTTGAACATACAACTTTGTATGGATTACAAAAATTGATATTTAATAGTATAGCATAAGCAGTAATTGCACAAATAGAGCTAAGAAAATATACCCTTTTCCGAAAAACTACTCTAGTATCAGTTTGTTGAGTTACGAATATTTGAAGGACGGACTTATTGATAAAGTCCACACAATCAGAAAATGAATTTCTCCTTTATGTTAAAAAAGTATAACAACTGGAAAAAAAATACCCGACTGCACTATGAGATGACAAAAATGATATATAGCAGAATTAATATAACTGAAAGAATATAAAATGATATTTCAGGTTCCTATCTTCTAGGCTAAAAACCTACAGTTCTCTACACAAATTTCATCAAAATAAGCTTTGAAATAAGTTTCTAGAGAAAATGATTTACTTTTTAATACCGAAAATGTACTTATTAACTTTTGGAATGGATTCAACGCCAAATTAAAAAATATCTAAGTTTCTAGGATAAAGAGGATCGAAAAATGATTGTTGAATTTTTACAGATGATTCAATACATATTACAATAAACAACTATGGAAAAAAGAGTTGTTTCAAAACTGGACAAATGAACAAGAAAAGTCGAATAGAGGAATTTGTAAAGAAGAACAGATTAGAATGGAGTTATTCAACTCAATGAGAGTCAAATGTAATATCTATGAAATGAAGAATGAGATTGCAAAAAGAAATTAATTTGGTCTGAAATGCCATTAAGAGTTTTCAAGACATTCTTGCATTCTTATGCGGATAGAAATGGAACCCAAATTAACAGGACCATAATAGCTAATTCATGAACAGACGACATGTTAATACGTATCCAAAAGTGAAGCAGATATTTGGTCGTGTTACCAATTAATAGAAATACTAGAGTTATTCCTTTATAAAGAGTTTTTACTTCTCTATGAATTCGATCAAGAATCCATTTGAGATACTATCATATTGGGATAATCGACAAAGCGAAGAGAGAAGTTGTCACATGAAATCACACATACATCCTCCTTTTCCTCCTCTTCAACTATTGCTGATCGATTTCTAAAATTCTTCTGAAAGATCAAATTGAAGTCTATTTTTTTTTTTTGTTATCAAAAACCCTTGGTTAAAAACAACTTCATCTACCACCACACACAATTACCATCTTGCCAAGGCTGTAAAACCGATGAAAAAGGATTCAGACCGTATTACCAACAGATAAAAGAGAAAGAATATATTGAAAAAGTGCAAGAAACTACAAAAAGATAATTGAATATAAACAAATGATATATATAAAAAAATAAGTCTTGGCCCAATTACCACATAGAGATAAATATGAAATTGCAAAAAGAGCATTGGAAGGAATTAGAAGCAGGGTGAAATTATGGCTGCATTGCTTGGAAATAAAAACAGAAGCGGAGAAAAGTATTTTAGCGAGCGCCAACACAATTACTAATTCGTAATAACAATTACAAAGAGGAAAGGCCCATATTTAAAAGACATTGGAACGGATCAGAAATGCAAAAGAGAAATTTCAGCGAAAATTAGACCGTTGAGGAATATAGTTTTAACTTTGAAAGAATAGAATTCAAGTTGAGGAAAGAACGAAAGCCGGTTCCAGCCTGATCTAAACTACACAGATTTTCACTTAATTTGAATGGTCTTAAGAGTTAGAAACTAGTTTCTAAGTGGTTCTAACTTCTAATCAAGAACGAAGCGTCTAGTCTCGATCTATTTAAAGCCACAACTTTATTCCTTCTGAAGCAATCTTACAAAATTCAATGTTCTTCGGCCATTTAAGAGTTGAGCCTGAAATTTTTGAATAGCATTTCTCCTTGGCCAAATGTGTTTAAAGCTTCATGTCTTTCAATTCCCCCTAAACGGTGCTGTGACCATCTTTGTCGAAAACAACAAGGCACTACTTTTTCCATCCCAAGTGATCACGCAAGAGTCCACATTTATCCAACAGTTGTCTTTCCAGCTGTTTTTAGGATTGCTGTATTTTCCGGTAACTGACTATATAATATATAAAAAAAAGGTAACAAGAGAATATATAAAATAAGATGAATATAAAGGAAAGATCAAGTCATTTCCGTTTGTCGATTTCATACACTTGAAGCGGGTTTCAGTTTTTACCGAAATCTAACCTCCCAAACTCTTCCACAAGTGTTTTAATTCTTCAATTTAGAATGCTCATTGTGGCTTCACTAACCAAAAATTAGGAAACATCACATAAGGAGAAAAGTTAGAAGATTTTCAAGCTTCTTTTCAACTTGATTGATGTTTTTTGAAATCTATCGAATTTGCTTATTACAGTTCACCTTTTTACGGTAAACTTCATAACACTTTATATAGAGTGTGGTTCCATCTCATGCGGAAATAATCATTCGATCTAAAACCTGATGCTACCCGTTTTACGGGGCATTTTCGTCATTCAAGAAATGGCATTGGTAGAAGTCGCGGTGTATATTTTTCTTTCAGGAAGCATACTTTGTACCATTCCAAAAAAGAGGGTTAGATGTAGGGTTCACCTTTGGAAAATAGAAGCGTCAAATTACAACTAGTCTTGGTTTTCCAATGGGTCGATGATGCTTTTGTCGTAGATTTCGGTTTTAAATTTCCCTGTTGGTTGCGGGTGAAGTATTTCATTTCCACGTTGGGGGGCATTCGGAATAGGCAACACTAAATTTACAAGGCCGTCGTTGGTATTCTATTAGAAATGCCTTAATAGGCAATCTCATTTGTAGTTGATTATGGGACTCTTCCATTTACTTCAAAAAAGCTCCCCCAAACTTTAGTGATTGTTCACTACTTTTCTTAGCACTGAGCTAGATAAAGGAATTTTTGAAAGGCCGTCTTAATAGTATTCAAATTACATGCACGGAAGTTACACATTCAAAAAAATATCATATCGTTTAAAAATATTAAAATGAAAATTTTATAAAAATAATTCCCGCTTACTCATAACTTTTGCTATTTGTCATTTTTAATTCATATGGCCAATCCATTCGAATCTCTGGACAAGTGTTGGAATGAAAAGCATACTAACAAAACATATGGGCCTTGTGACAAAATTGGAAAAGCTAGAAGGGAACTAATAATGGATATAATCACTGAATGAGGTTGATCTTAATTCCAAAACCATTTGACGAA
>Ga0163217_1005167_pt1 | contig 12418 bp, 6 predicted proteins | sample SynspAceP_FD_185933 | JGI IMG/M metagenome (GOLD analysis project Ga0163217, IMG submission 185933) | Saline lake microbial communities from Ace Lake in Antarctica - Synechococcus sp. Ace-P (PacBio error correction) | ecosystem: Environmental > Aquatic > Non-marine Saline and Alkaline > Saline ... | reverse complement strand
TGTGAGAAGAGATTTATGCCCCTCGGCCGTTTCTGTTAGATTTTGGACCTTCAATTCGTTATCCTCGGAGCGAGTTGGTCGGCCATAGGCATAAACAGGGTAATGCGGCGGACCTTTATTATTAGGCACCATAGGTTACCCCTATTGGGGGCACAAACGGAGATGAATCTTTCCTTTAACGGTATTAAATTGGGATTTAATGTTACTTGGGACAACCTTTACCCCTGGGGCATTGTCTTTTACTTTGATTTATTAGGGTTGATATTTTTCTTAGTTAAGGAACGTATTATTCTTTGGAGGTTATTTTGTGCAGGAAGGAATTGTGAAATTTCTGGCTTTGCCATTATGTTGTTAGAAGTGGAAAACAGTACCAGACAAATAAGCAAGGCCCTTAAATGGCCAATTGGTAATGTTATCATTTAATAGGGTAGGTGCCAATTCAGTATTTTATAGGGAAAGGCGTATTTGGTGTTGGTTTTGTAAAGTGATGTGTTATGTAGCAAACATATAGTGGTCCGATTCATGAATTTATTCATCCACCCAAGGTCATTCTTTCTGAGTATACCTATTAATATGCGTTACAAAATTTCAAATACCAAATTGGTATTGTGTTATTAAATAGTAAACCAAGGTAAATCATAAATCGGCCATTTTCGTAGTTTCCATTATTACGCTTTGCCTTGAATACATTATAAAATTAATAGGTTAAACGTATTTTTGGGCCTTTTGGAAGTAGATTGTGGTATTTATTCTAAGCTGCTAGGGATCAGTATTGATCGCTACAAGATTTGGCAGGCGTTACAAGCGCTATTGATTGAAGCACTTATTTAGGCGAAACTACAGGAGGGGAAATAGTAATTTCGGACTCATGGTGTTTAGATACGTAAGAATTTCTTCCCAATAGCGGTGTGCCAAACCTTTGCATTGTTTTTAAGACCAAATTTCGACATTTAACAATTGTGTTAATTTGGCTATGACAAACTATTTAAACAACTATAATTGAAGAACTGAATTTTTTTTGTTTGCCCTTAATATAGGCATATCCAACGCATCATGGGCACAAAGACCTCCGTTACCGGTTACGGTATTCGATGACAGAATGTTCCCCTGCCTGGTGCACGTTATCGAAAAGGGAACTAAGAATGGGACAACAACGATTTTTTGTGGTAAATTTCACCATCCAAGTCTTCAGATGGCAAACGGCAACTCTCGCCGTATCCTTTTTAGGTTATGCCACAAAAGGACATATCGCTAAATGGGGTCAAAGCCGTTGAGCTAAACTTCAAGAGACTCTACTTTTGACGAAGTATTGTCGTTGGTTATGGACCAACAAAATTAAGGACGTAAACTGGTGCGGTGAAAAGAGTTACCAGTGAAGACTTTACACAAAGGTGTTGTAAATAACGCGGGACAACTTATACAGGGTAAAGGCTGCGGTGTAAATGTTAACTTCTAAGTGGGAGCCAGGTGCGGGCAGGCGTATTGTTTTCTTGGGACAGGGAACTATTCGCTCAGGCTTCAGGGCCATTTTTGTCTTTGGACGGTTTTCATCTGGGCTTAGGAGGTAGGGTCAGGAGAAAGTTCCTTTGGAATTTTATTAATCCGGACGACATAGAATCCATTGATGTACTACGGATGCTTCGCAATGTATATTACGGTTCAAGAGGAGCCAATTGGTGTTATTATCATTACAACAGAACGGGAAGCGGGGTTTTTCAAAAGTATCTCTTTTCCAATGTAGTATATCAACGCTTGCACGTTAAATTGGATGTATTCGCGCTTTGAGGAGTTCCGTACGCAGTGGCGGCAATTCTGGGAGTGAACTGAAGATGGAGGAGGGTCTACGATTGGGCCAGATGAATTGACCAGGGCTGTTTTTTTTTTTTTTTTTTTTTTTTTTTTTTTTTTTTTTTTTTTTTTTTTTTTTTTTTTTTTTTTTTTTTTTTTTTTTTTCGATTACGCAAAATTACAACTTGTATTATCAGGAGGAAATGATAAATTAAATTATACGCTTCTTTTAGGTTTGCAAGATCAGGAGGGATAGGTTTATATTCAGATCTTAAAAGACGATTCAAGAATAAATGTACTCAAAAATTATGAATGATCGCTTAAGGTAGGATTATATTATTCTAATATGGACGCATTACTGAGCAATCCAAAACAATAATTTAGGTTATCTACCACCTACCTTTTTTGATGCTTATACTGCGGATGGTGAGATTAAACAATCCTCTAATTGGAATACTCCCTTATTGTTCCAATAATATAATGCGGATTTTAAGAATCAAGAAGAATTTTATCAATAATTGCACATCTTACGAAATTGGATGGGATTGTTTTAAACTTAATTATGGTATGAGAATAAGGTCATCTGATAGGGATTTACAGACCATTAGCCAACATGATCGAGATTTGGGTTATTTGGCGCAAACATTTGGAAAAATATAGAACTAATCTAATTGACAAATTACTTGACCTATTCGTTTTGTGTTTGGGGAACATAACCTAAGTATTTTAGGGGGCATTCGGATCAAAACCTTTTTTGGGGGCACATGGTCAATAGACGCTTTCCAGCTGCTTACTGGGATAGAGCTTTCGTATAACCCTGGATTGGCGAGGGTACCAATATCAAACTGACCTAGCCATCAGGAAGCACATATTGAATTGCTTAACAATCGTATTTGGTAGGGCCAATTGGGCTTCAGAGTGATATCTTTTTACGGCAACTGTAGCTGAGGTTCTTCTAAATTTGGCGGAAAACAAATATGGGGTGTTCTCTTTCCTTTGCGGGGTCTTGGAGATTATTGAGAAAGAATTTTAGGAGGGTTCCATCTTTGTGTTTTAAAATTAGGGCAGGATGGCGGACAAACAGAGAAAACCAGGAAATTCCAGGACAATTACAAAGCTTCCTTTTCGGTTAGTAACTCTAGTAATGTAAGTTATCCCATAGTCAGGATTGGAGGCTTCTGTAGGATGCGAAATTATCGTTTTTGCCAATCATGACATTCAATGGAGGTTTCACCCAATCCAAACGTGGGGTGTTGATTTTTGGTTTGTTTCGACGGTGTTTAACAGGTATGTGGATTATTTCCATTAACGTATCGGATAATTTCTTGTTGGAGTAGTTACGGGTGGATCCTATTTGTTCCGGCACCGACCTATTGGACCATGTTCCGGGGCATAGACCTTACCAAATGGATGGCAGTTGCCCGGGGACTACTTAAACGTATCTTGATGGCTTGTCGTACGGATTGGTGGAAATGCCACTTTTATCGACAACTTAGTTGGGTGACTCTCCCTTTACCATTGTAAACTACGGGATTCCGCATCTGGCCAGGTCTGTACGGGATGCTACTATAAATGGCTTTGTTAGTGGGGAAGCCATTGGTGCTATTTATATGCGACATTTACGGGAATAGCGCTGACGGGCTTTTCAATTTGCGGACAATGTTGGGGTGGTTGATTACCGAAAGATATGAACTATTGTTGGGAATGCTTTACCGGATCTAACTTTATTTTTACGCAAATTTAAAATATAAAATTTTGATTTTAACGTTATTTTAATTGGACGTGTCCGGAAAAATGGAAAAAAAATCTATGACCACACCGCCATGGGGCGTTTTTATTTAAACTCTTTGAGCAATCAATATACCACGGCGATTAGCTACTAGATACTCCAGAGGAAAGTATTATTAAATTCAGCGGCGGTTCTTACACGTTTATTTAAAGGATGGTTCTTATTTAAGATTAAATAATTATGACCTTGGGCTATTCTTCGAAAAATCCATGGTTGGTCCTCAACTGGCTTTCAAGAATTTAGTATTAAGCTTTACAGGTCAAAACCTATTTCGTGATAACCATATTTATGATGGATATGATCCCGAGTGTTAAATACGGATAGTTCAACCACGGCATCCCAATTCGTTTGGTATAGATAGTTCGTACCGAGGCAAGGAACCTTTGTTTTTTTGGTGTGATGTTCCTTTTACTCAAAAAATAAAATAGATATGAAAAACATTATAAATAGCATTTGTTGTTCGGCAGCATGTTATTTTGAATTGGAAAATTGTACGGATCTTGGAAGAAATGTTTTTGACGAATCTTTAAATCTAGTACCCGAGGTATTGATTGAGCTGTGGGCGGCAATTGCCCCTGTGTATGCAATGCTATACGATATTGGAGACATCTAAATATTTTGCAAGCAGGAATCTCAACGGATGAAGCATTATTGCCTACAGAGTGGTACGACTGGGGCGTGGTGGACATTTTCGGATTATATACGCATGATTGAAAGATGTATGGGAGGACACTAAGCATTTTAGCGATCTGTTAGTGCTATTAATGCCTGCGCTTTGATTGAAAAATCCTCAGGCGGTAGTTTTATTTATGCAGAGCAAGGCTATGAGAGCTCTTTTAACCATATTTATATTGGATTGCCTTGGTTTGGTTTTGTTAAAAACAATATTGATGATCAATCTGTGATACTTAGGGTAGTGAGGCAGTGGATTATTTAATAGTGAACTGAGCAGTTGAGCCTGATTTGTCACTACACCGCTGTTGGCAGGTAGAATGACAAGGACAGGTGTTTCAGCGTTTAATTTGGCAAGGATTTATCTAAATGAGCCGTTTTATAGAGATCTTATGGGACACCTAATTTTACAGATGCGGATATGGACTGCAGTAATCCAATGATACCAATTCAAGTATATTCTGGTGAGCATGCCCGGGTTCTGGGATATTTTTGATTTTGACGATGAAAACCATCGAACAAGAATTGAGTTTTTGCATTGATCAACGTCAGGGATTTGACGGTCATAACAGGCTGGGTTATTTCTCCATGTCAGGAGACTTGTACCCACCTTCCGGATTCCCTAGTGCAATGCGAACGGTGCTGCGGGATTACATCAGGATTTTTTATCAAACCTGGGTTTTATATTGCCTTATGGTGCTGTAGATCAGCGGATGCGATCCCGGATCCATAAGATAAATCTGCTAAATGAGCCTGGGTGGGTGTAAGGGACTGCGGGATGTTTGAAGTTATAGTGGGGGATTTATAGAGGTCTCTTGTACGGCTTGCAACTGACCAGGGAGGGACCCTTTGAGCGTGCGAAGGTGATAATATGTAGTGCCTGGTAATAAATCGAGATAGAGGTAGGTGACCCCGTTTTTCATCCTTGGAAATCGATTTCACGACCACAGTTCGCATAGTAATGGATATGGGTGTTTGAAATATTGAGTTTAGTAAAACTTTCAGATTCTGGGAGAACAAGGACAGCCTGATCTAGTTTAATACTGCGCTTGCGATATGATCCGGATGCGTTGCTGAAGCAATGCTAGAAAGGAGATGGGGCCGGTGCGCGCTGTAGCTGTTATTTTCGCTTAGGCTTCTAGAACTGCTAGGGCCATTTGCTCCTGCACTGGATGCTATGGACCTGGATTTATTATATTCGCGACGGGTTTCGAATTTTTATTGGAATTTCCGAGACCGATCTGACTTCGCTTTGGAGTATGAGGACTTATACTGAAAAACAATTCGATCCTCAGAAAGCTCTTATTGCCAATTCATCCAAAGTTGCTGTGACGGCGCCTCAATTCTTGATGGCTATTTGGTTCAGGCTCGCGGGTATTAGATATAGAAATAAGTGTATTAACTTTGATCAAGGCGCGGGAAAATTTTTTCCCGCCTTTTGTTTAAGGGACATTTATTTTTTATTTAGGGAATGAAATAATATACGAATACATTTTTATTTAGGTGGGTTCTGTTGTCTTCTTTACTTTTTATTTTCTGAGCTCCGCATACGTGTTCATTTAGAAATTTAGTTGTATTTTGTTTTAAAAATGTTGCTGTTTCCCTTAATTTGGGACTTTGATTGGTTGGTTGCAATTTCGGTTTCAGTAGGAGTTTGAACATCTTGTAATAATATGAATTTGAAGGGAAGTTAAGATTTGGAAATAATTTCATTTATTATGAGACAGCGCCGAGTTGACTATTTAAGACATTGCGCGAGAGTTAACATAGCTCTCCCAGTGTCTAGGGCCTTAAATGATCACCCGGCTTTAAAAAAAGAAGCTAAAAGATTGGGCTGTAATCATTTCTTTGCTCGTCGCCCTTACAGCATCTTTTAGTTTCTTTTTTTAAAGCCGGCGTGTCATTTAGCCCTAGACATTGTGGAGGAGCTATTGTTCAAGCTCTCGCGCAATGCTTAATTAGTTACTCGGCCTTTCTTCATATAATTATTATTTCCATCCTTACTTCCTTTTCAAATTCTATTTATTACAGATGGTTAACCTATGAAACGAAAAATTTGAATCCACCAATTCAAAGTCCCAATGGTTGGTAACAGCCACATTTTAAACAAATACAACTAAAATTTCTACAATGAACACGTATGCGGGAGCTTTCAGAATAAAAAGTAATACACAGAAGCATCTAAATAAATTATGTCGAATTATTTTCATTTCCCTAAATAAAAATAAATTCCTTAAAAATTAAGGGCGGGAAAAATTTTCCCGCCCTTATCAAGTTAATTCTTCTTTCTATATTCTAAATACCTGCTTTCTGAACCAAAATAGCCATCAGATTGAGCGCGTCAACAGCACTTGGGAGGAATTGGCATAGACGTTTCTGAGGATCGGATTTGTTTTTTCGTAAGGTAGTTCCTTCATACTTTCCAAGGAATCATATCGGGTTCTTCTTTTGATTCCCAATACATTCGAACCTCGTTTCGCGATTAATTTCAGGTCCCTGCTCCAGTGCAGGAGCATTGGCTAGCGTTCTAGAGCCCTAACGAATTAACATCTACCAGGCGCGGCACGGGCATCTCCTTTCTTTAGCCATTGCTTCAGCACGCATCAGGTACATATCGGCAGCGCAGGATTACTAGATCAGGCTGTCCTTTGTTTTACTCCCGATCTGAAGTTTTACTAAAACTTCATATGTTCAACACCATTATCCGTTACTATGCGGACTGTTGTCGTGAAATCGATTTCCAAGGAATGAAAAACCGGGAGTACCTACCTCTGATCTGCGATTTATTTACCAGAGTCCACTAACATATTTATCCACAATTCGCATCGCTCAAAGAGAGGGTTCCTCCCTGGTATTTTGCAAGCCAGATAACAACGGACTCTATAATTCCAACCTATCAACTCAAAATTCAGGCAAGACCTGACACACCAGGCTCATATATAATTCAGATTAATTTCATTTTTGGAATCGGGGAAAATACAGCATTCGCGATGGATCTACAGCACCATAGGCCATCCCCCAGGATTTGATTAAACAATCTGATTGTAATTCCCGCAGCATCCGTCCATTTGCAAGGGAATTCCGGTGTAGTGAGGTACAAAGTCATTCACTGAACTGGAGAAATAGACCATTTCTGTCTATGACCGTCCCAAAAATACCTGACGTTGAATACATTGGCAAAAAATCAAAATTACTTTGTTCGTATGGTTCTTCATTACGATCAAAATATTAAATATATCCGACAGAAGGAGACAACAACATAGCTCACCAGATTAATTCAATATAGATAAGGCATATATTTGGATATACGCATCCAATATCGCATCTGTAATTAAGGGGTCCATAAGACGATTCTACTATAACGGCTGCATTTAGATAACCTTCCTTGCCATAAAGCAAACTGAAAACTGATCTTTAGTATTCTACCTGGCCCAACAGGCAGGTGAAAGGTAGTGGACAAATAGGCTCCAACTGCTTCAGTAATCACTTATAAATTAATTCACTGGCCTCAACTACCATAAGTATCACGATTGATCAAATCAATATTGTTTTTTAACAAACCAACACCAAAGATCAAATAAAAATTGGTTATAAGGGAGACTATCAATAGCCTTGGTTCTGCCAAAATCAACTACAGCCTGAAGGAATTTTGTTTACAAAATCCAAAGGCGCCAAGGCCATTATAAGCACACTACGACTCGGCTAAATGCTTAGTGGTTCCTTCCCATAATCCTTTCAAAAATGATCGAATTCCCAGGGAGTCATTGCATGGCATATAAAATCCCGAAAATTTTCCACATCGCCCCGTCGGACCACCTCTGTAGGCAATATGCTTCATTCCGTGAATTTCCTGCATTGCAATATTTAGTATGTCTCCAAAATATCGTTTTAGCATTGCATAAACGGGGGCATTGCCGCACAGCTTCTCAATACCTTCGGTACTAGGTTTAAGATTCGTTCAAAAACATTCTTCTCAACCGATCCGTAACCAATTCCAATTCATAACATGGTGTCCGAACACCAGTGCCTATTTTCATATTGTTTTTCATATCTTATTTTTATTTTTTTTAAAGGATAATTCACACCAAAACCCAAGGTTCTTGCCTTTCGGGAGGCGAACTTATCTTACCAAAGGATTGGATTTCCGTTTGGTTGAACTTCCGTCTTTACCTCGGGATCATATCTCATAATCTGTTATCACGAATAGCGTTTTGACCTGTTAAAGCTTATTCTAAATTCTTGAGCCAGTTTGAGGACCAGCCATGGTTTTGTATTTCGAGATGAATAGCCAAGGTCATTATTTTTAATTAATAAGAAAACCATCCTTTAAATAACGTGTAGAAACCGGGCCGCTGATTTATTCATACTTTCCCTCTGGATATTCTATTCGCTATCGCCCTGGTATTATTTTGGCATTTGCTCAAAATTGTTTTATAAAAATCCATGGCCGGTCCTCGCTCGCGCTCTCGCTCCTCCTCGCGCACTCCATTAAATTAAGTTTTAAATCAATTTCTATTATCTTTACATGCCGTAAAATTTAGGTTAGATCCGGGAGCCTTCCACATGTTTCTAGGTCTTTTTCGGTAATTTACAACCAATCCCTCCATGTCGACAAATTGAGAAAGGCCATAAACCGATCAGCGTATGATTCCCGTAAAATGTCATGAATATAAAAAGCACCAATGGTTCCCCACTTAACAAAGCCATTTAGTTAGATCGTTAAAGACCTTAGGCCAGTAGCGAGATCCCGTTAGTTACAATAAAGGTAAAGGAGAGTCCATACCACTAAGTTGTCGATAATTAAAAGACATGGCATTCCACCAAAACTCCGTACGGACAGCCACAACGATTACGTTTAGGAGATAAGATCCAGAGAGCAATTCCAGTTCCTATGGTAATTCATGCCGAGAAACAATTGGAAATCCAATGAGTCAGTGCAGAACAAAAAAAAATAGGACATCACAAAGGTTACTAACTTCAACAGATATTATTCGCGAAATACTTTAATGGACAATTACATCCCACAAAGTACCCTGTTAACACCTACGTACGACAAACCAAATCAAACACCACGTTTGGATTGGGGTTTGAAAACCCTCCATTGCAATGTCAGAGACAATTGCAAAACGCGTATAATTCGGAATCCACTACAGAAGATAGCTCCAATTCTGAAATTATGGAAATAAACCTTACATTACTAGAGTACTACGTAAGGAGCTTTTGGTAATTTTCCCTGGAATTTCCTGTGTGTTCCTGTTTGTCCCATCCTGCCCTTATTTTAATCACTTAAGATGGAACCCTCCATTAAAATCTTCTTCAATAATTCTCCAAGACCCCGGCAAAGGGAAGAGGAACACCCCTATTGTTGTTTCCCCAAATTTAGAGAAACCATAGCCCTTACAGTTGCCGGTAAAAGATATCTATCCTGAAGCTCCAATTGGGCCTACCAAATACGTTGTTATTCATTTTCATATGTTGCTTCCTTGATGGTCTATGGGTCAGTTGGATTTGGTATCCCCGCCCAATCCAGGGTTATTCGAGGCTCCTATCCCAGTTATCAGCTGGATTCGCGTTCTATTGACCATGTGTCCCCTAAAAAGGTTTTTGATACGATGCCCCCCTAATACTTAGGTTATGTTCCCCAACATTCAAACGAATAGGTCAAGTACTTTTTCAATTAGGATTATTTCTATATTTTCATGTTTGCGCACAATAACCCAAAATTTCATTTCGATCACTGTGGCTTATGGGTCTGGTACAATCCCTATTCAGATGACCTATTTCATACCCATAATTAAGTTTATAAACAGTCCAGTCCATTTCGTTAAGCAGATGGGTGCAATATGATTTAACTTCTGATTCGTTAAAATCCCATTTATTTATTTGGACATGGTAGGCTTATTTCCAAATTCGAGGATTGTTAATCTCACCCATCCGCAGTATTACGCATCAAAGGTAGGGTTGGTAGGAATAACCTAAATTATTTGTTTTTGGATTGCTCAGTAAGCGTTCATATTTAGTTATAACTATCCTTAAGCGATCATTCAATAATTTTTGAGTGACATTTATTCTTGAACTTGTTCTTTTTTAGATCTGATTATAAACTATCCTTCCTGTCTTTGCAAACCTAAGAGCGTAATTAATTTAATTATCAGTTCCTCCTGATATTACTAAAGTTGTAATTTTGCGTAATCGCAGCCCTTGGTCAATTCATCTGCCATCGGTAGCCTCCTCCATCTATCAGTTCAATCCCAGGAATTGCCGCACTTGCGTACGGAACTCCTCAGCGCTGAATACATCCATTTACGTGCCGCGTTGATTTACCTACATTGGTAGAAGACGATACTTTTTGAACCCCTGCCTTCCGTTCTTGGTCTGTATGAATACAACACCATTGGTCCTCTTGACCGTATATAGCAAGTTGCTTGGAAGCATCCTTTAGTACATCAATTGTTTTCTTTGTTCGTCCGGATTAATAAATTCAAAGGACTTTTTCCTGGAACCCGTACTCCTAAGACGAAGTGGAAAAACCGTCCAAGACAAAAGTTGGCGTGAGCCTGGCCGAATAGTTCCCTGTCCCGAATACACAATTACGCTTGCCCGCTTTACCTGGACCCAACTTGAGGAAGTAACATTTACACCCGCAGCCCTTTCCCTGGTAATAAGTTGTCCCGCGTTTTTACAACACCTTGTTAAAAGGTCTTCACTTGGTACTCTTTTACCGCACCAGTTACGTCTTGTTTGAATTTTTTTGGGTTCCATAACTACTACACTTACTTCGTCCAAAAGTGATGGAGTCTTCTTGAAGTTAAGGCTCACGGTGCTTTGGCCTTTTAGCGATTGTCTTTTGTGGCATACTAACAAGGTACGGCGAGAGTTGCGTTTGCATTTCTGTACTTGGGATGGTGATTACCATCCAAATCGGTTGTTGTCCCATTCTTAGTTCCCTTTCGATAACGGTTTGCACCAGGCAGGGGAACATTTCTGTTTTCCTTCGGACTACCGTACGGTACCGAGGTTCTGTGCCCTGATGCTGTTGATATGCCTATTATTAAGGCCCAAACATTCAAAAATTTCAGTTTCTTCATATTTCGTTGTTAAATTAGTTTTTGTCATAGCCAATTAAACAATTTTAGGATGTCGATTTTTGGGGTTCTTAAAAAACAATGCAAGGTTTGGCCACACCGCTAGTTGGGAAGAAAATTTCTTCGTATCTAAACACCCATAGCCGAAATTTACTATTTCCCCCTCTGTGTTTTCGCCTAAACTAGGCTTCCATCATAGCGCTTGTACGCCTGCAAATTTCTTTGTAGCGATTACAATTACTGTGATCCTAGCAGCTTAGGATTAAAGATTACCCACATTCTCTTCCAAAGGCCCCAAAATTACGTTACCTATTTAATTTTTTATAATTGGTTATTCAGGCCAAAGCATATAATTGAAAATACGAAAAATGGCGGATTTTATGATTTTACCTTGGATTTCCTATTTAAAACACACGAAATACCAATTTCTGGTATATTGAAATTTGTAACAGCTATTATTAATAGGTATACTTTCAGAAGAAGTTTACTCTTTGGGTGGATTGAATATTCATGAAGGCGGGGACACTAAACTGTTTGCTACATAACACATTTTACACTTACCAAAACCAACAAACCAATACGGCTTCTCTATAAAAAATACGGAATGGCCAGGCCTATCTAATTAAATGATAATGTAACAATTGCCTAACTTCAAAAAGGGCCTTGCTTCATTTTTCTGGTACTGTTTTTCATTCTTACAACAAGTAAATGGGCAACAGCAGGGAAATGTTTCACCCAATCCTTCCTGCACACAAATTAACTTACAAAGGGGAATAAATACCGTTCCTTAAACTAAAGGAAAAATATCAACCTATAAATTCAACGTATGAGACAATGCCAGGGTTTAAAAGGTTTGTCCACAGTAAAAACAGTATCCATTTAATTACCGGCTATAGGGAAAGATTCACTTTCCGTTTTGTGCCCCCATTCGGGTAACCTCAGGTTTTGGCCTATAATTAAAGTCCGCCGTTCATTTACCCTCGTTTTATGCCTATGGGGCTTGACCCGACATCGGCTCCGATGGATAACGAAGGGTTGGAGGTCCAATCTACAGACGCGGCGAGGGGCATAATCTCTCTCTTTT
>Ga0163217_1114164_pt1 | contig 12419 bp, 6 predicted proteins | sample SynspAceP_FD_185933 | JGI IMG/M metagenome (GOLD analysis project Ga0163217, IMG submission 185933) | Saline lake microbial communities from Ace Lake in Antarctica - Synechococcus sp. Ace-P (PacBio error correction) | ecosystem: Environmental > Aquatic > Non-marine Saline and Alkaline > Saline ... | reverse complement strand
TTTCTGACCGTAAATTTCCATATCTATTACGCCGAAGACAAGGTTGGTAACGAGAAAATGTGTTGCGACCGGTAGATGGTGCAGAAGATCCAACATTCCGTGTTGAAATGACATCATTCAGGTGAAACAATTCTTCGTGGTATGGGTGAGCTTCACCTAGAATCAAATAGATATCCTGAAAATACTTACGGGTAGATTTGAATCGTTGGAGCCACAGTTGCTTACCGTGAAACAATCACCAAAGAGTTGAAGACACTTATTAACATAAGAACAATCTGTGGTCGCCAGTTCGGTAAGATCGATACGCATCAAACCAGTGAGCCAGGTACTGGCTTTATTTTCTCAGTCGTGTTGGAACTACCAAAACAATGAGTTCTTCCTGCTGTAAGAAGCTTAAGTCTATGATGACCGAAGCGTTAGCAGTTCCCTGTATTAGACGTTAAGTTCAATTGTATGCGTGGCTTCCATGCTTTGACTCCTTCTGCCATTGCTTTCGAATCGCCGCTAAAGGCGCTTACCGTCAGTTCAATTCCAAATGCCCTAGTTGTCGAGCCTATCAGAAAAGTGATGTGTTCACTCTGGATGATCAACGTTGGTAGTAATCTGAACCTACCGTCGTCGGGGATGATCAAAGACCAAGAGAATAGGCTTGATGGTGTTCGCATCAAAGAGACGTTCCTCTGATCTGAAATGTTTGGTACATCAGACGTTACGTACAATGACATCTGGTTCGTGCATTCTCTTATTGGAGTTCTCCATACCTACCAGTTCTTCTAACGTTGCGGAAACATAATCGCTGCCGTTAAAAGAGAAGAAAGAACAGACGTAACGATAAAAATAGTTAATAACTATTTTCTAAAAAAAACCCGATACATGAATGCATCGGTTTTTTATGCCTCAATAAACAAACACACAATGTCAGCATTCAGTTTTTGACAAAAAAAAACACCCTAAAGCGTTTTTTTTAAACAATTCAATTTTTCCAAAAACATTAAAAACGGTAGCTGTATTCCTTAAATACCCGACATAATGTCTTTCAATGCCTCTTCAGACAGAACCATATCAAATGCGTCCATATCTTCTGAGCTGCTCCAATGATGTTGCACGATAATAGTAGAACTCACACCGTCAACCTGATCACACCATTGCTAACGCTAAACTGAGCCGCTGTCAGCTTATTGGTTATCAGCACGCCCAGGTATTCCCTAACCGCTTTAATCGACTAATGGGGTATCGCGAAAAGTCCGTTACGCTGAGCAATAAACTCCACGACTGCCTCTGGTCGCGCACCTCAAGATATTTACCAGTTAGTGCGCCAGCAGCCAAAGCAACCATGGGCAGATAAAGCACACCTCTATGCACACAATTTTCAATCAAATACGGCAATCTTTAGTGTGAACGAAACTAAATTCATTTGGATTGGAAGCAACACGAGCAAAACCATGATTGTCACTAGGCAATGTATTCATTGATTCCCCAGAGTGGAATCATCCGATAAGCCAAAGTGACGAATTTCCCGCTTTCACACAAACATCTATTACCCTTCAAAATTATCTAACATTTGCGCAGATTGAGCTTTACTATCAACATCAGCTAAAAAGAAATTTGACCGGGAAAATGTTTTGCAAAATGAGTTGTTGTTTCGTTAGCCAATGAACTAGAAAGATCATAATCTGTTTGTAAACGCTTTAGCGAAGCATCACAGAGAGCAATAAGCCGGGCGCCCCGTTAATGGGACCTCCATCGCGGATATAATGAAGTCGGGCCAGCAATTTAGTTGCCAGAATAAAACTCACGACTTGATGGATTACGATGATAACCAAGTCACACAATGATGGTCTCTGTTTACATAAGGATTCTTCATTCGGCTGGGATAGAATACATTTTCAGCCGTAATCGATAAAATTCACACCCAGACAGTGCATATCAATCTGCTTTCATCGGCATCTTTGTGATTATTCTGAAGACCCAAGTCATAGTACCCAAACATCACTCTAGGAAACCTCTAAGGCCTGTTTCGTCGAGCGGAACATATTTTATTTTTTACAATCCTTCATTTTCATTCGCACACGCAAAGAAGAAAAAAATGTGCGACAACCAAAGTAACTTAAAGGCCAATGTAAAAATTTTTGATCGCAGGCCAGTTTTATCAATTAAAAACATAAGGAGACGACCCCATGAAAAATTGAATCCAACCTCCATAATAAGATATTATTAGGCCTACTGTCTGTCATTTTAGCAGCCTCATAACGTCTATCGGTAAGCGTTTTCAAGTAAAGGTACAATCGCCATCAACACGCGATCCCTTTTTTAAAATTTTTTTTCCCCCCTTTTTTTCTTTTTTCTTTTCCCCTTCTTTCTCTTTCCCCTTCGGGCAAAAGCGGACCCTTTCTAAATTCACCAGCGTCAATATTTTCAGTTACTTCCGTTTTTGCCCACACCTTCCCTTTTCAGATTTAATTGGCGGCTAGAGTTATTGTATTTGTTCATAAAAAAAGTAACAACCGTTCGCCAAATCCAGTTAACACCCCATTGTTGCATATAAGCCCATTTACCGCCACATTACGCAAAAGAAGGTACCTTAAACTTACCTGCCTGTTTTGGTCATTCAATATCTGGATTGTCCAGCAAAAACAAGATTTTCTATTACCATTTATGAGCCATCAATGCCTGATTGCGGCACCCAACCAATGTTTCTATACTCATAATTATTAAAGATTCTTGAGGGTTTAATGCTGTGAATTATTCTAAACTGATGAACAAGCATTGCAGTTGGTAAACGCTGAGAGGTAAGAACAACGTTTTACCCAGCTTTCTTGAGGGTTACGTTTTCTTCCCCCCTTGCGCTCGATCGTTTTTGATCAAAGGGCATGTAATAAAGCGTTTCATCAAAGCTTGCAATGGCATCCGTAATCGCCGATGCGTTTAATAGGATCGTTTCAATACACCTTGACCATAAATAGAATTAAACAAGCCTTCATAACGACCCATTCTCTTTAACTCGAGTGACAACCGTATCGCCATCCGTAATCGCCATTTCCAAAGGTTAAAAATGCCCTCTGGCCTGCTGAGCTAGACCTGAGGTCGTCCGTCTTAAAAATTGTCCTCCGCGTATTCACCATTCCGCATACAGATGAGTGCTGGAGAAAAGCAAGCGTACCCAGCGGTTGGCGTATTTTACGCCCACCATAGAAGCCATCACTTGCCTAACGGGACACCGCGCCAAAAAGTGCATTTTGCCTTTATCAACAAAAGCATTCGCAATATCATGGCACGTTCACCCAAGACTGATACGGCTCTTTAGAAAGTGTTTGGTTATCAAAAACAATTGCGATCCTGCAAAGCTTTAGGTCGGTTGAGGCCACAATAGGAAGCATCTTGAGGGCCGACTGGCTATGGGTTCAACGTGGCACAATCTGTGCCGGTTCACTACAAGCAGAGATTAAACAGAGAAAAGGCGGTATCACACCAAAGAAAATAACGCGAGCATTACAATCTTACTCTAACAGTCAAAAATGAGTGAAGCCGAATAATACCACCACGCAGGAATTCGAGTAAAACAAGATAATCACTCTTACTAAACTTAAAAAATAAAAAAACGACCAGACATGACTTAGATCAAAGCCCTGCTGACGCTTTACTGTTTTTTAACTGAACAACTAACTCTGTTCTTGTAACGTCACATTTCAACTCGAGTACTGAGCAGTTCATCTTTTGTCCTAGCTGTATTCTGCACATCTTCAGTTCCGATATTGACATTACTTACGAATAATCGTCAGATGATTTCTTGTTGCATTCTTGCGGCAATAATCTGGCTGATGGCGCTTGCTACCTCATTGCGCACAATAATTTGTAAACGATCCTTAGCGACAGAAGCTGAGCTAGTGCGTTTTTACTTTTAAAATAATCGAAAATCCCCACCCTAAACTTCCAACAAACGTTTAATAAAATCCTTTCTTCTGGACTTCTAAGAAGCGTAATTGGACGTCCTCACCATCAAACGATTCAACCCGCATCCTATATAAGCCAAGCCAAGCTTGAGTTCATTGTCTAAAATGACAGGGTACCTTAGGTTTGAAGCCTTTAAGAACGGCTTCCGACGTCAGATAACAACCAAGTAGTGGAATCGGCTAAAATGTCTCAACATCAGAAACACTTAACATCTTCACCTGATGCAACCCGGCCCAGGAATGATAAACGTGTCACAGAGGTGTCTTCTATCGCTCTTTTCCGTCTTCTGCTTCGTTTAGACTTTACTTTGTAAAATACCCCAAAAAATACGATTGAGTCTCGTACAAAGAAACCTCTGGTTTCACAACAATAGCCGCATCAGCAAAATACAGAGCCATTGAGCGCCCTTTCTCCAATACCGGCGGAGAATCACGATTAAATGTAGTAAAAATTCCTTAGCAAGCTCGTCTATAAACTCTTCACGGCCTTCAATGGTTAATGCGTCTTTATCTCGCTTTGTGAAGCCGTAGAATGAACCAAACTTTCGTACGCTATCTTTAAGTAAGGCTTGCCGATAGTGTCGCTTCTTATTTATTACATTTACAAATCATAAACCACTCGACGCTTCGCAACCCATAATCAAATCCAGATTACGTAGCCTAACAATCAAAACAATAATACGGTTTAGTCCTTTTAACGCAATACCAAGTCCCAATAGCCAGCTGAGTTGTCTTACCATACACCGCCTTTGCTGAGTGACTACTCATGATCATTTGCCAATACTGTATCCCGATAATTCCCGTTATGAGCTTATCAATAATAAATGAAAATGAACCTTAAAGCGTACGATTTCTAAGCTATCGTCAATAAAACACTTGCGCGCTGTCTTCCAAACGATATTTTGAAGCGCATCGCTCAAATAAAATTGCCGCAATAGAACCAGTTCCTGCTTCCATGCTTTTACAAAAATTCGAGCCTCCACATCCCTTTAACACCCAGCCAATTGCGCGGCCACGTAATGCACGTAAAACGTGAATATTGCCAAAATCTGCCAATAACTTCTGCTCCAGGCTTACTGAGCCAAAAATAATCAAAATTCTCCTTCTGCATATACCTATTTGACCAGAACGTTATCGGTTTCGAAATAACTTTCGTCGTTTACGGTACCCAAACGCTCACTAAACAGTTTTCACAAACAACATCTGGGCTGGCTCATCTTTTACGAAGGAGAAACATTAATCGGTCTCGCTTTACTGGCAGGCCAAAAGCGGAAATCGTCACTGAGCATTCCATTACTGGCAAGCCTTCTGGGTTCGCAAACGCCAACCAATCACACCAAGGCCGAGGCACTGACAGATCGAACAGTGTTTCAAATTCTTCTAATAGTGATGCCGCGTTTCATTTCGAAAATATCAATATAAGGGAGCTTGATTGAAAAAAGCAGGCACCCTGATCAAATTTTTTCTTTTAGATGAAAAACCAATATTCATCTATGAGAAGTTTGAATTTCTTAGCAAAACTTTGTGACGTAACGACACTTCCTTTAAGTCTGAAGGCTGAGTTCTGTCATGCAAAACTGTCCTTTTTAGTTACCTAAAATGCTTTAAAATAGTATTAAGCCGAGCTGAACTACCTCCATCAAGCGCAAGAAATCTATTCTATCAGCTGATCGATTAAAGAAATCACCACGACAATGTCTTCTACACTCCCAGAAAAGCCTCCCTGCTCCCTTATAGTGCAAGCAATAAAGTAAATGTGCAAGAATGAACGAAAGATTAACCTTTTTGATTTAGTTAATCTTTACAACTTACTTACAACCTGTTCCCATTAATCTGGGAAAACTTTTGCACATTTAAAATCGATAAAAATCTCATTCATCCACTAGTATGAACTGCGAATTTCAAGGATAAACGACTCACGCCCATCACTTTGCTTGCGTTAACTTTTATCTGACCGGAATACGCTCCTTCAGCGCGCTAATATGATTGATTAACCAATGGGTTTATACCTGAAAGAAGTTAAGGTTGTCCAAAGCATCAAGTGCCGACTCCTAATGTCCTCACTGCAATGTGCCAAATGCCTTCGTCTAAAAAATAGCGAATCATGTGTTTTATCGGGACCACAAATCAGACAGCGCCAACGCCAACAGCCAAACTAACGGAAAAGACTCTCCGCCTGAAAAGGTTTTTTGTATCACGCGATACATCCGCCTGCACGTGTCTACTACAGCCAACTGACAAGGCCTCTCTCGTGCCTCATTAGCTGATAGCGTCGATGATAGAATATTCAAAAAAAATTGCTAATTGGCTAAAATAACACATAAAATATCCCAATGTTGGAGACTTTGTGCAAAGCGACGAACTTCGCGCCGTTTGCCGAGCAATCAAATGACTTCAAGCATCTAAAGAATCAACTCATCACGTAATGATTCCAAACTCCCTCTTACCGACGCTTTAGCTGCTCTCGCCGCCGCTTTTCTTTCAGCGTAATTTTCTGCGACACCTCACCAAATGATCGATTCCAATTGCTTATGTCGTGTGTCCTCAAGCGTTGACCAAGCCAGCAGGCTCAATCATAGTTAGTAATTGTCATGAGCCACGCCTATCGGACTCATTAGTCGGTTTTTGAATTCGTATGCTGTATCAAGCAATGGGTCTTCGACTGTGTTAGCAAAGCCGCTTGTCGAGTCATCGTTTCTTTCAAGAGACAAAGACATATCTTGCAATTCTCAAGTCAGCTTCCGATCAAACATGGCCAATAGCAATCCTGCTCTTCACTAAAAGGCCTTTTTTTCGTGTAGCGGTAATATTGCAAGATACTGCCACTTCGAACTCTTACCAAAGAACTAAAATTTTCGAGCGCTTTTAACGTCCGCTAACAAGGTCGTCACATGCTTCCTGACTTTGCTCTCTTCTTTCAAACGCCGTTTCGTAGTCTATTTCGTTTTCCTGCCACTGCGCTTGCGCCATCGATCGTACGTCGACAGGATTTTCCAGCCAACCTTTGTCAAACAAAATCGGCCGCGTCTATCTTGTCCAAACTCCATCACGCAATCCGTTTGCTTTAAGCGTCACGTCATTGACTTGGGCGTCGCCTTCTGTCAGTCGATCTTCTAGTTACCGAAAAATTCAATACACAAGCTGTTCGATTGCTTCATTTGCGCATCATGATTCACTTTGTGTCTCGCCAATTGCAGACCTGCAAATGTAACAGCGATTCCGCCAATTGGTGACGCCAGAAACGCCTCAGGCACATCGATGGCAGTCACGAAGCCATCAGCGCCTGTTCAATACGTCCTTTTCTCAGTGCTGTTTTTTTGATATTCCGACTGCTTTATTCAAGTGTTTTGACGAAGCGAGCGACCTTAAACTCAGCTGCTGAGGTCTTGCGCCACTGACTGCATTTGAGTGGTTGGCGCTGGTAAAATTCCGTTCTTAAAGCAGTTCGTTTGACTAGCCTTTTCCAATACCGCTGGTTGAGCTCAAACAACCCTGCCACTCTGCTGAATGTCGGCCACGCAAAGAAGACATTCGAGCGAATCAAACACTTGCAGCGGATAGCTTCCACTCACATTCGTTAAAGCATCAAAATCTTTCAACATCGACAACAATTCCGCTCTCTGCGGTCGTCAGCTACTTTTTTAGCAACGCGAGCGCTGATCGGCATGGCCGCATTTTCTTGTTCACGCTCACACCTTTTGGTCGGCTTTAAGTGCTTGCCCAGCTTGCACCAATGCGTTCCAGTTCATGACTGTAATTGCTGCAATCGGTATTATTTTCGACATTTCACTTCTTAGATGCAGGCTGTCGAGTTCATGCTCATTGAAGAACCACACAACGTGAACAACGTCTGCTTCACCCAATGACTGTCGTAATTCGTTTCCAGGCACACAAATATTACGATTCAGCGGTCCCAGCTTAGCCAAATCCATACAATGAGGTTTTTCTCTTAGTAAGTTGCCTTTGTTGTACAGCTGTATCGGCTTGGCTTGAGTAAGCTGAGTCCAAACCTAATTGCCTGATAGGAATCATCAATTTTGCTGAACTTGACGCTTACCTTGATAAACTCATAACGATGCACAATCTCAGCGATTTTGCTGGCCTGATTCCAAGCCTGCGAAAATATCTGCCATTCACTTCAACTCCGCGGACACATGGCTTGAAACGCCTCACAACTACATCAATTGTTGCTCAGAGCGTAGCGGCATGATTGTTTGTTTCTCTAAGCAATTTTACCGCGGCAAAGGTACTTAAGCTAAATCTAGTGCGGGCTGCGCAGACGATATCTTCCGCAGCGATTCGAATCAAATCTGATTCTTTGAGCCTGGATGGACGATATTGAACTATTGCCAAGTTCGACAGTTGTGCTGCTAATTTCTCTGGAGCCGGCCATTCAGACAAAACGCTGCTGGTCTTTCACAAGCCAATGTTGACTTTCGAAGGGTTTTGCTTTCTGCTGTTCTTAACGCCATTCACACTTTCGACGGCGTTTTTGCATCAATCACATTACGCTAGATTATTTGTCTCGACTTAGCCTGCTCATGACGCTCTCTCGACGAGGAAATAACCAACGGCTGAATGCTGTAGCAATTCTTCTTAAGCGACATTTCCATAGTTGGGTCCTGTGGCTTACAAAGTCCTGTTTTACACTCTTGTATGAACATCGAGTTGTTCCAATCACCTTACTTTGTTCAAGGTGTTTCCTTGAGATCTTCCGCCTGTTCACCTCAGCCCGTCTTTCCGCTGAATGGTCTTTCAAACTTTCTCATTCTGAGACGAAGTTTGATTCGCAATATCGGCTTTCTAATTGCGTCTTGCTTTGTTTGAAATCCGCCAACGCGTGATTCGCATCTTCATTCGCGTGCTGACTTTCGCTAACTCGTTACAAGGTTCGATTTCTGTCTGACGCCACTCAAGTTTTTCTTATGTTGCTTGAGATTGTCAGACAGTTTTTGTTTCTGCGCGAGGAGTTTTTCTTGTTCGATAAGCAGCTTGCAGCTGCCGTCGTTCGCTCATACTGGCGTTGGCATTAATGCTTCCAACTGCGCAATTTTCTGCGTTCTGCTTTGTGGTTTCTTCAAACACCCATTTAGGACACTGCCCGTAGATTTCTGTGCCAGTTAACTCTTCCAAACAATTCCCTCTCGTCGTGCGGAAGCGTTCAAAAAAGCCGAAACCCACCTGAGCAATAAACATGACTTGTAAACTGAAAAAATCCAACCCCCCCTGTAATTTCGGCGAACTTTATCGATTTTTTCGTTTATTATTAGTCGTAAGTAATGGTGCCATCTATCTCACACCAACCGCATGTCATAGCGTAACTTACCATCACTGTTTCCACGCGCACGACGTTGTCCCCAAAAACGCTCGGGGTAGCCTTATGCCTAATAATTTCAATTCAGCTTCCGAAAGGCATTCCGCGTATCGACGCTTCATAATCATTCTGGCTAGGCACACTTTTAGCGACGGGCTTTCGAATGATACAAAAGCCAAAAACAAATTGATCAATAATGTGGACTTACGCGCCCCGTTGGGCCCACATGGCAAAAACACACCCGCGTTCGTCAAATGCGCTTTGCGTAATCGATTTTCCCATTCGGCCTTTTAAGCGAAATTGATTGTTTTTCAGTGGAGCTTACAAATTTTCATGCTTGCTGCTCCTGACTTTCTTCCATCTCACAACAGTGATTAAACGAAATTTTGGATATTACACGCTTTCTTCTTATCAATGTCAGCATTGCCCTGCAAGCTTTTTCTCAAACACCTTTCATTTTTACTGTCAATTCAGACAAGGTTGAACGCATTTCAAAAAGTATCCCTTCTTGTTGTCCACTGCGTTTTACGCATTACTCGAGCAACTCAATGAGTTTTGCCTCTATGGCCTCTACCAGTCGCTTATGCACGTCGCCTTAAATATTCATCGCGCAATCACCGTGACTTCTAGCCAAAGGTTCTACCTTCCAAAATAGAGGCAACCTTTCGTTCTTTACTCGGTCAATGAAGGTCTGCAATCTCTTTAGTACGTCTTTCAAGTTGCTTTTAGGCTTTGCATCGCTGAAAGTTGGACTTGTATGAAGTTGAATTGGCTCTTGTCGCTCATTCGAAAAGATCCAATGCTAACGCTTGATCCGCCGAAGGCCGAGTTCAATAACAACCAAGGAACTTATTCGACCTAGGCTTCATCAAAACTTAAAGGAATCGGTAGCCGCTGCAACGCAAAACGGCCATTCTTTGGTGATGGCTTTGCCACGTTGAATCATGCAAGGGCAAGGTAGAGTAAATTTAGAAAAACAGACGTCCGGTAAGGCTTCAGCGTAACCTGACAATTAAAGATTCGCTAACCGATTCACTCACTTTCCGCCCATCGCCGGTAAGATGACCTAGTGCCAATGATTGGCACAGGCAGCTTAAGCGCTTTTATTTTTCTCCAGGCAAAGCTCAAACACATCTGAAAAAATCACCATTGTTGCAACAACGAGCTTCTTATCTTTCTCAGATTGACCCGCACGCTTTTATTAATCTTATTGGGGCGCAAATATGGCACAGCACAACCCACGCCGGACACCTCACGTTATTTATCATTCAGAGGAATAAACGTGAAGATCGAGGTCATCAAGATTCGCTTGAACTCGATACTTGCGTATTAGTAGAAAGCAAGACTTTTCGACTCATTGGAGCATGACTTAACCGGGAACTCATGATACCCGCCACATATGACCAAACTGACACTCACGCGCCTTCAGTCTAATAACCAAAAACCTGAATACATCTCTCGCGCATAACTTGGCGTGATCCCGTTATCAAAAATATCGCAGCAACTAATCACCGATCACATTGATTCGCTGTCACCAGCGCACAAACCACAACAATAAACGCCTTATGCTCGTCGCGCGGATTTTCCCATAAAATGCTGACCAAATGCGCCAATTTCAGAAGGTGAATGAATTCATTAATACATCCATTAAAAAAGAATAAAGACCAAACGCAAACGAACAAAAATCGTAATTGATTCGCTACGGAATTCTCAAGAGGCGCGCAGCGCTTGCGCCCCAATCCTTCTCTGATGAAATTTTTGCATGATAAATAAATTTCGCAAAACAGGACTGCCCGCGCCGCGGAAGCCTTGCTTGAGAAAACTTTTTTTTAAAAAAGGCCGCGTAAACGCCTCATCCTGCAAAAAACAAGATTCGCACGGTCGCGCTTAGAAGAAAGAACAAAATACCCAACGTTGAGTAGATAATTCCGCCCAAAGCCTCACCCCCAGTATGTCGAAACGGCCGCATTTTCTGTGATTAATCACCACAAAACCGCCCATCATTAACCCCCAATTTCATTTACAATAGCGCCCTTTTCATTTAACCAGAAGAAAGCTGAAAACTCGCAGTGGATTCACTCAAGCTCCAGCGCTAAGACATTGCTCCATTCAGTGGCTGAAAAAAACTGGTCTTCTTGCAGCATTCACTTTTCAGGATGACCTGTTTGATTCAATGCCCATTGCATTCAAAAAAAAACATCGTCGCCTTGCTGACAAAAAAGACACCTGACACCCGATTCAACAAACGAATTCAATCACCTGGCCGGGCAACGTAGCTCAACATTAGCGTCGCATTCAAGAATGTCTTGGATATACAAGAAAAATCAGAAAAAAAACCGAATTTTTTGGGCATGCCGTCGTTAAAAGGAACATAGCCACGCCACAACGTTTGACAGGATAAAATAGATTCGCAGTTCGTTTGATCGTACAAAAGCGACATGCACCGCAAGCCCCCGCACGACAAGCCTGACACATACGCACCTTTTAGCACAACAGCGACTCAAGGCAGATTATCAACCACAAGTTGCTTCCGAAAAGCCACCATCCCAATTCTTTACTGTCAACATTTTCGAATCCATTATTTCACCCTAAAAAACACGTCAATGAATATCGCTTATTATGCACCACTCTCCATCTACTCACCTTTCCCCTATTAAGAAAAAAGGCAATATTGCTGGTTGGTAAAACCAGCTAAATATTTTTGCCTTGGGGTGTGTGATTTTAAACAAAAGACTCAAAGTTCATTAAGAGCCGACGGCCATTTAAAAAGTCTTCATTTTTTTAAAAAAATAGAAGATAAACACTTAGCAAAAAAAAAGAGGCCGAATAGCCTCTTTTTTTATTAAAAACAAAAACGGCTTTAGATTTATTTCAAATTCTTTAGCGTATTTCTGAGCTAGCAATTCTTTTTCCGCTTTCCGGCTGCGGCTGCAGGATAATAAGTTTTTAAAACCACCTTATCACATCTTTGGGGAAATGATTGCCCATTGAACCAGACTTGTAAAACCGTTTTCTGCGAATTTTTTAAAAATTGGCCGCTTTTTTTCAAATTCTGGGGATTGCCACATTAAACAAAAGGTTGATTGGGCCGCCCAAGCTTTTATGGGAAAAATTTTCTAATTTTTTTTTCCTCTCTTTTTTTTTTTTTGTAGCGG
>Ga0163217_1017781_pt1 | contig 12420 bp, 13 predicted proteins | sample SynspAceP_FD_185933 | JGI IMG/M metagenome (GOLD analysis project Ga0163217, IMG submission 185933) | Saline lake microbial communities from Ace Lake in Antarctica - Synechococcus sp. Ace-P (PacBio error correction) | ecosystem: Environmental > Aquatic > Non-marine Saline and Alkaline > Saline ... | reverse complement strand
ACTTTTCGCGCCCGCAAAATAGGTGCGCGCCCTCGGCGGTGTCCTGCGGTGCGGCGACATCGGGCGAGCCCGTCCAGCGCGCTTTGACATTGCCCCACCGCGCCCATCGTACCCGAAAGCTGCGTTCAGCGGCCCAGCGTCCGGCCCTCAGGATACCGACCGCGATAATGGACCCCCACGTGAATTTCACCCGCAAAACACCATAAAGTGCCCACGATCACTGCGGCAACATAGTAGCCTGCTGGACCCCTTGGCTCCAGAAAACCTGAGGAACGAGCCAGCTTGCGTTGCTCTGAGGATTTACCGACGCAAGGTGTCACTCGGTTCCACAGACGCAGGCACGCCGGGTTCCTCTGCCCGCTGGGGTCGTGACCGTATCCAGTTCGAATATCGCCTCGTGCAGCAGCGCGAGGATTTAGTCGACGGCCCCTTGGTTTCCTGCGTCAACTGGATCGCTTTCTTTTGCAGAAAAGAACCCCGGCACCAGCATCAAGATCCGCCAAAGCACCAGCACCCAGACCCACATTGCGCGAATTGCTGGCGACGGAGGAACAGGAAGGACGAAAATAAACGGATATCCGCGATCGTGCAATTGGTCGACGCAGTAAAGAATTTCGCGCACCGACCGAATTCACGCATTGCGAAAACAGCTGGATTGGCGCTTGGCGCGCCGCGTCCGACACGCATGCCCAGCAACGGCGCATCAAGACGTCTTGGGCACGCGATAGTTCGATCTGCCGCCCTGCCCCGTCCATCAAGCCGCGCCCAGCGCCAATCTTGAGAAGCTTCCATCAAACAGCGCGAGGCCTGCACCGGCGGCGGAGCACCCATAGCGTTCGCTTCGGACTGGTTGCGGGATCACGCGGTTCATGACTTGCAACGAAAACAGCGCCACGCGCGACAGCCGCAGGTTCGCCACAACGTCCCCGTTGCGACCTCTAATCAGCTGGCGGACGAAAAACGCGGAAAATTAGCCCCCAGAACCAATGCGCAGCACACCGTCGGTTTTATGGTTTCCGCCACTGTCTCAGCGAGGCTTTCGGCGCGCAGCACAAGCCTGCAAAGAAGGGTTTGAAATCGGCTGATCGGCACCCATCGCGCGGTTGTCGGTGCAAGGTTGGTATCATAGAGGATCAGATCGCCGCGCTGTGGCATCACAACAGCACCGTGCCCCGATGTCATATTAGGCCAAGGCGGCCACATATCTTTTCGAAATTTGCCCTGCCACGCGGCTGACCTGAGTGACCAGCCCTTGCTGTTTTCCACCCACGCGCTAGCGCTTCGGCCTCGTCATGCGGATCGTTGCCATGCTGGCGGCCGCGGCAACAACGTCAAGATTCACGGCGGCAGTGGTGACGCCCAGTAATCCGGCATATGGTTCAGCGGCCAGTTTGCCCGCGCCATGATACGGTCCTCGGGCGATTGCATTCTCTGCCTTGGCTGCAACCGCCTCCGTTGCGCCCATTCGACTTGGTTGCCGTTGGTGATACGTTCAGCGTAAAGGTCGGCTTCTGGGTCAAATCGCCGCTCCCGTCCGCCAGCACGCCCTGGATATTTTGCGCCATCATCGAATTTTCAGGACGCACCGACCTCGTATTTAAGGGTGAATTTGCGATTGTTGCCTGCGCGCGAGTATGTTCGTAAGACGCCGACCACATTCCATGACCTGGACGCATGCCGGCGTCATACTGTCCTGAAATAGATTTCTAGGTTGCGTTTGCCTAGTTATGCAAGGGTTTGCGTTCTGCGGGCCGGTGACGGGTTTGGCGCTCAGCTGTTTTTCCAGACGGCGCAAACGTGCGGTTCCGCTTCGATCCGATTGGCGCACTTGCGCGGGCGGTTTTTCCTCGGCCATGCCGACGCGTCAGCGACGCCTTGGTGCCAGACCCAAAACAGTTGACCGACCCCAAGCGACAGTGCCTGCACCGCCCCCTTCACCGATGGTCGCGCCCGGCCGGACAGGCCCGGCAGTAAATCCGGCCCACGTTCGGACCTGTGGACGCCGCAAATGGCGCGGGTTTCTTTTCGGCTTCGACGGACCACGGACAATGGCGCGCCGGCCCAAGCTGTTTAGGGCTCTGGCACGCTGCATGGCATCCAGGGGTGGATCGACATGGCGTTTCAGCCGGGAATCGATGTCGCTCGCGCTCAACGAGCGCATCAAGCGTTGGCGCGGAATTTCAGCAGCTTCTTGGCGCAGGATGGTCAGGTCGGACACATCCGATACGCGCCTTTGACCACGTTCCTGCATCACCCATGCGAAATGGGTCATATCCTGCGAGACACGGTTTAGCGCGGCGGTATCGCGCCGCCTCGATCGCGTTTGGTGATATCAGTTTTCAGCGCAGTGGACACGCGGTTATTGGTTGTCTTGCGCCAGGACGCCCCCACCCCCCCAACCCCCCCCCCCCCCCAGGCAGCGACTTCGGACGTCGGCCACAGCAAAGGCGCGTTCGCCCGCGCGGCGGCCATTATCGAACAAGCACCTGATCCCACCAGATTGGCCGCGAGCGACCCCAGCGAGGTGAGGTTGACCTGTGGCCCGATCTTGGGAGCCAGTTCTTGCTCGCGCTCGGACCGCAACGTTGCGGCGCGCAGACTCTGCTCGGCGGTGCGGCTGTTGGCGGCCAGCACGCCGCGAACCTGATCCGACACGTACCATCGGGCAAAACAGAAGACCGCAGCGCCAGGACTTGAATGATTCTGCTGTCTGCGTGATTTTTTTCAGCGCTAGTGGGTTTTCATTCGCCTGCGAGGCATCAGGGGTGCGGAACGTGTGACGATGTCGGTCGCATCAGGTCACCGGGCATCATGCCGCTGCCGAAATCCGACCTGCAGCGGAATAGGGCCAGCGCTGCTGCGCATATGCGCCCCCTTTGCCCGTTTTACCACTCTGCCTCATTATTCCTGCCTTAGCCGTGCCGGTTTTTTATTTTTGGAAACGCCTGCGGTCGTTGCCGCCTGCGGTGTGCCACCGCGCCCCCTTGGACAGAGGGCGCGGTGCAGTCGTTAGACGATGGACGTTGATTTCGTTATCGATCAAATAAGTGGCTTCGTCACCAAGGTGTAGATTGTCGTAGGTCTGGGTGCCACGTTTACTTCGGACCCCCCACGCTCGCGCCGAGTGATCGTCACTGTGTCGTTCGTTGTGCCCGGCGATGATCAGCTCGTTTGTGTGCTCGAAAGGTTGACCAATGCGGTTTCGGTAAAATGGTCAGTTGCGCCTCTTCGGCGAACTTGCAGTCAACGGTTTTCGATGTTGTAGTTGCCCAGGTTCGGGATTGGTCAGTTAAGCTGCGTATTTGGCCGCCTCGTCATCCCAGCGCCAGATATGCTTTGCCCGAGGAAAGTTTCCCGCGCATCCGTTGCCGTCACGATCAGGTCGGACCCGTTCCGCGTACATTGCTGTTGAACTTGGAAAGGTTTCGCCGCCGATGGCGTCGATGCAAAGCTGGTCGATTCCACTTCGGGAGGATAGAGCGGTTTCTGCCATGCACTTGATGCACGGTCCAGGTGTATCGGGGCTGATCTCGGTCGAGATACCGTCGGATGCCGCGCCGTCACCGGTAAGACGCGCATGGACGGGGCCTTTCGGGGCATAGGTGTCAATCGCCAGTGTGTCGGTGATTGATTGCGATGTTGCCGACACGCGTCGTCGCCGTGACCGATGATTTGTTCATCATATGTGCCCTTCGCGGATTTCGGAGGGCGGGATCGTTCAACCGACAGTTGCCCGCACCCATCTACGAAAGCGGTGATAGTTGGTGCCGTCCAAAGTTGACCCACAACGCTTGAGACCGGCTTTCACCTGACCGTTCAAATGCATGCCGGCTTGCGCTTCGCGGGAGCTAGACCACACCGTCATCCCGGGGCCTGCTTGCGCCATCTCGAGCGGGTCAACGACCGTGTCGATCAGCAGCGCCGTGGTTGCCGTGGCGGGTATTGCCTGCCTGCACGGTTGCTGGACAAGATACGGTGGTGTTGATCGTGCCTTGGGACACCTGAACCCGGCCGCCAAAAGGTCACGGACCAGTATTGCCATGGCAATCCACGGCCCCGTTCACCGACGCGCCGCCAAGCGACCACACACGATGGACGACCCCGATATTCAGAGGTACAGTTGACCAGCACGCGCCGTTCGCCAGACGCTTCTGCCCGCTGATGATGGTCATCCCCTTCGACCGTGTTCAAGCGAACAGGTTGTCGACGCGGGTACCACGCGCACGCTGTCAGAGGCGCTGCGGCTGTTGCCGGCGGCGTCGGTCGTGGTCGGCGCTGATGTCGGCGTATAGACGCCTGGGCAACCTCGCCGGCGGCGTTAATATTGCTGTCCACTGGCCCGCTGCCATTCGCCACAAACCAGTATGTGTCACCACCGGCCAGCGTGACCTGTTACGACCGGCGCCCGATCTGCGGTACCGGAATGCGCCACACCGTCGCTTGCTTCGGGCCGTTTTAACACATCATCGCCTATCAACCAGCAGCGGGCTGAATGGTCAGCCGCATCCGGGCTTCGGTATCAAACAGTGACTGTTGCGGACACGCTATCCAACGTGCCCGCCGCCGTCTGTCGCCGGTGGCGGGTCATTGTGCTGGCTGTCGGTGTATGTTGCCCTGCCAGAAATATGCTGGTGCAAAGCTGACGGTCCACGTGCCATCTGCCGCAAACCGTTGCGCGCGCGAGATTCTGGCCAAGGCTGGGCCATAACAGACGAGCCAGGCTTCGACCGTGCCGGTCATGACGTGCCCTGCAGCTGCCTCTGTCGCGTTAATCACGCCGCGTTGCCCGCCGGTCTGACCGTGAAAGGCCAGATTATTTACCAGTGTGGTCGATCTGCGACTTGGCTGGTTGCGGCGCGGTGTTGCCGCCGTATCCGTCCCCGCCACAGCCGTGCGGTCCGCTGTTGTCTCTCCCGGTTGGAATGTCAGAGGCCGCGAAATCCGCGGGACCAGTTTGGCCGTTTTGGCATCAACCAACTGCCATCGCGTGTCGCGCCGCCAAAGCGACCTGAACGGGTCGATCCCGGCCTGCGCTGCGACGTTGCGGTTCAGGCGTCACGCCGTCGCCGCGCTCATGCCGCGTTTGATCACGCCCGTCGACTTTTACGACCGCATCCGCTCGCCAAATCGTGACCTCGGAGACGGTTATCCACCAACCAGACTGCTCGGTCGAAGTTAGAGCTATTCCCAAAGCATCCGGTCGTTACATGGTCAACATCAGCTGATGTATTAACCTGCGGCCAAAGTGCCTGCCTGCCCATGTCGCGGGACCATGCGCCATCTGTCGCCCACGGTCGCGTTACGGGTGTGATGCCCCGGGTCAGCTGCACGGTCGAGGCCGCGCGTCTTCGCCGTGCGTTCAGGCGGGGACGCCGCCCGCAAAGAAAAGCCGCGTTAAAAACTGTCGCCCACGAATTGCGTTGCCGGATGTGACCAGCGACCGTCGGCGCAAACGTATCCACCACCAGCGTTTCATGCTGGTCGAGGTGTTATGCCTAATTTGATCGGATGTCGAAATCAGACACGTCGGATCGTATTTCGCCGCCCTGCAATTGCCGGTTTTCAAAAGGTGACGGGGACCATGTACCGTCTTCGGCCACGCTGGTGCTGCGCGTGATGCGGCGATTGTCACATCGACAGGATCGCCCGCCTCGCCGTTGCCGGCCAAAAGTAACGCCATCAGGCGAAAGTTGCACCGGTTTAAAGAAGTCGCCGACGCTTGCGTTTACCTTGGGACACGTACCGTGGGCGCAGTGGTGTCCGATTAATGAACGTCGGACCGTCTAGCACTGCCTCGTTTTCCGGTCCGGTTGTGACCAACCACCGGGCCTCAAATGCCAACAATCACGCGTCTTCGTGGACAGTTGTCGCTCCTCGAACACCTGCTCTCAGAAGTGCCGTCTTCGCCAATATCGTTGTTAGACGTCCTGTCGCGATCGGTGACGAACAACGCGTCAGAGCCCGGCTCGCCGCCGCCCGTGACAATTAATCTGACTTCAACCGCATCGTCACCGCTCCGACGGGTCGCCGGTGGTTTCCGCATCCGTTCACAAAGGGGTGCCGCCGCAGAGAACCACCCCGCCGGGGACCGCCGCCACCGCCCCGATGACGCGCCCGCGCCACCCACAACTGCCCGCACCGGCTGCCTGCTGCTGCACCACCGCGCGCCGATCAACGCACCCAACAAGGGGGCTTGCGACATGGATCTTCGTCATCGCCCGGCTCTACCCGCCCGGCACTGATTGCCACATCGCTGCGGGGACCCCAGATAGAATCAGATCGTTCAGAGGGCCTCCATTTGCCCCACTGCTCTGTTCGGGCGTACTGTGCATACAGACCGCCACCCTCGGCCTGCGACATAAGGCGACTTCAGTTAGATAGCCATCTGCCGAAATAACAGACGCGTTCGCGGCACCGGTTGTCGTTAAAGTATCTCAATGGTTTTGATGACCGGACCCGTCATTGAAGGTGGAGCACAAGATTGTGCTCGAGCGCTGATGCGACTATGGAAATCGGTCTGACGCAGGTCAGCCGAGTATTTTCCTGACCTTTTGATGTTAGCCTGAATGACGTGGAAAGTTCTGCAGTTTTCGGCAACGTGCCACGTTGCAATGCGCCCGCTTTTGATCGCGAAAACGACGAAATCTATCGTATTTCATAATATCTGCTCCACCTCGCTGTACCGCGATTCTACGGCGCGACCACCTGAGAAAATTTATGAACCGCCAACGCGTTGATCGCATCGTGCAAGCGCCTGAATATTTTCGTCTTTAAAGCGGGACGCTATGTATTGAGCAGAAGATAGCCGCCTAGACAATAAGCCAAGTTTAAAACTGACAGCCACCAATTTCTTGCCTTATTTCAACGTGCATCGCGGCGCACCGTTTCTATCAGGGCGGGGGAAAGTTGTTAACTAAGGTTAACGTTGCTGCATTTACTTAACCATTTCAATCTTATTCAGGAAAGCTGCCTGCAGCGCAGGCCCCTTATCACTACCTACAAACGGTTGACAAAAATAGTGTTCCTCGCAACTTCGGGGACATTGAACACCCCCCAAACACCCCGTGCCGCTGGATGCGAAGACCCGGATTTTGGTAATTCACTCTCTCGGACGGATGCCCGGCTCTCTGCACGGATTCTGGCGCCCTGAAAATTCAAATGGCAACGCCGGTTCCCGTTATCCTTGAATACCTCCCTACGCAACGCGAGGAAAACGACGGCGTTTGATGCGCTAACGCACCCGTGGTTTTGCCGAAACGTGGCTAATGCCTGTTGTGCGGTGTCGACATGCGCCAGGGGAACGGCGACAGCTACGGCGTGATGGAAGAGACGAATACACCCGCAAGAACAGGCGGACTGTCCTCAGAGTGCATTAAAGCTGGCTAGCGGCAGCGTGGTTGTCAGCGGGCACCGTCGGGCATGATGCGTATTAGCTGGGGCGGCTTTAACGGCCTACAGGGGATCGCGGCCCTAGCGCCAGTACGCGCTGTGAAAGCGGTTTGATCATCCGCTGTGCTCCACCGTGACCGGGTTGCCGATTGACATCCATGTTACAGGGCGGGTGGCCTGTTGAACGGAACCTCGGCTGGGGGGCGACGATGTGGGCCTATTCAAGCCGTTGCGCACCGACCCTGCCTTGCGCCCGACTGGCGCGGAGATTTGCTGGAACGGACTGAGAGGCAGAGGCCGTTCCTGCCTGCGCTTTTGGCTGCGCCTATCAGTCGGCGCGACGCCTATTGGAAGCCAAGGATCGGGTGATCGAGGACTACCAAGCGCGATCAAAGCCAAGGTGCTGGCCGCGTCGCGCGGTTGGGGGCGATTCCTACAAAACCGCTGTGCCCCAGTGGTCGGAAGCCCTGCCGATGCCAAAGGGAATCGTCGGCCCTTGGGTGCATAAATACCCGCATTTCGCCATCCCGAAACCGCGCATCGGCCTTTCTGCAAGAAGCCTTCGCTGGTGGGATCGTTGGCTCAAGGACATCGACACCTGCGTTGAAGACCGACCCCGATTATCGCGCCTTATCTGATGGACGGCGATTTGCGCCCGCGACATTGGACACACGAGCGCCCTGGCCGGCGTGGGATCACCGAAGCCACGGGCGCGACCTCGCACCTTCCGGTTGAAACGCATGCCACCTGACAACGACGGGCTGCCATGGACACACCGGCCCCACTGGACCAAAGCCCGTCGCACTCCCCGCTTCCATTTGCGGTTGCGGATGCCGGCGAATTACTGCGCGATCTGGCCTTGGGCCGAGTATGCCGGCGGACCAGCGGCAAAGACGATGCGCCTGTCGATCTGCTTTGACAGGCGGGCCGCTGGAGTAACAAGAATGGATATCGTTGGCGCACCCGCCTGCTTTGCGCCTGCTTGCGACAAACCGCTAGGGGCAGATCGGCCGTCGGCTGGAACCATTATCATCCCGAACGGGCGCGTCGGCGCGGATTACTTACGGCGTGCTGAACATTCAGCGCATCGCGAACAGCGCCGAACACCCGCAGGCATACACCGGGCGCCGCCACCAGATTATCACACTTTGTTCTGGACCACACGCCTACCGTAATTTCCCAAAGAGGACCGGCTGCGGGGGTGTCGATTGACCGCATACTGGCCCGCTTTGGGCCCGCCGCCAGAGGCCGCGAGGTGACACTGTTTCGTCGGGCCGATCCGACCTGCCGCCAGCGCCCTACCCAATGGCGGCGACGAATACAGGCTTTGCCCCGCCCACTATTCTGCCGCCCCGTGGGGGACAGGGAAGACACTGCGCCCTGAAAACCACATTGCCGGCCGACAAGAGATCGACCGCGTCACCGGCAATATTTCACTGATCATCGAGGGATGATTTCGGCAAAGCTCGTTGATTGCCGATCACGGGCTGATCGCTGGTCCCTTGCACCGCGAAACATGGGACCATCCATCCGCGACGATCCGCTCTCGGCAAAGGCAGCTGTTACTGGAACCGAAGAGGCTGGACGTGACGGTATCCTTCTGCGTACCGAGAACCCGGTCGCAGATGTGGTCGGACGCACACCCACTTCACCTGTCTGCCCGAACTAGAGGCTCGGAAAACGAAACAAAATGATATTAATAACCGATCGTGACGGAAAGACATTACGCGAACTTTATATAACAAACTCGTCAAATGGCCGCTGGTTATTCTTGCTTGCGACCACGGGCTGAAAATTGCTTAAACGTATGTTTGCCATCCAGTTCAATTAACAAAGTCCGTGCAGCTAAAAATGCGCGGATATATCACCTTAAACAGGGAGTTTTCATCATGGATTGATTTAAACTGAAAACATATGACTGGCCAAGGTGGCCAAAGGGCACGGATGTACACGACGCGAATTCGTTGGTCGCGCGCTGCTTGGGACCGTAGACGCCGCCGTCGCCATTCGATGTTGGCGGAACAATGCCCAGGCGGCTCCACGGCGTCCATTCGTGGCGCACGCTCAAGATCGGGGGTCGTTCGGGCGGTGAGATCCACAACACGCCTCGATTCCGGCGCTGGACCGCTTCCGGAGGTTCCGCCTGAACAAACCCTGCGCCACCTTTTACGAAGCCTTCGTCGAGTCGATCCGACGCAAAATCGAAAACCGCATGGCCGAAAGCTATGAGGCCTCTGCCGATGCGAAACCTGGCGGTTCAAGCATTCCGCAAGGGGCATCCAGTTCCAAACGGCAAGGACTATTGACCCGAAGACGGTGCTGAAAACATGCAGCGCCACTCGACGAAGAAAGCCAGTCGGTGCCTTGGGCATCAATTGGCGCGGCATCGAGACATGAAAGCGTCGACGGACGACACTTTATCGCTTTTGAACTGGGCGTAGGTAAATGCTGAACCTTCGCCTATCTGCTGGCGACTTTACCACTGATGATCCGCCCGATGGCGGCATGGCATAACCCCGGCGCGGGCATCGACCGGCCCTTTATACACTTTTGAGGTCGACAACCCGGCGTGCGCCACGGCTTTACCCGCAACGAAAACTACTGGATGCCGAAAACCGCGCCACCACCGACTATAACGAAGTTAGTTGGGTGCTGAACGATGCCGACCGGCCCGCTACTGCGGCATTACAATGCGGGTCAGGTCAAATATGATCAACCGCGTCGACCCCAAGTTTGCGCCCTGCGGACCGTGCCCCTTAACCTGTTCGGTGAAACTCCGTCCGGTCGTGGTCACTATGTGTTCATCGCGGCACATCGACACCGCCATTTGCAACAACGACCTGCGTCTGGCGCTGAAATATGCGATCACCGCGAAGAACTGGTCGAACAGATCCTGCGCGGCTATGGCAACACGTCACACGGAAACGACATGCGATCAACGGTCCTAACCCGCTGTTCGACGACCCATCCGCAGCGTGAATAACATCCGTCGAGGAAAGAGAGAAAAGAGCATATACGCAGCCTCTGGTCATGAACCGGCAGCCCCGATCATCTGCGCGTTTCAGACGGTGGCCTTCCCCGGTGGTCGAATGCGGGCACCTGTTCCAGGAATCCGCCAAAAGGCGCCGTTCCCGCTGGAAACAGGCGCGAACCTAAACGATGCGTACTGGTCCGAAGTCTTGAACAAACAGCCGTTCTGTGCCTCTTACTGGGGTGGCCGTCCGGTACAGGACCAGATGTATTCGACCGCCTATCTGTCGACAGCAGGAACTGGAACGGGCCACACGCTGGAAGCGTCCCGAATTTGACGAGGATGTTGCTATGTCGGCACGCGCGAGTTGGATGAAGCCAAAACGCCAAGGAGATCGTACTCCAAGATTGGGTCAAGATTTGGTCCGCGACGAGGCTGGGTTTGATCCTTGGCGCATGTCAACGACTTTGTGGATGGCGTTGCCAACAATGTCAGGTGGCATGGGCGTGGATCCAATTGCCGAGATGTCCAACAACAAAGCCGGAATCAAATGCTGGTCAAAGACGCAATAAGGTAGACCCAGCTTATGCATTCCCATCGTCAACTGATCGCCCAACGCTTAGACGTTGGGCCTTCTCTCCTCTTTGCCGCCCCGTCGATCCTTATCTTCGTAAGGTACTCGATTTTTGCCCGGCGACGCCGTGGCACAATCTATATTAGTCAATCGGCCACGCCCGAAGGCACTTAGGCAAACATGCGCGCGAAGCTGGCCTTCACGATCCTGCCATGGACCGCTATTTCGCTTGGCTTGGCGCGCTGCTTCAGGGGACTGGGCACCGCGCGACACCAATGGCCGCGAACATTCGCCGAAAGCCGGGCGGGCGTCTGAAAAAACCACCCTGTTCCTCGCCTTCTGGCCGCGTTGCCCATCTCTGTAACCACTGGCGATCATTTTTCTGGGCCTGCTGGCCGTTGCGCTATAAAGACCGCTTGGCCGGACAAAGTGATTTCTGGCGATCAGCGCTAACGACGAATCTTCTATCCCCGAATCATTTGATCGGCTATGTGCTGGATTACTGGGTGGCGATTCAAATGGCGGTCTGTTCCCGTCTGTGGCGATCTATTTCAACGGACAGCATGTCCCTTGGGCCACAGCTTTGAACGCGATTGCATTCCAGTGATGGTGCTGACGCTGGTTGTTGCTGGCGCATATGATGCGCATGGACGGCGGGCTTTGCGATCCTGAACGTGTGCAATCGCCCTATATCGAAAACAGGCCTGAGCTCAAGGGCTTGGGCCATGCTCAAGATCATTCCGCAAAACACGCCTTCCCCAACCGGCCATCGCCCCCGATTCGTCAAACGTGTGATTTGGGAAACCTCGCCTATCGGTGGTGGTCGGCGTCGTCGTGGTAGAGGTCGTTCTTTGCCTATTTCCCGGCATGGGGCAATATCTGGTGGAATGCACTGTCAGGCAAAACGTGATAGTGCCCCGTGGTATCAGGGCCTGCGGCTTATTCTTTGCCGCTGTTCTATATCGGGGCTTCAAAACCTGTTGTGGGCGGACATCGTGTCGTCCTTGCCAACCCAAGGGCTGAGAGCATCCCAAATGAGTTTATATTTCCCAGACAAAACGCGCCATGCGCAAAGCCGAACGTTGTACAAAAGCAAGATGCGTTAGGGGAAAGACCGCCCATTTTGCCGCATCCACCGCAATCGTTGCCCCCTTCATCTGTTTTGGGAAGCCAAAACCCATGGAAAAAAAAATATTTCCCCAATCTCGGCATGATTCCGGGGCCTTGTTTTCTTACCAGCATCGTTATTTCTTTTCATGGCCCTCTTTGGCGGCCTTGGCTTGCCGCCTATGCATGGCTTGGAAAATTTCCGTCGGGGTTGGGGACGAGTTATTGGGGAGCCTTCCTCCTCAGGGAGTTTCCTTGGTTGGGCCCAACGGATAGCATTTTTTCGGGCGCGGGAAACGCCTTGCTTGTTCCGGCGGGATTTTGGATCCTATGGGCCGGGCGCACGGGGACCGAATAATCCTTTCCTCTCTTTTGGGGT
>Ga0163217_1013062_pt1 | contig 12421 bp, 17 predicted proteins | sample SynspAceP_FD_185933 | JGI IMG/M metagenome (GOLD analysis project Ga0163217, IMG submission 185933) | Saline lake microbial communities from Ace Lake in Antarctica - Synechococcus sp. Ace-P (PacBio error correction) | ecosystem: Environmental > Aquatic > Non-marine Saline and Alkaline > Saline ... | reverse complement strand
CGGCCGCGAGCTGACCTGGCATCGACACCTTGAGGTCGCCCTAGTCGTCACCGATCGCGGGTTTGATTTCCAGGCATCTCAGTCTTTTTCGGTGAAGGCTTGTAGAGCAGCCCCATAAGACCGACGATGCTTGACCGCGGACCTTTAGCCGACGAGATGAACGACGGGCGACCGTGGAACGGCTGGTAGCCGGTCGCGGGGTCCACGGTGGAAGGGACAGGATTTTCTCAGGGTGTTTTCGGCCACCTCTTCGATTGTCCATCCCGCCTTCGGTCGAGCAGACGAGCTTAATGCGCGAGGAGGCGCGGTCCACGGAAGGGCCATATACAATCTCCGTCTCGCATGCCGCTGCCGCTTCGAGTAGATGCGGTTGACCTGCTGCCAGCGGGCCGGTCTGGTGCGTCACAATGCGTGCGACCCCAGCATTTTTTGGCTTCCTCAGCCGCCTCGGAGCGCCCGGGATTTGTAAGGCGCACACCGCCTTTTTCGCCTGCGTCGGCTCCTTGAAGAGGCCCTTGCGCGCCCACCTGCGTGATCTGCGCTTTGACCACCCGAAAGCGGGCCGTCCATTCGCCAGCACGGTTTTTGCGTCTTCTGCTTTCAAGCACAAACGCGGTCCATTCGCCACTGGCGCGCCGTAAGAAGCGCACAGAGCCTTGGCCTGATTACTCATGAAGTTCATGAAACTGGTCCCGTTTTGGTCTTGTCCAAATTCGGCGATGGCATTTACCGCCGCAACAGATAATTGCCAATTCGCCGCATGGGCGATTGTTGCGACATTTGTATCACAGTCTGAAAAAAGTGTGATCACATAATCATGCGAGGGCGCGAATCGGTCTTGCAAAACCGGTGCTGTTCTCGCGCAAAAAAGCCGCCCCGGTGAGGAGACGGCCTTCGGATTTTGCGCGGTCGAAAGGCTTAGACGAGCGAAGTCGTCGATTGCCTTTGCAGGCCCCATTAGGCCCTTTCACGCATTGACGGAGCTGTCGAAACACGCTTGCTCGTTCCTTGGACATCCTCGATATTGGCGATTCCGTCGATCCCGCCGGCACCGATAACGGTCGCACGCCGACATACTGCCCTTCAGGGCCAAAACTCGCCGTACAATGGGCCGCACAGGGCAGCAAGCCGCTTTTGGTCTTTCAGGGTAGGCCTCGGCCATCGCACGGCGGACGCCCGCAGGCGCGTAGAACGCAGAGCCCGTTTTTTCAGCAGGCCAACGATTTCGGCCCCACCATCCACGGTGCGCTGCACGATTGCGTCGAGCTTGCTTGCGTCGTCCAGCCCATCTTCACCAGATTTCGGGCAACGGAATGCTGCAAACGGTCGAATAGCGCGTCAGCGGGAAAACCCATGGTGGTCGCCGTGGCCCGCCAAGACGAACGCGGACGTCCTTCAATGGACACGTTGAATCCACGCTGAGGAAGTGACGGAAAAGCGCGCCGCCATCGAAGCACACCGGCCATGCCGCAGATTTTCGTCGGAAAGCCTGAGAACTTTTGCAGCGCCCACACCATCGCATCCAGGCGGTTGGGTGAGTGCCAAGATCACAAAACGCATTGGCGCGTTTGGGCGGCAATGCCTTCGCCACGGGGATTCATAACCTTGAGGTTGATGCGAGCCAGGGTCATCGCGGGCTCATGCCGGGCTTGCGGGCAACACCGGCAGGACGATGCAAACATCGGCACCTGCCGATGTCAGCATAGTTCGGTCGTGCCTTTAAGCGTGCGTCAAATCCTCGACTGGGCCAGATTCGGCGATGTCGCAGCGATTGTTGCCTTGGGGAACGCCACCGGCGATGTCGAACAGAAACACAATCTCCAGTTCCTTCAAACTGCGATAAGATGGGCGATGGCGTGCCGCCGATTGTCCCGCGCCCGAGGCAGGGCGATCTTGGCTAGCATTTTGGATGGTCTCCGGGTCGGTGGAATTGGCGCTTTGCTAGCGCTGCGCCCGGGCTAGGCAAGGGAAGGCTTGCGCGGCGAAGCGCCCCCAAGAGGGTCAGGCGGGGCGCCCTCAGGCCGGAAAGTCCTCGAACGCTGGCCGATGCGCCAGACAAGTCATAGCCGTTGGGCATGGTGACGGTGATGGTCCAGGTGCCCGTTTTCCGACGAGGCGAACACCTCAAACGATCCCGTTATTGGACCCAAGCCCCATGCTTTGCACGGTTTTCCCCGTAGGAATTTGCCAGGCGTTCCACCACGCCTGACGCGCGGCACAGTGGCGGCATGGGCGGGGCGCAAGCTCGGTTCAGGCTCAGCAATGCGCGGCGAGCGGGAGCGGTCAGTTCGTGAAGCGATCATTGTCAGACCTTTCTGGGCCTGGGCGTGTAATGTTGGGCAAGCTTGCTTGGATAAGGCGTTCAGAAACTGGTTAACGCACCGTTCGGTGGGGTGTGAGCCGTGCCGTTTCTGGCAATGCAGCGGGAAATATTGTTGCGCTTGGGATTCGTTTTCTGGTTCTTTTCGCTTCGCAAATGACGGAGAGACTCATGAAACGCCCGCCCTACCGCTCGGCCTGTATATCCCCGCCTCGAAAGGAGCGCGCCCTTGGACAAGGCCACAAAACGCGGCCAGTGATTTGCGGTGATTTCGACCTTCGAAGACGCGTCTCGCCAGACGAGAAGGCCTCTGCACGCGCGACCTTGAGACCGCATGGGCAGACAAGACCTATGGTGCGCGCTTGCGGATCGTGCGGATTAAACACCTAGAGACCCGAGTGGGGCCATGCGGACGCCGAGGCCTTGCGCGACATGGCATTGCGATGCGGGCTGCTGCCGGAAAGTGGACGTCCGCGCAGCTTGACGCGCTGGCGGCCGACACGGGGCGATCTGCGATCGGGCGATGATGGAGACGCCGCGCGGAAATAATTGAACGCGGCGGCCCGATTGCAGCGCACCCCGAGGATGCGGGTTTGTGATGGGGCACGAATTGATCTGGGCAAAGTCCTGCAAACGCGGTTTCCGGGCGGACCGGCTACCGCTGCTGAGCGCGTATCGCTGTGCCTGTTGGCCGCGAAAGCGAAGGGCATCACCATTGTCGATGGCGTCGTTATAATGCGTCAAGGATGACGAGGGCTTGCGCGCGGAATGGCGAGGCAGGGCCCGCGACATGGGCTTTGAACGGCAAACACTGATCCCACCCGGCCCAAGTGGCGATTGCCAATGCGCCTTCGCCCACCCGTCCGAGCGAGGTCGATCTGCCAAAGCGGTCAAATCGTGGCGTTTGAAGCGGCGGAAAGCCGAAGGCCAAGGCGTTCGCGGTCTTGATGGCAAGATCGTCGAGAATTGCATGTTGTGACCGGCGCGGCAAAACTCTGGCAAAAGCCAAGGCAATCGAAGCCCCTAACGCGCGAGTAATTCAACTGTATACTGCAATGCTGATCGGCGGCTGTTTCTGTGGTTTCGCCGCCCACTTTTTCAAACGCCTCCCCCTGCGCCACGCGCAAGCAGGGCATGCGGGCAAGGGGCTCATGGGCGGTTCTGATCGTCGCGGCCTTGGCTTGATCGTGATGGATTATCGAGATACGAACTCGGCTCTCTTGGTAAATGTTCTGGTTCCCCGCCGAGCGGGACGATCCAGATCAATAACTTGCTGATGTTGGCTGGGCGTTCTGGGTGTATGGCTCCGTCTGCGGCAAAGGGCGCGAAGGCATGGCCTGCGTATAAGAGCCGGGCATCCGCAATGACGCCGGTAAGATTTTCACCTTCGCAACATGCTGGGAACGGCGATCTGCCTCGATTCATTCTGTTTCGGGCTCTCTGTTGGCTTGGGCTCCGTGATCAGCGTGATCTTGCATTAACAAGGCAGAGCCGAACTGGGACATCTCTCGCCCTGAGAAAGCTCGCCGAGAAGACGCTGATGTGACGCTTGCTATCATCACGCTTGTGCCTGTTCTCGGTCCCAGTTTGCGGACACTCCACAATTGGCCTCGGCTACTGGCCGTGTTCCCGTCATGAGCACGCTTTACCGTTTGCTGACCGAGGATGACACATTCGGCGTTTTGCCATAAGGTCGTCGGACGCGCTTGGCCAAGGGACTTGGGGCTGCACGGCGACCCGGTTCTCAGCTTCGATGCGGCGCGCGTGTGATGCCGCTGTGCCAGGCAGTGACGAAAGAGGTCGCGGTGGATTACGCGCCGGACCTTGAAACTTGGGCGCCAGTGATATGAGCAAGACCAATCCGGGGCGGTTTTTTGTAGGACTATACCGTGGGGCAAGTGATCCGCCACGCGGTGCCCCGGACCGTGTCGGGGGCACTGCGCGCGCTCTATCATGCGCTATACCCTAGCGCGGCATTGCCGCTCTATTCTCGGATAGTTTGCGCGCGCCCTGCGGTCTGCCCTCTAGCCGCTGGTGATTCTGATCGGCTTCCATTGTGATCTTCGGCAAGACCGTGCCGGACGTGTCGCTGAAACGCGGGTGGCGGAATTTGGGCTATGCGGAGGGCAGGTTCTGCGTCCTGTTCTATCCCGGCGACACGCTGCGGTCGGAAAGCGAAGTCATTGGTTGAAGCAAAACTCGCACGGTAAAACCGGGGTTGTTTAAAATGTAGCGCACGGTCGGGCTGAACCAGCGCGACGAGGCGGTGCTTTGCGCTATGTGCGGTGGGTGATGGTTGCGCAACGCGATTACTGGACGCGACGCGCCCGAGACGTGGTTGCCGCGAGCTTGCGAAAAGTTGTGCCTGCGGGCGATCTGACGATCCCAGAGGCCTGACTTCACCACTATGATTATTGGTCTGCAGGGGGAGCCGCACCTACCGTTTGGCGATTACGAGGTTGGCGAGATCATCGACCATGTCGATGGCGTCACGCTGAAACAGGCCGAGCATATGCAGGCACGCGGTCTGTGGCAGAACACCTCGAAAGTGCATTTCGACGTTCAATGGGCGCGCCCCGATGGCCAGCGCCTGATCTACGCGGCCACATTTCATTAGCTTGCGCGGACGCATGTCGTTCAACGGGCTGGCGAAGCGCAGATGATTGCCGCAATTCAATGCCGGCGCCCACGCGAACCCGGCCTATGCGGGCGATACGTGAAGGCGTGGTCTGAGTGCTGGATAAGGCCGAGACGAGCGCCCCCGGTGTTGGCGCGCTGCGTCTGCGTCTCGGTGGGCAACAAGGATGGCAGTGTCGGCGCGTGAAGGGCGAGGATGCGGAAAATACCTGCGGTGTGTTGCTTGATCTTGACTATTGGGTGCTATTGCTCGCTTTGTTCCGAGCATGTTCAAAAAACTTGCCTTGCGTTCAAACCCTCTCATGGCAGCCCTCAACGTGCCTCGGCACAAGAAATTGATGTGCCGAAACGGAAGATTTCGTTTAAGCTCCAACCTCATTGCCATTTTCTTTACCACGAGCTTGGCCATGCGTTGAATCGACATCCTGCAACTTCCCGTCTTCGGGCAGGAGTGAAGGACGCGCAGAACGTGCTCAGCGTCGTGATGGTGCATGAGTGTTTCGACGAGGAAACTCCGGATCGCCATACCTACGCCACCGGCTTACGGTTCTGGGCGAGGGCCGAAGACCGCGTAATCCAAGCGCAGATGTCGCTTGTGGGGCGTGCACGGCGCAGATTTGCAAGCTTTATTATACACTGGTGTGCCTGTTTTACGGAGCCTCACCGGACGAGCGGGAAGATGTCGCCGAACGAGTTGGGGCTTGCCCCGAAGAGCGCCGCGATTACCTGCGAGGACGAATATTCAGCTTGCCAATGACAGTTTTGGGGGTCCGTGGCTGGACGAGCTTACGAGGCAGGTGCGGGCGACAGCTTCGTCTATAGCGACATGGGCGATGACGCGCCCTTGCGGTTTGGCTGTACCATTTAATGTGGATTGTGGCAGAGGCTGACAAGCGCTGAACGAGGTTCTATCGCTGCCGACCGGCCGTTGAAGGTCAGTGTCGCGTATTGCGGCGAGGCCAACGCCTTTTACGATCCACGAGCGCGGGTGAAGTGACCATGTGCATCGAGTTGCGGAATATCTGGCCTTTGAGTTGTCCAAACAGAGCGGGGCTTCGACTTTGTTGATTCACAGGAAATCGCGGCAGTGATCACAAAAGTGCGATCTGCCCTCAGTTGCGCCAATTCACCGCGCCCTCTTTGTGCGGGGGGCGGATGGACGCCCCCCTGCCATAGGTGTTACAGCGCTTATAACAGTAACTTAAGACCAAACGACACCCGGACGATCCCTAAAAGAGAGGGGCCCATTATGGGGCCGATGTTGAACCGGGGAACCGCCCCCTGTCGCCGCATTTGCCAGGTCTACCGCCCGCCCAAAACTGACTTCCATGGACCTCCATCCTGACCCGCATCACCGGCAATGCTTTGCTGGTGGCGCGCTCTTGGTGGTCTGGTGGGCTGCTCGCCGCCGCATCGGGCGAGGTTTATTTTTGACTTCGTCGATGGCATTGTGTGACCTTCGTGGTTTGGCAAGCTGGGTTCCTCGGCGTCCATCTGGGACGCTGTGGTATCCACACCGCTGGCAGGCATGCGGCACCCTCTATTGCGGAAGTGGCGCGGGCCTCGGACATCCCCCAACGGCCGGAATAAGCTGGGCTGGGCTTGCGTCTATGGCTCGGTCATTTTGAACGCGTTCTGACCGTCATCGTGTTGTAAGGGGCCTGAGCACATGGCCCATTTCTTAACCGACCGCAAACTGCGCCGCTGGACTGATCGGCCAAAAACGGAAACCGAGCACGCTTGGCTATGCAGATTGACGAGCTGGATGCTTTTGATCCTCGTCCCGCTGTTCTTGATCGCCTTTGGCCCCAATCGTGGGGCGAGCCGCATGAAGCGGTTTCTGGCGCATTTCGCACGACCTTGTTCCCGGCGCTGGTGACGGGGGACGATTGCTGACGTGGCATGAACCACTTCGCCACGGCGTGCAGACCCGCGATTGCAAGATTACACCAAGGGCACCGGCAAACTGCTGATCATTGCGATGGTTGGCCGTTTGAGCTATGGGCACAATGGGCTGTTGGCCGTATGATGCCCTAGCCGATGGCCTTCTGGAGGCAGTAGCAAGAACGAAATGACCGAATATTAACCTTACGGAGGGACGCATGCATTATGACGTCGTGGTTGTGGGCGCTGGTGTGCCGGATTGCGCGCAACGGCTGGGCATGGCCGAACAAGGCTTGCGCACCGCGTGTGTGACCAAAGGATGTTTCCCACGCGCTCGCACACCGTGGCCGCCCAACAGGGGCATCGCGGCGAGCCTTGGCAAACATGGGCCCGATAGCTGGCAGGTGGCATATGTATGACAACGCGTCAAGGCTCCGGACTGGGCTTGGCGATACCGACGCGAGGAAATAATCTCGCGCGCGAAGCCCCCAAGGCTGTGTATGAGCTAGAGCATTACGGCGTGCCGTTCTCGCGCACCGAAAGAGGGCAAAGATTTACCAACGTCCCTTGGCGCTTCACACCACCCCAATTACGGTGAAGGCCCGCCCGTGCAAGCGCACCTGTGCGGCGGCTGACCGGGACCCGGCCATTGCCATTCTGCACACGCTCTATGTCAAAGCCTCAAGCAAAAAAGGCGAGTCTTTATCGAGTATTTCGCCATTGATCTGATCATGTCCGAAGGACGGGGTGTGTCAGGGCGTTGTGGCCTGGAAACTTGATGACGGCACGATCCCACGTGTTCAACGCCAAGATGACGGTGCTGGCGACGGGCGGATACGGGCGCGCTTATTTCAGCGGCAATCCTCGGCCCATACCTGCACTGGCGACGTGGCCGGCATGGTGGCGCGCGCAAGGCCTGCTTTGCAGGATATGGGAGTGGTTGTTCAGTTCCACCCACCGGCATTTACAGGGTGCGGGCTGCTGGGATCGAACCGAAGGCGCACGCGGCGAAGGCGGTTATTCTGACCAATTCCGGAGGCGAGCGGTTTATGAACCGCCTACGCCCCCGACCTATAAGACTGTGCGTCCCGCGACGTGGTCTCGCGCTGGCCATGGGACGATGGAAATTCGCGATGGGCGCGGGGTTTGGCCGGGAATAAGGACCATATCCACCTGCCACCTGAACCACTTGCCGCCAGAAACGCTCGATCTGCGTTTGCCGGGGATTTCCGAAAAAGCGGCGCGTATCTGTGCAGGCGTTGATCTGGACCAAAAGAGCCGAATCCCGGTTGCTGCCGACCGTTTTCACTATAACATGGGCGGATATTCCGACGAATTATTGGGCGAAGTGCTGAACCCAACGGCGAAAACCCCGACGCCAGTGGACCCCGGCTGATGGCTGTGGGCGAGGCGGGGTGTGCGCTGGTGCCATGGCGCGAAACCGCCTCGGGGTCCAACAGCCTGATCGACCTCGTGGTTCTTTGGCCGCGCCGCTTGCGATCAAAGCAGGCCGAAGTCGTTGACCCGAACAAACGGCCGTCCCACCACCAACAAGGCGTCGCTGACAAACGGCCGACCGTTTGACGCCGGCTGCGCCACCGCAAGGCACGAACCACCACCGCCGAGCTGCGCCTTGAGATGCAAAAAGACCAAATGCAGGCCGCATGCTGCCGTCTTTCGCACCGACAAAGACACTGGCCGCAGGGCTGCGAGAAGATGGGCAGGCGTTTGCGGACAAGATGGACGACATGCCAGGTCACGGGACCGGCCATGGTGTGGAAACAGCGACTTATGGAAAACGCTGGAACTTGACCAAACCTGATGCCGAACGCGCTGGCCACAATCGTGTCCGCCGAGGCGCGCAAGGGAAAGCCGAGGCGCGCATTGCGCACGAGGGATTATCCTGATCGCGTGACGTCAAAATTGGCGGTAAGCATTCGCTGTCATGGGTCGAGTGGGAGCAAAAGTGTTGTGGGATGTGGTTTGAAGCTGATTCTCGCCCGGTTCATCTTGAATGCCGCTGTCGACCGAAGACAATGGCGCATCGACCTCAAGGAAATCGCCCGGAAAGCGCGGGCTATTGATGCGGCGCCTTGGTGCTGGATTTGTTGCGTTGACTGGCCGGCGTGCCAGACCCACAACGCAAAAACCTCGGTGCCTCGGGCCCGATGCAGCCCCGCTGGAGGACAGCAGGCGCGCCCTTGGCGAGCAGGGAATTGGCGGGGGCAATTGTCCTCGCCGCGCCGGGTTTTGAATTAAACACCTGCTTGGCGGAGATTGGCTGGCCGCCTTTGCCTGAAACCCTTGGCGCGTGTTGAAGACGCCCCGATGAACCGCGGCAAGGCGATGCAGTTCCAAGCCTGTATGGGCGCGGTCATCATGATTATTGCGGATTCATGGCCCTGTCCGTGCTGGTCTTGCTTTGACAGGCTGCGCCGAGACACCGCCCACTGCCGGGACCAAAACCCGCGCGCGGACGCGGCCAAGCGGGGTGTTCACACCTTGTGCAAGCGCAGTTTTCCTGGGGCCTGGCCAACCGAGCCGATTTGTGGATTGCGTGATCCAATACGCCGAATGGACGAGATACTGGAACTGGCGCGAGCGGCAACTCTTGGCCAACCAAGGTGAAAACAACGGCGGGTTGTGATTGATGATTGCCAGCCGTCCCGATACCGTGCGCTGCATAGCCACGCGCAGGCGGAGGCGTTGTCGCTGTAAGGATCGCGCTATGAAACTCTCGACCATCACGATTGTGGCCTGTTGCCGCCCTTGGCCTAACGGGCCTGCGCGGGCACCATGAACGTCAAGGCCGCCGAAGCCCAATGCGCGGCAGAGGCTGAATCTGTCGTACGGGTTCCGGGTGAAGCGCGCGCAGGCGTTGGCACGAACGGCCCCAGCGGTGGCTGCCGCCTGACTGTGGGAGCAAACCGGGTGTTCCCAACCCGCAATCGCCTGAAGATTATCTACGACAAATTGCGTGTTCCAAAAGTCCGGGCCAAGGGACCAACACGCACGCTCGCCTTCGTTGCGGCGCTAACAGGAAAACGAGGATACGGACCATGTGCAATTCCACGCTCCCCAAAGAACCGGACCATCCGCCACCGGGCAAGACATTGGCCCAAGCGGCGGGGGCGGAACGAATGTGCGCAGTTCAGCGTTTACCGCTGGAACCCCGATGCACGGCCAAAAAACCCCAAGTCGATAGCTATTTTGTCGATAGGACACTGCGGTCCCAATGCTCCTCGACGCGCTGATCAAGATCAAAAACGAGATCGATCCAACGCTGACCTCCGCGGTCCTGCCGAGAGGGGATTTGCGGATCCTGCTGCGATGAATATCGACGCATCAACACGCTGGCCTGCATCGTACGGGATGGACGAGGTCAAAGGCGATGTGAAATCTATCCCCTGCCGCATATGCCCGTCGCTCAAAGACCTGATCCCGGATCTGACCCATTTTTATGCGCAACCATGCCTTCCATCAAGCCATGGCTGGAAACCCACAACGCCAAGGCCCGACATGAATGGAAACAGTCTTGATTGAGGACCGCGAAAAGCCTCGACGGTTTTATGAATGCGTGATGTGAGCGTGCTGACGACATTTGCCCAGCTTACTGGTGGGAACGGGGACCGCTAACCTTGGACCAGCCACTCTGCTTGCATGCCTACCGCTGGATCATCGATTCACGCGACGAGGGCGACGGGGGAGCGTCTGGACGAGCTGGAAGGGACCCCTTCAAAGGCTGTTATCGCTGCCACACGATCATGAACTGCGCCAAAGGACCTTGCCCCAAGGTCTGAACCCCGGCCAAAAGCCATCGCGTCGATCAAGGCCATATGATGGTGTTGGATCGGCACGTATAGACTAAAAAGTTGCGATGAGGTTCTCAAACAAACAAGTTCGAAGTTTTTCGCAAACAGTTCTGATGCTTTGGAACCACCTAAAGTGGTCTTGGGCATTTTGATCGGTTAGTTCGTGTGCGTGGAATTAACTCAGAGACGAGGCTTGAAGACCTGCTTGGTTGATTGCGTGCAGGATCGTGAAACTGGACCAAGCCATGTGAACCAGAGGGACAAAAAATTGTCCTTTCGCCGCTCGACTAATTGGCGGCGGAGCATTCTGAATTTCATTGCTGACATGGGGGGTGAAAATTCACCTGCGGTGGAGCAGGCTTTCCAGAAGAGGCGTGAGTCACTGGGATCGCTCGTGCACGGCAAAAGCTTAGTATCCATTATGACAGCCTACACGAAGCTTAGCGTAAGAGCAACGGTCTTATTGATCGGGTGGCGACAAAAGCTCGGCTCCAAAGTCGCTAGTAATGTTGTTTGGGGCTCATTTTCTGAGCCAGACTATTCATGTAAAGTGCGTTAACAACGAAACGGGAAGGTCTGGCTCAGCCTCAGGAAGCGTTGGGCCGTCTCGAAACGCGACAAACAAAAATGTGTGGTATGTGGTGCGTCCGCTGGAGATGGGGTGAACTAGAAAGTAGCATCATATCAAGCCGGTTTCAAAAGGCGGTTCAGACGAAACTGGAAAAACCTGCAAACCCTCTGTTTTGACTGCAAATCGTGGGAAGGCTGACCAGTAGCGAAGTCTGTAAGACTAGGAACTCCATTATCGCGTCGATCAAAGCATATGATGGTGGAATCGGCACCGTCTGACCCCGGCGATCCACCCAGCGCAAGACCAGAGCGTTTCACCACCAGATGGTGGAACGCCCGATACGAGGAGTGAGGGCCAAAGCTGAAGATTGCCCAGAAGCCGACCGCCTCGGGGCAGCGCCCGCAAACGCAAAAGCCCAGCATTAGCACGTTAAAGCATGCGCCCATTTGGGGACGAACACGGTCATTCCGGCTTGCGATAGCGCCGCGCGTTTGCCCGGTGTCTCAAAAGTTGGCGGAAGCGACGGAACGCCATCAGGCACAGCGGTGATCAGCACGAGGGCGGAGGCAAACGCGGCGCAAAGCGCCCATGCGGCCTCCCATTGCACGCGCTCAAAAAGCCCAGCGGCGCCAGTGTCAGCCCCCAAGCGACAAGGGGGCCAGGCGAGCACGCGCAGGTCAATCCGGTGCAGCGCTTCGATAATTGCGGCCGCGTGCCAGCAGGCCATGCCGAGCGTAAAGGCCCACAGATAAAGCGGATGGCCTCATTAGGCAAACAGGGCAGGCCGAGGGGGCCGTTTTCCGGCCCTCCCACAGCCATTCGGCGGGTATAGGGCGGTCAGAGGTGCGAGGAAGACGAGCGCGAGGCCCTGCCACGATGTGGGGATTGCGCGCGCGTGCGCTGGACTGGCGCTTAGACAGGATCAGCCAGCACAGCCCCCGGCGATGCCACATAGATTCCAACAGGCACCGCCAAGAACCAGCCATGCAGCAAGATGGTTTCCGGCTCACCGCAAGGTGACACCCGCAAGCGAGCGGCCTCCAAAAACCCCGCCAATGAAAACCCTCGTTTCAAGATATTTCTGGTGCCATCGCAAAGGGTCGGGCAAAGCTGAGCGCAAGGAAATCCACCAGCAGCGGCTCGGCAAACTCAAGGGCGCGTCCGCGTGTGGCCCGAAAACTGTTGCGGCGCCCCATT
>Ga0163217_1080778_pt1 | contig 12423 bp, 15 predicted proteins | sample SynspAceP_FD_185933 | JGI IMG/M metagenome (GOLD analysis project Ga0163217, IMG submission 185933) | Saline lake microbial communities from Ace Lake in Antarctica - Synechococcus sp. Ace-P (PacBio error correction) | ecosystem: Environmental > Aquatic > Non-marine Saline and Alkaline > Saline ... | reverse complement strand
TCCTGTCCAGAGCTGAAAAAAAACCTGCCTGGTTTCAGCGACGTCGTCTTTTTAACATAGTACCCAGAACTGCTTCTCTGATTTCAAGATTCTGGAGTTGTCAAGCCGCTGAGCGGCTTTTGTCCCGGCACGCGATGGCAGGCCCGGTGTTTGCAGAGCCTGTTGCATGGGTTCTAGGATTTCAAAGGCTTCTGCATGACCGGTCCGCGGTTCAAGCATGGCTCACGCCCTCTGAAGGGTCTAAGACCAAGCCCCCGTCCTGCCAGCCGCTTGGCTCGTGGACGGTGAGAGATTCCCGGGCGGCCGCTCCAAGCCAGTCGAAGCAGCGGGACCAAAGCTCGCAGCCGCAGGCGGCGCGCCGGGCTTTCGCCAGGGCAAGTGCCACCCGTCGGTTTGTTGCGTGCAGAGATCTGCTCCACTGCGCATCTCCGCCACGGCCCCCGAGGCTGGTCGATAGGGCTTGGCCGATGCCCCTCGAGCACGGCAGCCCATCGCTCCGCTTCAGCCAGCCTGATTGAGCGGATCGAGGCCTGCTGGCCCGCATTCAACCGAGAGGAACTGACGCCTCACCCTCGTAATTCGACATGCAGCCTCCCCCAGCCTTTCACCACAAGGGCTGGTGGGAGGCCGAGCTGTGGCCTACGACCCGGCCCGGATCGAGAATGCATTTGACGTCGCGGAACAGTTGGCCGACCTGTTCCTGTGGAGATCGCCCGCCGGCCGTGGTGACCAGGCCGTAGGGCAGCTTCAGCCGGCACCTATGTCGACAGCGGCGAAGCCGATCGAATATGTGGGTGCAGGCGCCGATCGGAACCTGAGTGGAACTTCGAAGAGGGCCGGTGATCCCGGGTTTTGTCGAAGGATCCTCGGGATGGGTCCCCTGGGGCGAGAAACCGTTTGAGGTCAGCTGCCGCTTCCCGGACGACTACCCCAGGAAGACAGCCGCGCGGCCGGGGTAAGGCTGTTTTGTGCCATTTCTGACCATGGCAAGGATCTCAAGGCGCGCGAGCTGCCGAGCTCGATGATGCTTCCAGCCAGCAGGCGAGCGAAAAGGCGACGCTCGCTGAGATGCGGGCGATCTGGACAGCGCCTTTCCGCGCAGGATTCGAGCGCCGTTCGCGGCAAAAACAGAACCGCGCACGCAGGCCCCTGCTTGCCGCCGCCCTCGTGGAGAGAGGCTGAGCGGGGAGGCTCTCTGAGACCTGAATCCAGCTAAGTGGTTATCCGCTGCCTTGATCCGAGCAGAAACGCCAGTCAAGTTGGCCAGCATGGGGCACTCATGGACATCGAAGAGGCCATGTTCCCCCCGGAGCTGCGTCCGCAGGCCTGATGGAAAGCTCGCGGCCGTGATTGTATAGGAGCGAGCTGATGCCTGAAGCGCATACCTTGAGCGACTTGCAGGCTCTGGCGACGGCAGAGCCAGTATCCGAGGTGTCGAGGCCGGGGCGATCGACGCCAAGCTCAAGGAGTCGGTCAGGCAATTGCCTCAAGCAGCAGGAAAGGCATCGATCCAGGGCCGGCTGCGCGCAGCCTGGCATGAAAGATCTGCTCCGCAACAAAGCTGCTTCGACTGGCTGAGGAACACAGCACGGTTACGAGAAGCAACCTGACCAGGCCGCTGACCTAGGTCCGCGATGGTCCGATTGACAGGTCGAACCCGCCTCGCGGCTGGAGGGCTGAGTGGCCAATAGATTGCAGCCCTCCAACCGTATCCATTTCGTGCCTGGCGGCGGTGTTCTATCAACGCCTCTCGCCCCATCGTATCGTAGCGGGCAGGGCCCTTTCCCATGCGGTGCGTGTTTCAGGGGCTGCCGCCCGCTGCTCCCCAGGCGATTCCCGGTGATTGGTGGCCCACCGTGGGGGCATCGGGCGGGGAGAAGCGGGCTTTTTGTATTTATTCCCGGCTTTTTCCGACGATCATCTTCCTGGGTATAGGCATTCGACGACGCGGGCGATTCCCTCTGGTGGCGCAGCTCCTCTTGCTCGAAGCCGAAAGACCAGACAAGGACATGCAGATCTACATCCACTCAAGGGAGGTCGGTCCTCGGGTCTGGCTCTACGACACCCTGCACGCAAGTTGGCCCTTTGGTCACGATTGCTTACATGGCTGGCCGCCAGGCATGGGGCCTTCCTGACTGACCGTGGAAGGCCAAGGGCAACTAGGCGCTGGCCCTTCCGCAGGCCGGAAGATTCAACAGCCGATGGAGTGGTGCCTAGGCCAGGGCCCAGCGATCTCGAATCCAGGCCAGGGATCTCGACTCAAGGGACACCTCTGAAGCCTGTGGACGTGAACAACACCGGCAGCACTGGCCAAGCTTGCGAAGACACCGATCGCGATTTTACTTCTTTCTCACCGCTGAAGCCGTCGCTAATCAGGCCATGATCGATCGGTCGTGGAATGACGGAGACTACCGCCGATTGCCGTAAACAGGTGGGACGCCAGCCTGGACGAGCCTCTGTACCGTTTTGATTCGACGCTATATCGACAATTCCCCCGCGCTTTTCCGCCGCAGGCTCTTTCCCCTTCGCTCTGAAGCCTCCGCCTGATGCAGTTCGACGCCTATTGATGTGTTCGTTCTGCGGCAAGTTCGCAGAGCAGGTGCGCAAGTTGATCGGCCTGGGCCCGGGCTTACATCTGCGATGAATTGCTACGAGTCTCGTTAACGAGATCCCTTGATAGGAACTTTCGTTGAGGATTCAGGGCCGGTACCCGGCCCGCTGCGAATACGGCCGCAAAAAGCCGCGCCCGAAAAAAACCGCCAAAGACCAGCTCCCCACCCTGGCACAGATTCCCGAAGCCCCTGCCAGACCAATCGTTTCCCCCGATGCCCAGGTGGTGGGCCAGGAGGAGCCAGAAATGCTTCTCCGTGGCTGGGTCATACAACCACTACAAGCGCCTGGACGTGCAGGGCGATGGGCAATGGGCGAGATCGATGCACCGCAACCGGCCTGCATCAAATCAACATCTTGGCTGCGCCACCGGCTGCGGGCAAGCCCTGCTGGACCCAGAGCCTGGCCGAACTGTTGATGTGCCGTTTGCGGGCGGAGCCACCCCGCTTCACCGCAAGCGGCTACGTCGCGTGTGAAAGACCGTGATGGAGAACATCCCTGCTGCGGCTGTGGCAGAAGCGGATATGGAGTGGCCCAGGCCCAGCGCTGGCATCATCTACATCGACTGAGATCGACAAGATCGCCCGAAGAGTGAAACCCCTCGATCACCCGGAGAATTGTCTCGGGTGAGGCGGTACAGGCAAGCCCATGCTTGGAAGATGCTGGAGCGGCACCGTCGCCAACCGTGCCGCCAGGGAAGCCTGCAAGGGCTATCACCACCAAGACTGCATCCAGTATCGACACCAGCCAGATGTTGTGATCGTGTGTTGTTGTTTCGTGGTCTCAGACGATGTGAGCAGCGAGCAGGCTGGGCCAATTCTGATGTCGGCTTCCTGCAAGCGCGCCGCGCCCGCACCGTACACCAGATAAGACAGCGGCGGCAGTGCCTGCGCTACATGGTAGGCCCGAAAGACCTGGTTCGCTACGGCCTGATTCCAGAGTTCACAGGCGTTGCGGTCAGGCAGGTGTGAACCCTCGATGTGCGCGCCCTCAAGGGCGATCCTACGAGCCAGCCGATGCACTCGTTTCCTCAAAGCCAGTTCCAGACCTTGCTGAGCTGGCAGTGTCCAGCTGGAGTTCGAGCCCAACGTCGAGGCGATTGCCAATGAGCCCCACGGCGCTCGTACCGGTGCCCGAAGCATGCGCCGCATCATCTCGAGATTAGATTCGACCTGCATGGTATGACCTCCGACCGCACCAGATGTCAGACCTTACACGGATTCCGGGAAGTGGTCGAGCGGCGCGGCAAGGTCGAAGGTGCTGCCTCCAGATTGTGATTCTAGCACAGGGTCTGGGCTAACCCTGGAGGCCGAAAGAGCGGCGATTGGCCCGCGCTGACAATCTGCCAGGTGCTCGCCGCATGTCTGTATCTGACATCTACGCATCGACTGGGCGACGGACTGTGTACTACTCGAAGCAGCAGATTGCGCAGTCGCTCGGGCAGTTCCGCCGCGCGAAGCACCGTGTTTCCTACTGAGCCGGCCGCCATCTCCTTCGGGGCGTGACCCTCAGGACGGGGCGCCATGGGCCGGCTCGCGGGCAGGCATACAACCTGTGGCTTCAACAACTCGCGAACAAATCATCGCCTTTCGATCCTGTTGCATGACGGCCAAACCACCGCAGCTACCCAGGGAATCGTGAGAGGACTGGCTCCTGCGCAACTGGCAGCCTCTTAGTGCATCCTCGCATCGGCCAGTTCGTCCAGCAGGCCCTGTGGTGCCGTTGTAATGCTCCTCGCAGGCCCTCGCTCCCGATAACGCGGGACCTGGCCCCCTGAAGAGCCTGGGGAGCTCGATGGCCTGCGACCCAGCGTGCCTGCCAAGGAGGGTTGAGCAAGGAACTGGAGAGCCGGTGATTGGTCGTGAGAAGAAGGGGACGGTGAAGCTGCAGGGGAGTAACTGGGGAAGCCTGCGATGGGAGCCTGGAGGAGGTGCGAGATGAGGTTAAAGATCCGCGACAATGCCAGCAAAGCACAAGGCCATGCAGCTACGGAGGCGGGCATGTGCTCCAAAAATGCGAGCAAGCAGTGAAAAAGCGAGATTGCGGGCCCTTGCTTGCGCAAGTGCAGAGATCATCGAACGCCCAGGAAGACGGCAAGACCGGCAAAAGGACATGCGGGTGCATGAACTTCCTCAGGAGCTGCAGCGGCGCATCAGCCGGCTTGAAGTGGATCCGCAAGGCCCTAGCCGGCAAGGCTTCCGCACAGGCGGCTAAGTGAGATGGAGGCAGAACGCTGACTGCCGCCGAGACCTCACATCTGGCAACGGACACGCCGAGGGTAGCTGAGCAGGAAAGCAGCTGAGTTCACAAGCCGAGTGGTTGGATACCCAGGGCCAGCAAGCGAGCGGCCACCGGCCGTACTCGTGGTGCCCGCAAACGGCGGCATGACGCTCAGAAGCTGACTATTTAGAAGGGTGGAGGCGGCAGCCTTGAGACGGGCCCGCACAACAGAGCTGATGGACGAGATGGTGGGCTTCCCCTTGGCGATGCCTCTCGCAAGCTCACCACCGCATGCAGTGCGGAAACCACCGAAGGCCAGTGCGCACTGAGAATTTATCAGACCAGGCAGCCACAATCTTCAAGGGCAGTTAGATGGCTGGATTCTAGGGCCCCCCTACAACAACCCAGGCCGCTCAGTTGGAATCCGATAGCGACCACAGAAGGGAATCGTGGCCATCTGCGTGAGCAACAAGCGCCAGCAATTGTGGTGCACTCCGCTGCCCATGCTGGACCAATGCCGAGAACACGGCGGGCGCAAAACACCGGCACACTGCCCACACACGGGTGCCTCACGCCCGCGGACGCGGGTTACTGCCGTCAGAACGCCAGGCGCAACCCTTGGGCGCGACTTGTGAGAACAATTGCAAACCGCAGGCTCTGGATGCCTACAATTCCACGAACAGCAGAAAACACGGACATAAATCCCAAATGCGGATACCTGGGGCAGCCCTCCAAAAGGCCTGGACAGCCCGCGGCCGTAATGAGGATACGCCCCCCATAAAGCTCCGCTCCGTAGGCGGTCCAAGCGAACTCTACGCCCTCCGCAAGGACGGAGCTCGAGCCGCGCCTATTTGTCAGAATCAAAGGGAGCCGCCCCAGCGTGGGTTGGATCGCTCCGTAGTTAACGAGATGCTGGGAGCAGCGTGTGAGTATGGGCCCGGGGAGGAGGGCGCCTGATAGTGCTCACGCACCACAACTGATTCAAAGCTGTTCAGCACGGGCAGCGAGCTCGCGCCGACTGCGTTGGCGACGCGTGCACGCCCTGCTGTGCGAAGAACCGGGCCGATTCGCCCCCCCCGCTACCTGACTCTTCCTCAGTTGGTCCCGATCGTGAGCTGCTTGCTGCCTGGTAAAAAAAATTCGCTGAAAAACGCCAGTCCTTTGTCAGGCCCTTTGTCGGGCCCAGAGCCAGACGACAAGTAAGACTCCCTAGCTGCGCCAAGAGGACATCCTGTCCCCAAGCAGTTGGGCTTGATGTGAGAAGGCAGATGAGCTCCGGCGCCACGCGGCCAGAGCGGAGGACCCTAGTAGGCTGGTGGCCCCCGGCGTCTCGTTTCTTGTGATGTCATTAATTCTTCTGGTTGCGGCGCTCGGACCTCTCGGTCTTTGTGCGCCGTTCTAGGATTCGTGCGAATCAGAGGGCTGCCACGCGCTGAGCGGTCCACAATCCCAGCGCGCAACTTTTAGCCGAGCTACGAAAATTATATTGGAAAGCCTCAAGACGTTGGCTGTTTTGCGGGTCTGTGAATTGGCATGTTGCAGCGATTCTGTCTTGTGGCTCATCTTCGAGTTTTCACGCGCATATCCATGCGTAGGGAACGACCAGCTCTCAGCTCAGCCTACTTTGTGGGTATATGAAGCTCTGAAGCGGTCTCTGCGACGTGTCGCGCACCGGAATGCGCGTGAAACCCGGCCGCGTCCGACACACCAATCCGCAGTGCTGGAAGCTGATTCGAGCGGTTCCCGGATTTCGCCCAAACCCGAAGTGCGCAGTGCCAGTGCCCGCGTCCTCAGCCAAATACAATGCGGTTTGGCCTTTAAGTTGCGTGTATGGTCGAGTGCTGTACCTTGACGAAGCCGTGCAGATCTGTGAGTGCCACATAGTGCCACATGTACTTGGACGCGGAATTCCGTCCCTGCGATCAGGCTTGCCACTGAGCTCGCTGGAAATCGGCATTTTATTGGAGCAGATGCCGTGCTCACCGAAAAACCATGACTCGAGTGGTCAAGGGGAGCCCTAGATCTCTGTACACCTGCCGGCTCTTCAAAGCCAAGCTCGATCATTCGGCTGATCGCTCATCAGATCAGCATTGTTCCGGGGTCATGCGTTTGCTTTGTTGGGTGTTTGAAATGGCTCAACGTCCCTGGAGACTGCCAGCCAGGCTTTTGTATGCTGTCTTCTCACATTGGCGCACTTCCTTCAGGCAGGTATCCCGCCTTGAAGCGAGATCCCGACAAGCTTGTTCCGGTGGTTTCTCAGAGACGGCTCGCGCGACGAATTCCTCTCCCCGATTTGCCAGCGGCTGTCGATTTATTTTCTGCTCGTGTCCTTATTTCTCTTCTTTCCTCGCGCCCGGGCCCCTGCAATGTTCAAAGATCCGTGGCGGCTGATAACAGTCCGCGGCGCGGCCAGCTTCCAAGAAGCTGAGCCTTCGGAAGGCAGCTCCCACGTAGACAGACTCCGGCGTCTCATTCCACCTGCTTCCCCGCCCAAGGGAGCGTGCCCATCCACCGCAGCGCGGATTGGTTTCTGCCAGCTGTGTATGCTCGTCGGGGAACTCAGCCCAGAGATCGCTAGCAAGTATTTATACGGATTTCATTTTTGTCGCGGATTGCGCGAGTAAGTCGATTGCTGAGAATCCTGGTTCGGCCGTGCTTCTCCAGGACCCGATGCAGCAATCAGAGAAGCCTATTGCTCCTGATGAAGACGCGGTGTGCCAAGGCAGATAAGGCCAAAAGGAATGCCCAAAGAGCTACTGGAACAATGGGAAGCTAGCCATAGTCGTCATGGGTATAGGGAGGTGAGTGGCAGCGCTGCCTGTGCCAATAGGCGGACGGGAGCCGCCTCTCATAAGCCCCCACCACCCGACCAGTACCCCGCTCTATCAAAAACCCCTCGCTGGCGTGTTGCCCGGTCGCTTGGAATACTCGCTGCTGACACGCTTCAAACCTTTCGAGAGTCGCCACAGCGGGTGTAGCCGCGATCGAAGTCTTGGGAGGGAGCACTTGTCGAGTAGCGAACCAGCATGACTGCCGTGTGTGTGGGCTCCTGGCAACGGCGAAGCACGCCCAAACCGGTATCTTGGCGAATCCGCATACTCCAGGCACTTCAGAAGGTCTCGGATCAGGCCCAAACTCACTGCATGATCTTCTCGCCAGCTGATGATTAAAGAGACAGGCATACATTGATATGAGAGTACGCTGTCGTTAGGACTTGGTTTGCCCGCTGTTTGTGCGATTCGCCCTGCTCCTTGCAGCTCCATGCTCGGCTCCCTTTGTTACTGCCCTCCCAGCCCACTTATCGTCCAAAAACCGAATCTACTCACGCGCGTGACTCCATGCAATGAGCGTGAGGGACTCTCGGTCCGGTTGTCGAATTTAGACGCAACGCTCTCGATATGTGTTTCCTTACGTGGTGTGGCTATGTACGCGCGCCTCCGGACGAACTACGCCTGTCGAAGCGAAAACTGTGAGGCCGCCCCTTCTACGGGCTCCGAGTTTACGGCCCCAGCTGCTTGAGCTGGCCAGCGGCTCAGCAAGGGATCCGGTCTGCTGCGCTAGCAGAGCCAACTGAGGGCAGCGAACAACCAATCTGCGCCAGAGCATCCAGCCGCGGCTCTGGGCCTGGAGGTGTTATGCTGGTGGGGTTTGGCTGAGGCCGAAAACCAGGCAGAGCCTGTTGTGCCATCGCCAAGCGCGGGTACACCCAGCTCCCTCAACCGCCACCTCGCGTTCAGGTACCCTCTGTCCTCGCCGATTAACGCCCCGCTCCCTCCACCCTCCGCCGTCTGAACCAGCCCTATCCCGTCCCCGAACCGGGGATATATATTCGCTCCGTCTGTGGCGTCATGATCCGGGGCCTCCTTGAGCGTGATCACTCCAAGCGGCCAAAGATATGGGCTCACCATCACGAACAGCTCGCAAACGTTCTTTGACCCTCAATTAACGGCATATGGATACTGACCTAGCGGAACTTAAACCCAGGCGAGGTGTCGCAGTAGCAGCCGATATAGCGCAAAACGCCTCAAGTCTTTCTGGACGGTAGCTGTCCATAGCGAAAGTTTACCTCCCAGTAATGCGGCTGCACCCCAGCCAAGATTTCCAATTCCGCTCAAACCCACCTGCTCCATGAATCTTTCCCGCCCCCTAGAGGTGAATAGGGATAAGGAAACGCCCTCCCTTGTTCCGTCGCATTAAAGGCCAGCATCTATATACAAGGCAATGGCTATTCGACCGTCTGTACTGGCTGTTGGTCATATCAATAAGCGCCTCAAAACCTTTCCGCCTCGGCTGTGTCCCATCCGCGCATGAATTCGTTTGGCCTTGACACCCACCACAGCCCCCACCTTCAGTTCAAAGCGCGGCTTTTGGTAATCAATCAGCTTTCGCCATCCAATCTGCATAGGCGCCGAGTGTGATTTTCCTGGCCTTGCTTGCATTCGGATCGATGTAAGTACCCATTCCAGCGGATCTGCATTATCCTTCATACGATCCTTGAGGCATACGCCGTTCTGCTGCAAAGCCACGCATTACCCGCCCGCAACGTTAAGAGCCGGCTGTTCTTCATCAAGAAAGTTCGTAAAAGGCTCTGCATTCGCCATTGCGAACTAGAGCCAATCACGCGCGTCACTTTCCCGATCTCCGCTCTGCCCGCTCTACCTTCGGATCAAACTGCTTCTCATTTGTCTGCCATCCCCGCACCATCGGTCCGGCCTTATGCGGAGAAAATCCAACAACATTTGCCGTCGCTTATACCCGTACATCCTGGCGTCGATGTCCGTCTGCTTCATTACGACTAAGAGGTGCGCTACCGCCTTCCGATAAATCTCTCTGTGGGCCGCCTGTTGGCCGCCAATGTGTGTCGGCAGCTTCGACATAAGGTGTGTGGTAGATTCTCGCCTCGTTGAGATCGACGTTGTCTTGCCGGACCTTTTTCACTTTCAGGACACCACACTTCTCCTTGGCCTCATTTAGTTGCGGATGCTCACACCAGCAGCCTTTAGCGCGGTCTGCCGAACGTGCCGGGACGGCGCTCTTCGAACCCGACCGTCAGAGTCGGTCCGATTGGCCACTGCTTACGCTGCACCTCATCTGCCCATCTGCGTATGGGCAATACTGTTCCTCTTTACGATCGATATAAACCCGCCCCTGGTGTACTCTCAGTCACATCCCTTCGGTTAGTGCTTCCATGGACATTAACGCTAAGCCAATCGCATTAATGATACGTATAAGCGCACTTACCGCGTCTGTCGTAGGTTGCATTGGTCTGGGGGGGGAAGGAAACGCCGTCTCAGCGGATAGGCACTGTCCGAGTTTGAACTGTCCAGAATGCACTTGTCTAGGATTCTTTTATGGCAGGCTTTTAACTTGCACATTAGTCTATACCATGGATGCTAGATCCTTAGTTGAGAAAAGCCAGGATGGAAAGCGACTATCGGACAGGACTGGAGCAAGCTTCAGATTAAGAATCCTTCAGATGAAGGCGAGGCGTTCCGTATCGCGCGCATCGGTTTGCCATGTGGCTTACCGTTATCAAGATGCCATTCAAGCCGGCTTATTGCTATTCATAATGCCATTCACCATGCCCATGAGATAGGAACATTGTTCTCATCGGCTCCAACTACGTCGTTGCCGGCTCCTGAAATACAAAAAACCCGCTGAAACATCTATATTCTCGTACGTGGATTAACTACGAGGTGAGCTGTATCGACGTGTTCGCGCCCGATTACTTTAATATCAAGCCATTGCTCTTTGAGTTTAGTGTCACGTCGCCGCTCTGCTTGTATCCGTAGACTAGATATTCCTCCGCGATCAGGTTGGTCAATTAGTCAAACGAATTGAAAAAAGGGGGAAACTGAAGCCTGGTTAGTCTCTCGTTGCGGCGCGTAGGATGAATCGCGCCGGTGCTGGTGGCATTCTCAGAAGATCTAGATTGACTCTTGTGCGACCAAACTTCGCTTTCGGAGATTAGGTGTGCGTTTCAATCCTTCGTTTTAGGTGAAACCTGCAACTCTCGAGATTGCCCTTGTGGGGGTCTCCTGTCTGTCCCAAGTTCAGTTCATTGCCAACGCGAAAGATCGGACCGTTTCTGGAACTCTGAATGTGAGATGCGGAGGCATAATCGGTACCCCCTAGAGCGGACGCGGCGTCGGTTCCGCAACTAAAAATACTTGCTCCCGATCTCACCTCCGTGCGTCTCTGGGATTCAATCACGCTGCTGCGTAATTCCGGCCTCAATCGTGATGTCTTGGAGGGAACTACAGAAAGTGACTGAGCGCCACCGCCCATAAATAGTTTCCTTTACTGACCGCTGAACCAAAGACGCGTGAGAAATACCACGGCCCAGCTCTCAGAAGGTGCGCTCGTGCCAGGAACTTGTTCATCACCGTTGTTACGGCCATACTGCCCGGTTCTAGGCCTTGGGCCCTTCAATTAGCTCCTGCGCCCCCCTGCGACGTCCAAACTGGGCCGGGGAAATAACCCACCCTTTGCAGTCTCCCTTAATGCCGCACCATCGCGCCCAGTTGATTTAGCTGCCATCACCTCCTCGACCATTTGTGGCCCCCTCCTCTCAGGGAACATGTGCTACCGGGTACCCGGCTGAGCACGCTGTGCACGATCGCTCCGACTACACGTCAGGACTCGCCGCACCGAAGTGCCAAAGGCGTTGCCCAAACACACACCAGTGCTTCCATCCTAGACTAGACTCGGTCCCAATACGCGGGCCACGATGCATGGCCATTGGACCGGATGCACAACCTCCTTGGAGCTTGTTACACGGAAAGAGTCGTGCGCTCCTGCGCGTCGTCGCTCCACAGCGTCTACCCACTTGCCTGGGCGACGGATGACATTCTCTGCAAGAAAATCCCGTAGTGCTGATCCCGATTAGGAAAGGTGGGTATTCAGTTTGCTTTCAAGCCCTGTTGTTCGCTTTTTTAAAACTCGGGGGCCAATCTGCGAAAATGGGCAATCGCTCAGACGTTACCCGTCCCGAGCGAGTGTCAGCGCAAGCGCACGGAGCCTCCCGGTGTCTCTTACGCCTCGCATCGAGGAGCGCGATCCGCCGTACCGCGAGCCATCCGCTGTACGGCGCCGCATTCGCCAAAGCGGCGGACCAAGGCTCAGCTCGAGACGGCTCTAATCTCCACTCCTTGTCTGCCAGCTTTGTACGGCTGCGTCGAATCCCGCCAGTGACTCGGGTTCCATCCAAACCATCTGCTGAGGCAACGCGGGAGCGCCCGCCAGGACTCACTGGACGCGGTGCAGTTGCGCGTCACGCAGCCATCGCCGTCAGCACCCGCAACACACCGAGAGCCGCATCCGCTTGCGTTTCAGTTTCGCCTCACTCTCTGTGCACACTGAACATAACTTCTGTGAGGGCTCCAGCTCTGGTTGCCAGCCCCTGGGGCGTCGATCTGGAGCCGGCCACCCCAGCTCGGGCTGGGCTCCGAGCCCGGGCTCGCAGGCCCCGGAACTCCAGCGGGATCGGTGCCGGTACTGGCCTCCTCGGCGCTGGCGGTTTCGACATCCCAGGGACATGGGCGCCAACTGGCTGTGGCCTATTGGCCGCGGTGGCTTGAAGAGGCAGGGCGG